>Ga0315905_10007109_pt1 | contig 11357 bp, 11 predicted proteins | sample LakEriMetagenome_5_FD_203522 | JGI IMG/M metagenome (GOLD analysis project Ga0315905, IMG submission 203522) | Freshwater fungal communities from buoy surface, Lake Erie, Ohio, United States - Buoy 4 MA121 | ecosystem: Environmental > Aquatic > Freshwater > Lake | place: USA: Lake Erie, Ohio...
CTTAGAACATGTCTTCTTTAGCTCATGGCCATGGAATCGCAACAGTTGCAGGTTCAACAGTTCTCGATGTGTGGTTTCCATCCCCTGCTTTAGGAGCCCTTACTGGTGCACCAGATTCAACTTTGACATCGATGGTGGGAGGCGATGAAGCTCGCGGTGTCACACGCGAATTGGTCTCACTTGAAATTGATCTCACCGTGGCTCCGAAGGATGCAAAAGATGCATATCTTCGTCTTCACCTTCTCTCACATCGACTTGTAAAACCACACGGTCAATCACTTGAAGGAATCTTTGGGCTACTAACAAATGTTGTCTGGACATCAGCTGGGCCATGCGCCGTCGATGGCTTTGAAGCCACGCGAGCAAAGCTCAAAGCTAAGTATGGACATGTCTCAGTTTTCAGCGTCGATAAGTTCCCACGCATGGTTGATTACGTCATTCCTTCTGGTGTTCGCATTGCTGATGCAGATCGTGTTCGACTCGGTGCATATCTCTCATCTGGCACAACAGTGATGCATGAAGGCTTTATCAACTTCAATGCTGGAACTCTTGGAACTTCTATGGTGGAAGGACGTATTTCAGCCGGAGTTGTTGTCGGAGATGGCACAGATGTTGGCGGAGGTGCATCCATCATGGGCACTCTCAGCGGTGGCGGCAAAGAGGTAATTTCGATCGGTGAAAAGTGTCTTCTCGGTGCGAACTCAGGACTTGGAATCTCACTGGGTAATAACTGCGTGATTGAAGCAGGCACATACATCACAGCTGCTGCGAAGGTGAAACTTCCTGATGGTGAGATTGTGAAAGCTGGAACACTCTCTGGTGCACATAATCTTTTGTTCCGTCGCAACTCACTTACTGGTGGACTTGAAGCGGTAATGCGCACTGGCACCTGGGGTGGATTGAACTCAGTTCTCCACGCTAATTAATATTTATTGCGCTAATTGAAAATATGGCGAAGGAATCTTCGCACGGCTTCTAAAGGTATCCCCGCGCAGTAGCTTGGTAGAACCATTACTGCTTGTTCCCTTTATATAGGTCACAGCCCCAGCGCTATTACGTGAAACAATCTCTAACGAAATTACATCGGGAAGTAAGAATGCAGCTGCTACCAACTGCTGCGTTGAACTTGCCTTCCATGATGCAAATCGTGGATTGAGCTTGGTATCAAGGCCAGCAGGATCTGCCACAGTTTGCGTATAGGACGTTGCTTGTCCCCATGCATCAAGAGTTGTCTGTGTTGCACCACCAGATGATGATGAGTAATAAGCCTGTATAGGTTTGCCGTTAGCAAGAATTACCAAACTCGTTGATGTGTCGATATTGGTACGAGTAACTGCAGCCTTCCATAACGCACCAATCTTTGGCTCAATCTCTTTTGAATACCCAACAAAGTTTTGATCTACGATATGTGAATACACGTGGCAATCACAAGAAGGCTTGATTACTCCAATCTTTGATAGAGCATAGGAGCGAGAGGCAATCACCTGCGCTTCAAGTGCTGCTGTTGGCCACGCAGATGACATCTCACTTATCCCCCACAAATATTCATCATGCACGCTCAGTGAATTGGTTACTTCAATAGCACCTTTTACTACCTTCATCTGCATCTGTCCGTAGCGATACTTCACAGCACTTCCTGGTTGAGAAAAAGTGATGACTGTATTCGGCCCAGTCCATCGAATCGTAAAGCTCTTTCCTGATACTGGTCCAGTGATGACACCGCTGGCATCAACTCGGAAGGATGCTTTCTGTCTTGAAGCAAAAGTTGCGATGGGTGCAACATCTGTTGGGCCAACAACTTCACCTGCATAGATCTGAATCAGTGAATCTGGTGTTGTTGAGACGAATGAGATTGAACGAAGTAGATGGCCAATATTTACTCGCACTGTGTGTGTATCAACTGCTGGAGCAATCACTACATCTTTGTAATAGTAATTAAGGATGGTTGTTGCACTTTCACCAGCAAGTGCATGAGCTCGTGCACCCATCTGGCTCATACCAACGCCATGCCCGTAACCTGCACCGGTAAATGAAAATGTCTGTGGGGTTTCTGCCTGCGCAGTAGGGATGAGAGAGAAAGTAAGAAGAGACAGGAGTACTGCTTTATACATCCTCATCAGATGACGCGCTCTTTCTTGCATCTACGAATTCACGATAAGCAGCGATTACTTCCGTTGGATTGCCTCGCATCATGAGTTTGCCCTTATTGAGCCAGATGACTTCATTACAAATATCTTCGATAGTTGCTAATGCATGGCTCACAAGGATGAGTGCGCGATCTGCAGTACGTAGTTCCTTAATGCGATTTAGGCTCTTCTCCTTGAATTTCGCATCTCCTGTACTGAGCGCCTCATCGATAATCAAAATATCAGGTTCAACTACTGCCGCCACAGAGAAAGCTAAGCGCGCATACATTCCTGATGAATAAGTGCGCATCGGTGCATCAATTGATTCTCCGAGTTCAGAGAACTCTGCGATGGAGTCAAAACTTGCATCAATTTCCTCGCGTGACATACCTGCTGCGAGCCCACCTAAATAAACATTGTCACGGCCTGTCATTGAAGGATTAAAGCCAACGCCTAAGGCAAGCAGTGTGCTGACACTTCCAAAGACCTCTACTCGACCTTGTGTGGGTGGAACAATTCCTGAAATCACGCGCATCAGAGAAGATTTACCAGCACCATTTGAACCAATAATCCCAAGCACCGTTCCATAATGAACATCGATTGAGACATCATTGAGTGCGCGAACAATGCGTGTGTGTTTCTTTCCTCGTCCTACAGTTTTCAAACGAGCTTTCAGGGTTGGCTTCTTATCAATAGATGTTGTGTAGGTAAGGCCGAGATCTTTCACCGAGACAGCAATGCTGTGGGGAGAATGTTCGTGGTTATAGTCGGACAGCGAAATCACGCTCCCTCGATAAGAAAAAATAAGTACCAGTTAAAAAGATGAAGAGAGCCCACGCGGTTGCGTGTAGGAGGCTATTCATCGAAGGTGCCTGCGCATGCACGACAACTCGTGACCAAGCATCAAGTAGGAAGAAAATTGGGTTGGCAATCTCAAGAGTTCTGATTCGATCAGAGACGCTGGATGCCTCATAGAGAATCGGCGATAAGTAGAGAAGGCTGCGAGTCAGGTATGGCAGCATGCTTGAAATATCACGGAAGTAAACATTGATACACGAAATCAAAATAGCCATACCGAGCGCCATGATGAGTGCAATGAGAAGAATTGGAATCGCCCACAACATCTGCCATGAATATGGAAGTCCAATTACTGCATGGATAATGACGAAAACAAAGAGTGTTGGAATAAATTTAAAGAGGGCAATCACTGTGGCAGAGATTGGCAGCATGATGCGAGGAAATGATGTGTTCAGAATCAAGCGTTGCCCCGAAGTAATTGCCTTTACTCCCCCGGTCAAACTATTTGCAATGAGATAGAAGAGAAAGAGGCTGGCAGTCAAGTGGCCAAATCGAATTGCATCACTACTTCCGCCGATAACGTAGATCAAGAGGAAGTAGACGCCAGAGAGAAGTAGCGGGTTGAGAACTAACCAGAGCTGACCGAAGATTGAACCGTAATTCTGTTCACGTAGTTCAGAACGAGAAAACTCGGCGATAAAGGTGCGCCGGCTCCAGAGTGAGCGCATGTAATCGCGCATGGGAGGTAATCCCGCGCGGAATGGCTCATAAACAACTACTGGTTTCTCCACGTGCGAAAGGCTACCGCAGTAGCCACCTCGTTATTCAGATGAAGGCACGAGAGTCTTTGGTGATGAGATAAATCCTGCTCCCCATGCGAAGTGCATGGTCGGAATTACCGTCAAGAGTAGGAAATATTCTCGAATGGACGATGCAATTCTGACCGAAGCTGCAAGGACAAAGAGAAGATAAATAGCTGCTGGAATAAAGAGAATGGGTAGAAAGAATCCAGCAATCAAAGAAAGAGTGAAGCCAACAAGTGCAAAAGGTGGAGCAAGGTAGCGATAATTAATCGTTCCGCTATGTCTCCTAGAAACCACGCGACGCCAGCGTCCATATTCAAAATACTGTTTCGCAAGTGCTTGCACTGTTGATCGTGGACGATATGTCACATGCAAACGAGGATCGAAATAGACAACTCCACCATTTTCGCGCAAGCGGAAATTAAGTTCCCAATCTTGTGCACGGGTGAATCTTTCATCGAATCCACCAATTGCAACGAGGGCTTCTCTTCTAAATGCACCGAGATAGACCGTATCTACGATCCCCGCTTCTCCACCTGTGTGAAAACGTGATGCTCCTACTCCGAGTGGACTGCGCATTGCACCTGCAACGGCTCGCTCAAATGGTGTGGTGCCAACAGCTGCCATCACACCACCAACATTGACCGCCCCAGTCTTATTGAGAATTTCAACAATAAGTGTGAGGTAATCATTAGGGATATGTGCGTGACCATCAACGCGAACTACTACGGGGCTCTGAGATTTATTGAGTGCGATGTTGAGTCCAGCAGCTGTGCGACCAGAGGGATTATCGACCAACACAACTCGTGAATCTCGGCGTGAGATGGATTGAGCAATTTCTAATGTGCGATCACGTGAAGGACCAACCGCAAGGATTACTTCGAGCTTTCCTTGATAATCCTGAGAAAGAATTGAGTGCACTGCTTCTTCCAGATGTCTCTCTTCATTGAGAACCGGAAGGATGACGCTGATAGATGGGTGCGGTGAGCCAAATAACTCAGGAGTCGGTGTCGCCATAACCCCTCCACGCTATCGTCCAAGTACCCTACGGATGTGAAATCATCCCGTGCAATTCGAATTATTACATCACTCTCCCTGGGTGTTGTCCTTATTGCATCCCTCTCGTGGCTCGGATTAGGTCAGGTCAGTGGGCAGATTTCACGTATTGATGTCTTTGGTTCACTCAAAGATCGTCCAGAGAAAACCTCCCGCGCCCTTAATTACCTCGTCGTTGGTTCTGATACCCGCGAAGGACTTACCAAAGCGCAAATTAAAGCCCTGCGTGTAGGAAGTACAGCTGTAGCAGCAGGCGGACGTTCCGACACAATGCTTCTGGTTCATATTTCAAAAGCACGCGATGCTGCATTTATCGTCTCAATTCCACGTGACACATTGGTAACAATCCCTGCTCACCGCAGCCAAGATGGAACGCGAGATATTCCTGCTCGTCCTGGAAAAATCAATGCAGCATTTGCATTTGGTGGCGCACCACTTCTCATTCAAACTCTTGAAGATAAAACGAATCTCAAGATTGATCACTACGTTGAAGTTAGCTTTGCTGGCTTTACGGGAGTTGTCGATGCTCTGGGTGGCATTGAAGTCTGTTCTAAAGTTGCCATCAATGACCCAAAGAGCCACCTTGTGATGGCTGCGGGCACACACCTGCTTGATGGCATTGAAGCGCTCAAATATGTTCGAACACGTGATTTCGATGGTCGTGGAGATATTGGTCGCATGGAACGCCAGCAACAATTTGTCGGCGCAGTTCTTCGCAAAGCAACAAGTAGCGGCGTGCTACTAAATCCAATAAAACTCACACGATTCTATAACGCAACCATTTCGACAGTGAAGATGGATTCATCTGTTAATAAGAATGACCTGCTTACACTTGCAAAGCAGATGCGAAATCTCTCATCAAGCAGTGTCCGCACATTGACTGTGCCACTCTCAGATCCCAATGGGAGTTATCCAGGTGTTGGCTCAGTGGTTATTTGGGATGAAGAGCTATCAACTGATTTATGGACTCGCATCCGAGGCGATGAAGTGCTCGTTGAGACGATCAAACCAACAGCAAAAGCAACCACAGAACCTGTGATCATCGACAAATTTAAGAGTAAAACAGCTGCTGATAATCCATGTGCACCCCCGAAATAGCCTCAAATTTTCGGAATTCAAATAACCCTGCAATAGACTCCCACTTATGACTCTGAAGCTTTCAGTAATTGGTTGCGGCTACCTCGGTGCAACACATGCGGCATGTATGTCCTCTCTCGGTTTCGAAGTAATTGGCATCGATACCGATCAGAGCAAGGTTGATCTCCTCTCTAAAGGAGAGCTGCCTTTCTATGAGCCAGGGTTAGACACACTTCTTGCTGCAGAAATGAAGACAGGTCGACTCTCCTTCACAACTGATTTTTCAGCTGTTGCAGATGCTGATGTTCACTTCATCTGTGTGGGCACACCACAGAGTAAGGATGGACTTGCAGCAGATCTCACCTACGTGAAGTCATCTGTTGAAGCCATTGCGCCCTTTCTGAAAGAAGGCTCACTCGTTGTTGGAAAGTCCACAGTTCCAGTTGGGACAGCGCAATTGCTTCGCGACCAGCTTTCCACAACAGCCCCTCAAGCAGATCTTGCATGGAACCCAGAGTTCCTTCGTGAAGGTTTCGCTGTTGAAGATACTTTGACTCCTAACCGTTTGGTTGTTGGCGTTGCCAATGATCGCGCAGAAGAGATTCTTAAAGAGGTTTACAAACCAATCATTGATCTTGGCACTCCGTGGATCCGTGCAGATCTACCAACAGCTGAACTCGTCAAGGTTGCTGCAAACTCATTTCTTGCCACAAAAATTTCGTTTATCAACGCTATGGCTGAAGTCTGTGAAGCAGCAGGTGGAGATGTCACTGTCCTTGCTAAGGCAATTGGTTATGACCCACGTATTGGAAGTCGCTTCTTGCAGGCAGGTATCGGCTTCGGTGGCGGCTGCCTACCTAAAGATATTCGTGCATTTATGGCACGCGCTCAAGAACTTGGTGCAGATCAAGCGCTCGAATTCTTACGTGAGATTGATGCAATCAATATCCGTGCACGTCAGCGTGTGATTGATGTTGTGCGTGCAGACCTATCGCAGGATCTGACTCAATACAAAATTGCTGTTCTTGGTGCGACTTTTAAGCCAGATAGTGATGACGTGAGAGATTCCCCAGCACTTGATATTGCTGCACAACTACAAGAAGCAGGTGCACAAGTTGTTGTTCACGATCCAAAGGGCATCGAACCTGCACGTAAGCGCTTTCCAAACCTTGATTACCAGGAGAAGGTTGTCGATGCCGTTAAGGGCGCAGATGCAATCTTGCACTTAACTGAATGGAAGGAATATCGCGAACTTGATCCTTCTGTTATTGGTCAATTGGTAAAGTCAAAATTCCTCATCGACGGTCGCAATATGTTAGATCGTAATAAATGGCGCGCAGCTGGCTGGCGCGTGCATGCTCTTGGAAGAACTGACTAGAAACCAGTTTTAGTATTGCGACGGGCGCTCAATTGAGCGCCTTTTGCTTTTGCCTCATCTGTGAGCTCAGACAATTGAGCTTCAATTTTCTTCGACACAGCAGCATCTGATGATCCAATAATGCGTGCTGCAAGGATTCCAGCATTTTTTGAATTATCAATTCCCACAGTCGCTACTGGAATTCCACCAGGCATTTGCACGATAGAAAGAAGTGAATCCATTCCGTCGAGGTTCTTCAATGAGACAGGAACGCCAATAACAGGAAGTGTCGTAAGGGCTGCAACCATTCCTGGAAGGTGTGCTGCTCCCCCTGCACCGGCAATGATGACTTTGTAACCTTTTGATGCTGCACTCTTTGCAAACTCAACCATTTCCTCTGGCATGCGGTGAGCAGAGACAACATCGGCGCTATAAGAAATTCCAAATGAATCAAGAGCCTTTGCAGCCTCTTCCATAACCGGCCAATCAGAGTCAGAGCCCATGATGATTGCTACATCTTTACGATCACTCATCGATAGCTCCGCTCATGTAGTCACGTGCATGCTGCACATCAGTAGTTAATTGTAGAAGGTCTGAGCCAACTGCGGTGACATGGCCAATCTTGCGCCCAGCGCGGACTTCCTTCTTGTAGTGATGAAACTTCAGGTCTGGATTACGCGCCATGAGGTGAAGATAGGGGCGATACATATCTGTCTTTTCGCCTCCCAAGATATTTCCCATGACGGCAAAGTCTGCCGTCATGGAAGGATCACCTAGCGGAAGATCAAGAATTGCTCGCAAGTGTTGTTCAAACTGACTTGTTACAGCGCCATCAATAGTCCAATGGCCAGAGTTATGTGGGCGCATTGCAAGTTCATTAATGAAGAGGTGATCACCTTTAACAAACATCTCCACAGCCATGACCCCAACAACGCCAACTTCTTGAGCAATATCTAGTGCGAGCTTCTGTGCCTTTTCTGCAAGCTCCGGAGAAATATTCTGTGCTGGTGAAATCGTCAGCGTGCAGATTCCCTCTTCTTGAACTGTCTCTGTCGGTGTCCAGGATGTTGCTTGTCCATGAGGTGAACGCGCAACCATCACGGCAATCTCGGTATCAAACGAGATGAGTTCTTCAATCAATACTTGCGGCGTTGTCTTAAGCACCTCACCGAGCTCATCTTGAGAGTTAATCTTCCAGACCCCGCGGCCGTCATACCCACCGGAAATTGCCTTTGCAATAAGTGGATAGCGATCAATATCTGCAGTTGTTGTAACAACCTTCCACGTTGGAGATGGGAATGCACTGAGCTTCTCGCGCATCTGTGCCTTATCTTGCGAATAGATAAATGCCGATGAAGGTGGATACACCTTTACACCCGTTGCTTCAAGTCCTTTGATTACCGATAGCGGCACGAGCTCATGCTCGAAGGTAATGACATCGCATGTGGCTGCGAACTTCTTCAGCGCTTCAAGATCTGTGTAATCACCAACAACGTGATGAGTTATTTGGGCTCCAGAATCATCGGCACTTTGTGCAAAGAGAAGAAGATCAATTCCAAGGGCTGTTGCTGGCGCAACCATCATCCGCGCCAATTGTCCTGCGCCTATGACGCCAACACGGGGGAATCTTTCGTTCACGGACGCTATCGTAGATGAACGATGTCCCCCACTGTTACTCGAGAACCATCTTCCAGAATGAGTTCACCGGCAGGCGTGACATCAACGGCTTTGCCCGTTCTATAGCTTCCATCGGGATGTTCAATACGAACATGATGCCCAATTGTTGCTGAACGCTCGCAGTAGAGATGGCGCAGGTCTTCACCGTTCTGCCATCTCTCAAAGAGTTCCTCAAAGGTTGTCAGAAAAGAGGCAAGTATCAGATTGCGATCAAGGATTGGAAAATGATGGAGCGCAAGTGAAGTTGCATGCTCCACGGGAAGTTCCGCATCCGTCATGCCAACATTGATTCCAACGCCAAGAATTACTCCATCACCACTTGCTTGCGCAATGATTCCGCCAACTTTGCCATCACCAATCACAATGTCATTCGGCCATTTCAAAGTGGGAGAAAATTCTGGGTCAAGTTTTGTCAGAGCAAAGATGGCACTCAGCCCTGTGAGCAAAGTAAGAAATGACCAATCTGATGTATCGCGCTTGGGTGTGATGTAGAAAGAGAACATAAGTGCAGAGGATGAAGGTGCATCGAATTTTCTATCGAGTCGACCACGTCCTGCGCTCTGATATTCAGTCGCAATAACATCACCATGCTTCACTTTTTCTTCAGCGACCAATTTCGCAATATCGTCTTGTGTGGAGCCCGTGACTTCAACCACGCTTACTCGCCAGTACCGCGAGATTTTTTCTGAGATGGCCGAACTATCTAGCGGTGGTCTTGGCGCAACGGTGCTCACGCCTAGTACCTTATGTTCATGAGCCCAGATCTGCACACTACCGCGGGAAAGATTGAAGACCTCCGCGAAAGAATTGATGAAGCCGTCAACGCTGGTTCGGCCCGAGCAGAAGAGAAGCAGCATGCAAAGGGCAAGGGCACTGCTCGCGAACGTATTGCGATGCTGGTGGATCCTGATTCATTTACTGAAATTGACGAGTTCGCTCGCCACCGCGCGCAGAACTTCGGCATGGAGAAGAACCGTCCCTATGGCGACGGTGTTGTGATTGGAACTGCAACGGTAGATGGCAGGCCAATAGCTCTCTACTCACAAGACTTCACAGTCTTCGGTGGTTCACTCGGTGAAGTGCATGCAGAAAAGATTGTAAAGATTGCAGAGTTTGCACTGAAATCAGGTATTCCTCTGATTGGTATTAATGATTCAGGTGGAGCACGAATTCAAGAAGGAGTTGCCTCACTTAATGGTTACGGAAGAATCTTCCGCCTTAATACTCGCTCCTCAGGTGTCATCCCTCAGATCTCACTCATCCTTGGTCCATGTGCTGGTGGCTCTGCATATTCCCCAGCACTGACTGACTTCACTGTCATGGTGAAGGAGACATCCAATATGTTTATTACAGGTCCTGATGTCATCAAGACCGTTACGGGTGAAGATGTTGACATGGAAGAGCTTGGTGGAGCTTTTACTCACGCCACTAAATCTGGAAACGCGCATTACATGGCAGATTCAGAAGCCGATGCAATTGATTATGTGAAGGCTCTTCTTTCGTACCTTCCCTCCAATAATATGGATGGCTCACCTGTATTGCCTCCGACTGAAACTCTCGATAAGAGCGCATCAGATACTGCTCTGAATACTTTGATTCCCGATAGCCCAAATCAGCCATATGACATGAAGTCACTGATCCAGGCACTCGTTGATGAAGGCGAATTCCTTGAAGTGCATGCGCTCTATGCCCCCAATATCGTTGTGGGTTTTGCGCGCATTGAAGGTCAATCCATTGGAATCATTGCTAATCAACCATCACAACTTGCTGGAACTCTGGATATCAATTCATCTGAAAAAGCAGCGCGCTTCTTACGCTTCTGCGATGCCTTTAATATTCCAATTCTTACTCTCGTTGATGTGCCTGGATTTATGCCTGGGACAGAGCAAGAGTGGAACGGCATCATTCGCCGCGGTGCAAAGCTTCTCTACGCCTATGCTGAAGCATCCGTACCTCTTGTAACGCTGATTACCCGTAAGGCATACGGCGGAGCATTTATTGTGATGGGATCCAAATACCTGGGTAGTGATATCAACTTTGCATGGCCTAGCGCTGAGATTGCAGTAATGGGAGCACAGGGCGCCGTCAATATTCTCTACCGCAAGGATTTAGCCGAGGCTAAAGATCAAGATGCAAAGCGTGCAGGGTTGATTACTGAATACACCGAGAAGTTCTCCAATCCTTACCTTGCTGCAGAGCGCGGAACTATCGATAGCGTGATTGAACCTGAAGATTCTCGTCAATACATCACCAAGGCATTTCGTACCTTAAAGACTAAGCGCGATACATTGCCAGCACGTAAGCACGGAAATATCCCTCTCTAAGAATGAAATTTTCTGTCACAGCAGGCCATCCAACGCCTGAGGAACTCCTTGCGCTTCAAGCAGTATTGGCACACCACAAAGCAGTCGATATTAAACCTGTGATTAAGCGAAGTGTCTTTGCCCTTCCACAACTGCGCCA
>Ga0315905_10007111_pt1 | contig 11357 bp, 10 predicted proteins | sample LakEriMetagenome_5_FD_203522 | JGI IMG/M metagenome (GOLD analysis project Ga0315905, IMG submission 203522) | Freshwater fungal communities from buoy surface, Lake Erie, Ohio, United States - Buoy 4 MA121 | ecosystem: Environmental > Aquatic > Freshwater > Lake | place: USA: Lake Erie, Ohio...
CACCGTATTTAATGTCATTAGCAAAAGTGGCACCACCGCCGAAACAATGGCGTCGTTTTTGTCGGTGCGTGACCATCTCGTGCGCACCCTCGGCCCGCAATCTTTGGCGCAACACATCATTTTGACTACCGATCCTACGGGTGGGTTTTTGCGGCAAATTGGTCAACAAGAAGGTTGGTCGACGCTCGACTTGCCACCCAACGTGGGCGGACGCTTCTCCGTATTGACCACCGTCGGTTTGGTGTCCGCCGCCGTCACTGGTGTGGACATCAAGGCCTTGCTCGCAGGCGCTGCCTACGGCTACGAAATCGCCAGCAACCCCGATGTGCGCCGTAACCCGGCTGCCTTGGCGGCCATCATCAATCTGCTGTGCGCCGATCAAGGCCAAAACATGGTAGTGATGATGCCCTATGCCCATCGCTTGCGCCATATGGCCGATTGGTTTGCCCAACTCTGGGCCGAAAGCCTCGGGAAACGCTATAGCCTCAACGGCGACGTCGTCAATGTCGGCACTACACCCATTAAAGCACTCGGCGCCACCGACCAGCATTCACAAGTCCAGCTCTATGTAGAAGGACCATACGACAAGCTAGTGAATTTCATTGCCGTTGATGAATACGCCAGCACCGTCACCATCCCCACCGCCTACCCCCAACTCGAAGGGGTAGCGTACCTCGGTGGCCATACCTTCAACGAGCTGATTCAAGCCGAACAAAAAGCCACGGCGATTGCCTTGAGCGATGCCGGTCGCCCCAATATCACCCATACGCTCCCGGCAATTAATGCCTTCACGTTGGGCCAATTGATCATGCTCTTCGAAATGCAAACAGCGATTGCGGGCGCATTACTCAATATCAACACGTTTGATCAACCAGGAGTTGAAGCAGGCAAAATCGCTACCTATGCGCTATTGGGGCGTACCGGGTTTGATAGCCGTCGCAAGGAAATCGAAGCAACGATGGCTCGTCGTTCGCCAGAATGGGAGGTATAACCATATGACCACCAACCATTGCCCGCAATGCCAAAGCCCACTCACGTCTGTGGCACTAGCCGCCAATGACCCAGCGATTCCCGCAGAGCAACGCCAAGGATTGGTACTACCCGCACCACCCAGCCCGCAACAAAGTGGCGGACTCGGGTGTGTTACGCTCCTGTTGAGTTTTTCGCTTGCGGTGGCTACATCGGTGATTATCGGCGGCGTTGCCGAACTCACCATCGGTACCAACTTCCCCGCCCAAGGACTCAAGGTTGGCGATACTGGGATTTATACGGGGGTTGCCACATTCATCGTAGGGATGACAGCCCTTTTTTCGGTGTTTGTCTGGCGACAAGCGCGCAACGATACCATCCTCAAAAAGAAACTGGTGCAGTGGTATCAACAAAAACTACGCTACGAAAGCGAATATTACTGCCCGCAGTGTCAATTCCGCGGGTCACTCCCTTTGCCGTCAGATAATAAAGGATAAACGTTATGCCCCACATCGATTTACTCCTTTGCCATGCGACTGTGGTTACCATGGACAAAAACGGCACCATCGTGCATGATGGTGCCGTTGCTGTACACAACGATGTGATTGTCGCCGTAGGCGACAGCACACAGCTCAGCCACACATACACTGCCACCACCGTAATTGATTGTGAAAACTGCGCCGTCATTCCTGGGCTCATCAATGCTCATGCCCATGTGCCCATGAGCTTACTCCGTGGTATCGCCGCTGATTTGCAGCTCGATGTCTGGTTGTTTGGCTACATGTTCCCCGTCGAAGGGCGCTTTGTCACCCCTCAATTTGTGCGCACCGGCACACTGTTATCGTGTGCCGAAATGATTCGCGGTGGCACCACTACCTTTGTCGACATGTATTTTTATGAAGAAGAAGTCGCCAAAGCCACTGATGAAGCCGGTATGCGGGCGGTCTGTGGTCAATCGGTGATGCGCTTACCCTCACCCGATGCCGCCTCATTCGACGAGGGACTCGAACGTGCTACCCGCTTTATCGATACCTGGCACAACCATCCCCGCATCACGCCTACCATTGCGCCCCACGCTCCTTATACCTGTACCGACGAAATCTATGCCCAAGCGGTAGCCTTGTGTGCCAAATACGGTGTGCCCTTGGTTACCCATTTGTCAGAAACTGCCCGCGAGGTCGACGAATCGCACATCCAACGCCAAGACACGCCAATAGGCTACGCCAATCGTGTCGGCGCCTTTAGCGTGCCGTGTATTGCAGCCCATTGTGTCCATGCCACCCCCGAAGATATCAAATTACTGGCAACCATGGGGGTTGGGGTGGCACCATGCCCCACGTCCAACCTCAAATTAGCCAGTGGCGTGGCACCCTATTTGCAATTTTTGCAGGCTGGGGTACGCACCGGGCTCGGTACCGATGGTCCGGCATCCAATGACGACCAAGACATGTTTAGCGAAATCCATTTGGCGGCGCTCTTGCCCAAGGGTCTGAGTGGCGACCCCACCGCCATGCCGGCCCGCACCGCCTTTGCCCTGGCTACGTCGTCGGGGGCGCGCGCTATCCATCAAGAAGATCGCATCGGCTCACTCGAAGTGGGCAAACAAGCCGATATCGTGGTGGTCAGCCTCGATGGTCTCCATTCAACCCCCCACTATACCTATGCCCCCGATGCCATCTATAACCATTTGGTCTATACCAGTCACGCCAGCGATGTACGCGATGTCATCGTGGCCGGGAAGATTTTGCTTCGCAACCAGCAATTACTCACCCTCGACGAACAGGCTATCCGCCGTGATGCCCGGGCAATTGCCAGTGAAATCAATACCTTTTTGGCCAATCGTGAAGAAAACCTAATCGACAAAGTGTTGGCGATTGGGACGATGGCTGCCAGCGAGATTTTTGAAGTCCAAGTCAAAGCCCAGATTAGTAGTGTCGATGTCCGCACTATTTTGACACGCCTCAATCAAGCCCCATTTACGTTTTTACGCCAAAACAGTCGCACCCAGTACGACACCTACTTTGTCTGGAACGATCCTAGTTATGGCCGGATTCGCTTCCGCGAAGATGTGCGCCACAATACGGCTGACAAAACATCGCCCTACTACACCCTCACCCTGACTGAACCCGCCGTAGAAATCGAGCATACCGCGGCGATCCAGATTAGCCGTGCGCGCTATACTGCCCAAGCCAATCATAGTGAGCGCTTTTATCGCGAATACTTCCAGCCCAACCGTGTGATTACCATCACCAAAGAGCGCTTGCGTACCCATGTCAGCTACCAAGATATGGACTTTGCTATCAACATTGATACGCTCACGACAGGTGCAAATGCGGGACCATTCCTCGAAATCAAAAGCCGCACCTGGAGTCGCCGTGATGCAGCCCGCAAAGCCCAACTCATGAGTGAAATTTTGGCCGTGCTTGGTATCGACCAAAGCCGCCTCATCAAACAAGAATATGCCGAACAAGTATAACTACATCATTGGTCTGACCGGCAATATTGCCTGTGGCAAAAGCACCGTGGTCGCTGAACTGCAGCGCCTCGGTGCCCATGTCATCGACGCCGACCACGTCACCCGACTGCTCCAACAACCAGGCCAATCCGTATATGCCACTATCGTTGCATCGTTTGGTACACACATCCTCCAACCAGATGGTCAGATAAATCGACGGGCACTGGGTGAAATTGTCTTTAATGATGTCACCCAACTGCGTGCACTCGAAGCCCTGATTCATCCCGCCGTCCACCACCACATCACACAATGGCTTGCCGATTTGCCCGTCGGGACGCCCCAAAAACCCGTCGTCGCCGTGATTGACGCCATCAAACTCATCGAATCGGGCTGGCCTGCCATCTGTAATGCAGTATGGGTGGTGACCGCACCACGTGACCTGCAAATCGAGCGCTTATGTCGCACCCGCAACATGACGCCGGCCGAAGCCGTCACCCGCATCGATGCCCAGGCACCCCAAGCCGACAAAGTCGCAGTGGCGGACGTGGTTATCAGCAATCAGGGTGATATCGCAACGACGTTGCAACAAGTGCTGGTGCATTGGCAGGCTATTTTTCCACATCATTAAAAAAACATCGGCGGCCACGCGTTACCTTGGTTCCACAACTTTTTTGTGGGTAACGCGTGTGGTTTTGGGGAACAGTGACATTCATTGGCCCGCTGTCGGTTTCCAAAACACCACATTAGATTTTTTGGCAAGCACTCCCTACCTTGCCAGAACTGATTGACACAATCCGCGGCTCAACGACGTTATTGACTGTATTGCGGCAAATTTCGCTGATTGGGATGCCTACGAGTCACGCAAATTGCGGGCCTTCCACGCATGGAAGGCCCGCCATCACGATGGTCCCGAGTATGCAGATTTTTGTCAAATGGTCGCCGACATGCGCCATGAATAGTTTAGCGAAGCACGGCCGCACATCGGCTAGGCACTTATTGCCACCATCAACGAATAGTGGCGTAGAGTGCTTCGTGTTGGGCGACGATGCGTTCCCAGCTAAACACCTCGGTGAGTGCTTGGCCGTTGCGCGCGAGCCAATAGCGTAATTCGGGTTCTTGTTGCAAACGAAGTATCGCGTTCACGAGTTGTGCTGTCTGTTCGGGTTCAACCAGCAAGGCGTGTTTGCCATCGATTAATTCGGGCAAGGGGTCTTGGCGAATATCAGCCGGTGCTTGGGTAGTAATCACCGGTACACCATGCGCAAGGGCAGTAATCAAGCTCCCACGGCGATACGAATAGCCATCCGTAAACGGTAACACGACGGCATCAGCAGCAATTAGGTATGCCGACACATCACTTGCTTCGGTATGCCCCGTCATTATCACCCGCTCTTGCAGATTTTTTTGGGCAATCAGTTGGCGAATCGAGTTGGCATAGGCTTGGTCTTCAACCCGCTCGCCAATACCACCGATTAACACCAAACGGGTGGAGGTAGGGAGTTGTTCCATCGCAGCGAGGATGTTTTCAAGCCCTTTGGTATGCGTCAGCAAGCCAAAGTAGGCAAGCAACATATCGCCTTTTTTGATGTCAAACTGATTCCGCCATATCTCACGATCAAAATTTGCTGGTGGCGCCGGCGTAACATTGGCACCAATTGGGATAAATACGGCGTGTGGATTCCATGGCCCCCGGGGATCACTCATCACGGTATGATAATCGCCGGCATTGGTGAGGATTGCGCCATCGGCATCACGGATAATGCGCTTGGTATACCAGTCACGTAATATGCCTGCTTTGGGGAAGAGGTAGGGGGGCAATAAATCATGGGCAGTGGTCACCACCCGCAGCCCTTTTTGGCGTTCACGTTTGAGCACACCGGGCAGGGTATTGATGGCGATTTTCATTTGATATGCCCCAGTTTGATACTGGATATGCACGATTTCGGGTTGTAGTTTGCTAATTGTTTGGCGTATCGACGCCAGCCCCGCCCCATTCCATACCGGTACCCGCACCGGATAAATACGGGCGGCATCACGGTAGGCTTGTCCTTGATTCCCCGTAATTACGGCGACTTCGTGGCCTTGGTGGGCCAACATGGCATTGAGGCGGCGGGTATAATCACCCACGCCACCAGCCATCGGTGGGTATTCGGCACTAATCATCACAATTCGCATAACCCATCCTCCTTAGACACGCCGACCCAACAACCCATCGGCAACGGCTTGTAATTCTTGTTGCATCTGTGGATTTGGTGCGCTGATTTGGCTGAGCGCCGCACTCGCTTGGGCATAATGCACTTGCGCCATAGCAGTCACCGCCTCATGTGCCCCATACTGGGTCATCGCCGCACGAGCGGCATCGACACCATCGTCTTTTCCGGCCGGTAATCGATAGAGTTGATGTAATGCGCCGTCACCGGGTTCACGTGCCAATGTATAAATCACGGGCAGGCTCAATTTGCGGCGTAGCAAGTCTGCGGCGTCAGGTTTACCTGTTTCGGCGGCAGTGCCCCAAATCCCGAGGATGTCGTCTTGCATTTGGAACGATAGACCGAGGTGCAAGCCAAATTGGCCGAGCAAGGTTGCATCACGATCGCTTGCCCCCGCAGCCAGCGCCCCAAGTTCGCCACAGGCTGCGATTAATACTGCGGTTTTGCGTTCGATCATCGCCAGATAGGCGGCTTCGCTGATATGTCGGTTGCCTTCAAAACTAATATCGAGGTATTGACCTTCACAAATCGACAAAATCGTCCGGTCAAATCGGCGCAAAATCTGAAATACCCGCTCGGCAGGCACTCCCACATCGTACATCCGTTGAATCGCCATGTGAGCCAACACAAACATGCCATCACCAGCATTGATGCCCTGCGCCATCCCCCAAATCGACCACAAGGTCGCCCGGCCACGCCGCAGATTGCTGTCGTCTTGGATGTCATCATGAATCAACGAAAAGTCATGCAGTAACTGGATTCCCGCTGCAAGCGGCAATACATGTGCCATACTGCCACCCATCATTTGGCAGGCCATGATGGTCATGATTGGGCGTAATAATTTACCAGGATCGGAAAATTCCGTTTGTAATGAGTGATTACGCCAACCCAAATGATATTCTTGCATCCCATAAAAGGGGGCAAGATCAGCACTGTAGGTTGGGAATACTGCCTGCATTTCGGCACGAATCACGCTACGAATATCTTCTGGCATCGCTCACCTCAATGTTTATACCGCACATCAAAGATGTAATTCTTGTAATTACTTCGTCATAAAATTCGATTGTTGTCTGCGTCATATGGTAGTACACTACCTGTAGTAAAGTATGTCCTAACTGAGGAGTCCGTTATGGCGCCGAACCTCCGGTTTCGCTTTAGCCCAGCCAAAGATGGCTTGGTGAAGGTGCTCGGGCCACTAGAAACAGATATCATGCAAGTGATTTGGCATGATAAATGTAGCACCGTCAAAAAGGTCCACCGTGTCCTAGCCCTAAATCGTGACATTGCGTATACCACCGTCATGACAACCATGAGTCGGCTTGCCGACAAAGGTGTGCTCAATCGTCAGCGCGACGGATTGGCCTATGTGTATGACCCCGCACTCAGCGAAGAAGACTTTGTCACCTTGGTTGTACAACAAGTCCTTGATGGGTTGTTGACCGACTACAGCGATACCGCTGTTGACTACATGATTGACTTTTTGGTACGCAACAACCCGCAAGGGTTAGAGCGGCTCCGCCAAGTCATCGACAATCATCACGTCGCGTAACTCTCCAAACGACAAATGCTCACATAAGACCCACGGCATCAGAATGCCGTGGGTCTTATGGTTTCAAACGATGGTGCCCCACAAATCATAATCGGTCGTGGTGGTTACTTTGACATTGACAATCGTGCCAATCGTCCCTTTGCCACGGGCAAATACTTGCCCATCGACTTCTGGTGCATCGCGGAACGATCGCCCTACCAGAATCGGCTTGCCATCTTCATCACTCCCCACACCCTCCACCAGCATACTCACGGTACGACCACGCCAGACACGATTGCGCTGTTGTGATACTGTTTGTTGGAGTTGCATGATTTTGTGCCAGCGCCGCTCGATTTGTTTTTGTGGGACCTTGGCATCGAGGGTTGCGGCATGGGTGCCGGGTTCATCACTATAGCGAAACACTCCGACGCGATCGAGCGTCATTTCGGCCAGGAATTCATGCAAGGCATCAAATTCCTCGCGGGTTTCGCCGGGGAAACCAACAATGAACGTCGATCGAATCGCGATATCGGGCATTGCAGCCCGCAAATCGTGGATAATCGTTTTGGTGCGTTCGATGTCTGGTGGTCGCCGCATGCGTCGCAACGTGGCAGTATGGGCATGTTGCAATGGCATGTCGAGATATTTGCAAATCTGCGGATTTTTCGCCATTGTTTCAATCAAACGTGGCGTAATTCCGTGGGGGTAGGCATACATCAAGCGAATCCAACGATCAGCCGGCACCACGGCACACAGTTGATCGAGCAAATCAGCCAGACCATCTTTCATGCCGAGATCACGCCCATAATCGGTGAGGTGTTGGGCCACCAACACGATTTCTTTGACCCCTTTGGCTACCAGTTGGCTTGCTTCGCGAATAATTGCTTCGGGACGCTTGGAACGCATATCGCCTTTGAATGACGGAATGGTACAAAACGCACAGCGCAAATTACAGCCATCCGAGATTTTGAGGTAGGCTGATGGGCCATTGACGGTACGATCCATGGCAGCGGTACGCCAGTCAGCATAGTCGCCAGGCACCTTGAGGTCGATTGCCGTTGGATCGACCTGTTGCAAATCAATCATCAGTGACTTGGGAGCAATGACACCTGCTGCCGGTGGCATGCCAACGACTTCACCAATCCGCATCCATTCTCGGGTGCCGAGGATGGCATCGACACCGGCTACCGCCCGCACCACATCACCATGGCTTTCGGCCATACAACCGGCGGCAATCAGTTTTTGACCGGCATGTTTTTGACCGGCCATTTCGGTCAACACATTAATTGTTTCTTCACGTGCAGACGCAATAAAGCTACAGGTATTGACAATCACCACATCTGCTTGATTGGCGTCAGCCACCAGCAAATGTCCTTGCGATTCCAAAATACCCGTCATACCTTCGCTGTCGACGGCATTTTTGGGGCAACCGAGAGTTATAACGTGGACCTTCATGTAGTTCGGTCTTCCTAGTATGTGTATTAACGATAATTAGTAAATTGCAACGGCAGTGGGAATTCATCGGCGCGTTCGCGCAATACGGCGATGATTCCTTGCAAATCGTCGCGGCTTTTGCTCGCAACCCGGATTGCTTCGCCTTGGATGCGGCCTTGCACCTTGGGGAATTGGTCTTTGATGAGACGTTGGATTTTTTTGGCGACCTCATCCGACAACCCTTGTTGCAGGGTAATCACTTGTTTAATCCGTCCACCCGCAACTTCGATGGCTGGGTTAACTTTGAAAATCTTGATCGACAGATTCCGTCGCAACGCCTTGCTTTGCAAGATATCGCGGATTGCCGTCAAATGCATATCAGATTCCGTCGTGATAGTGATTTCTTTGTCGCTTAATTCGATATCCGTGTTGGTATCTTTCAAATCATAGCGTGTTTGCACTTCACGACGGGTCTGATCAATGGTATTGACCATTTCTTGACGGTCAAATTCAGACACCACATCAAAACTACTCTCACTAGCCATCTGATGCTCCTCTGCACAACGACGCGGGGGAACATCGCGCCCCCGCGTGATATTGTATGTAATTCATGCAACCATAATGATTGCCTCGACCGACTTAGGGTGGTGGCCACGAAAACGATACCACGTCACCGGGGGTCGTACTCAAACGCTGATCGACGCCATTTACATTCACCGTCACCACATACGCATTACCAGCCCGCACCCATACGGTCCGTTGTGCGGTGTAGCGCAATGATTCACCTGCTTTGAGCACACGTTGGAACACCGATTTATTGTCAACTTTGACATTAATCCATGACCCGGGGTTTTGGCCATCATCGATTTTGATGCCCAATACGATTGGTGCTTCGAGTGTCGGTGTCACGGCGACGGTGGTTGGCGTCATCGGTTGCACTGGGACTGCGGTTGGTGCGACTGGTGCCGTCGGTTCCTCTGGTAAGGCTGTTGCTGCCACAACGGCGATTGTCGCCGTCGCATCAGTCGCAACCGCATTCGAGTTGTTGGCCGGTACATTGAGGAATTCCACACCACGGAGCACCAAATACCCCAGCCCAGCGATTGTCAACACCACAAAAAACACCCCAAACAAATTGGGGAGCACTGCGCCACGAATCCGTGGCGCAACCACCGCTGGTCGTATCACGATTGGTTCAGTACGACCACGTTCGTAACGATAGAGTTGGATTAATTCTTCGACTGGGATTTTGAGATAGAGCGCATAGTTACGGATAAAGCCGCGCGCATACACATCACCTGGCAAGTATTTGTAATCGCCTTCTTCGAGGGCAACCAAATAGCGTTGCAGGATTCGTGTTTCTGCAGCAGCTTGTGACAAACTAATGCCCTGAGATTCGCGGGCCGCTCGTAAGCGGTCACCTAATTCACTCATATCACTTCATCTTCCACGAGACAACAACGCCCACATCATTGGGTTGAAGTATAGTTACACAGCATCATTGATGAGATACGTTGTATTATACGCTAATTCATTACGACGGGCAAAATATCCCTATTGAATCCCTTCAACCCGTGGTAATACAATTCCCCGTTGCCCTTGGTATTTGCCTGATTTATCACGATATGAGGTTTCGCATAGTTCATCGCCTTGGAAAAAGAGGCATTGTGCGATACCTTCGTTGGCATAAATTTTGGCAGGCAAGGGAGTTGAATTACTGATTTCAATCGTCCATTGCCCTTCCCAACCTGGTTCACCCGGCGTGACGTTGACAATAATTCCCGCCCGCGCATAGGTCGATTTACCAATCACCAATACCAGCACATCTGCCGGAATCCGAAAGTATTCCAACGAATGACACAATGCATAACTATTGGGCGGAATAATGCACACATCACCTTTGAAGTGTTGAAAAATCCGATCGTCGATGTTTTTGGGGTCGACAACCGTGTTGTATGGACTGGTACTGAAAATCTTGAACTCATCAGAGACCCGCATGTCATAGCCATAGGACGATAATCCGTACGAAATAACCCCTTCGCGTTTTTGGCGGTCAATAAACGGCTCAATCATGCCCTGTTCTAGCGCCATTTGCCGAATCCAACGATCTGCTTTAATCGACATCTCACCCTCTCATTCCAATTATTGTGCGTTGCGGGCTGGGATTAACATGCGTAATCCATTCGCCACCACCAACAACGTGCTTCCTTCGTGACCAATCACCCCATATGTCAAAATCATATCACCCTTGAGTGTAAAAATCACTAATGTGGCAATGACGGCAAATGCAAAAATAAGATTTTGCAATACCACCGACTGAGCACGTCGTGCCAAATGCAAGGCACTCGCCAACCGGCTTAAATCATCGCGCATCAATACCACATCGGCACTTTCGTGCGCCACATCCGTACCACCCGTACCCATGGCTACCCCCAATGCCGCCGTGGCAAGTGCTGGCGCATCATTGATGCCGTCACCAATCATTGCTACTGGACCATAGCGCTTCTGCAAATCACGTATTGCCTCGACTTTGTCTTGGGGTAACAATTCAGCACGTACATCATCCAAACCCAAATCTTTGGCCAATGCCCGGGCCACATGTTCGTTATCACCGGTCAACAGTGCCAAACGATACCCACTTGCACGCAAATCACGCAATGCTTTTTGAGCTTCGGGACGAATCGTGTCAGCGATGGCAATCAACCCCCACACTTCAGCATCAGAGCCAACCGCAATGACCGTATTACCGTTGCGTTGTTGG
>Ga0315905_10007112_pt1 | contig 11354 bp, 7 predicted proteins | sample LakEriMetagenome_5_FD_203522 | JGI IMG/M metagenome (GOLD analysis project Ga0315905, IMG submission 203522) | Freshwater fungal communities from buoy surface, Lake Erie, Ohio, United States - Buoy 4 MA121 | ecosystem: Environmental > Aquatic > Freshwater > Lake | place: USA: Lake Erie, Ohio...
TATTATATATAATTTAGATAATATTTAAATATATAATATTCCATTGAATGATATAATTAATAATTATAAAAAATTATATTAAAATATTTAATTATAAAATTATTATTAATTAAAATAATAAGCTATTTAATAATTAAAAAAATTAATAAATAAATAAAAAATACCTTAATTTAGATATTGTAATTATTTTGGTGATTAAATAATTGATTATGCTGAATTATGGTTAAATGATACAAAAATAGATTAAGTAAATGGTTAATGGATAAATATTTATAATAAATTAAATAATAAAAATTAATAATAATTAAGACATAAAATGTTATGTAATAATGGAAATAATTTATTATTTAGTGATAAAAAAAATGGATTTAAAATATGGGTATAAATACCATTTAATTTTACTTAATAATCAGGTTCTTCTATACCAATTATTGCTTTAGCTAATTAAAATATTTATTTAAAAATGAAATTGAAAAGTATGAGAGATATTATTATATGTGATGATGATGTTTAATTATTTGATATAAATGGATAATTATTAAAAGATACAATATAATTAAAAACCATAATGTTTTTAGATAATATTTATTTAGAAGAATAAGAATAAAAATTATTTGGTGAATAAAGACATGAATATATATATAAGATACCAATTTTTAATGGTCCATATACAGTTAATAATAAATAAATATAAATAAATTTATCATTTAATAATTCAATTATGGATTTTTTTATTTATTGTATAAAAAATGAAAAAATATAGGATAAAGATTATTATAATTATACAAATGATTATAATATATAAAATTATGGTTTTAATATTATTGATAATATTAAATTTATAGATTTAAAATATGGATTATTAAATTTATTTCCAGAAATTTAATATATATTAAATAATTATTATAAAAATATTTAAGAAAAATTTATTAATATTCCTATCATAAATTTAATATAATCTATACCATATAAATATAAAAAATCATTATATCAAAAAATAAATAATTTCATATATTATGAAAGTTTAACTTATGATAATTCTATAATTAAAAATGTAAGATTTGAATTTAATGGTTAAAAAAGATTTGAATATGATAATTATTTTTTAGAAAATGTTATTAAAAATAAATATTATAGTTATGATAATGATGGATTATTAATATATTCATTTTCATTAAATCCATTATTATTTTAACCTTCAGGTAGTTTAAATTTTTCATAAATTAATGAACATAAATTAATTATTGAATTAAATGATAATATAATAATTAATAAAGATAATCCTATATTTATTAATGTAATTGGTAGAATGTATAATTATTTAAAAATATTTAGTGGTTTTGGAGCTTTATAATATATTTGAAATATTATAATTTAAAATTATATTTAATATAAATAATTAATATTAATTATATTAAATTTCATAATGATTTAATCATAACCTAAATATAAATTATTGATAAAATATATTGATGAAAATTAAGAATAATATTATAATAATATATAATCAACAGGAGAAAATTCAGGTTTAGATTTATTTACAATAAAAGATACATTAATTTAATAATCAAAAAATAATAAAAATTTTTATACATAAATACATACAAATATTTAATGTGAAATGTTATAAATATAATATTAATATTCAATTGTTAATGGATAATTAAATTAATATTAATAATAAATAATAAATTGTGGTTATTATTTAATACCTAGATCTAGTATTTCTAATAAAGGTTTAATATTATCTAATTAAATTGGATTAATTGATAAAGGTTATAGAGGAGAAATTTTAGGAAGATTTTATTCAATAAATGATTAAGATATTTAAATCAATAAAGGAGATAGATTATTATAAATAGTAGCACCAAATTTATAACCATTTGAAGTATAAATTGTTAATTAATTATCATTATCAATAAGATAATAAGAAAATTTTGGTTCAACAGGTATGTGAAATTTTTATTATTTATTTATTATTTTAATAAATTATTTAAATTATTAATAAACAATAATTTAAATTTTAAAAAATATATATTTATTAATTAATAATTTATTATTAATTAATATTTAATTTTGGTATATATTGTATTAAATCTTCATAATATGTATCTATTATATTTATTTCTTTATTATCAATATATAATATATTATCTATTATTTTTGAAGGAAAATCTCTTAATTCTTGTCTATAATTTAAAATTTTTAATTTTTTTTCTTCATCTATTATAATATCAGGAACAGAAAAATAATAATCTGTTTTAATTAAATATTCATCTCTTTTTTGTCTAATATAATTTATATTATTAGAAATTATATTTTTTCTATTATCAGAAATTAATTTAATAAATGTTTCTAATTCAATTATTTTTTTTTCTTCAGTTAAATTATCTAAATATGTTTTATAACTTTCACTAAATTCTAACTTATTTAATTTAATTAATTCTTCAGACATATATATATATTAAAATATATATTTTAATATTAAAAAAATATATTAATATATATTAACATTAAGAGATAATGGTGGTGTTGAAGAATTTATAGTTATTACTAATCTATTCCATCCATCAGTACTATAATTTTGACTAAGTATAATATTAGTACTTCCTGCTATTTTATGAAAATTAAATACATCTCTGTTTCTATCAAACATTGCACAAAAAAATCCCCAAACAAAATCTCTTGTATCTCCAGTACTAATACCAAACATCCACCGCCATTGTATATTTGGTTTATTTACTAAACTTAATAAGTAATTTGCACCAATTAAAAATGTACTAGAATTAGATGTAGTTATAGAAGGTTGTATATGTAATACCATATAACTTTTTTTCCAATAACCTTCTGAATTCAAATAATTTATTATATTTTGTAATGTTTGTTTATCATTTAATTGATTTTGAATATTTGATGTTATACCACTTAAATTAGTTAATTCTGATTTTGTAATATTATTAATTGATCCATTAAATGTTATATTATTTAATGATATATCAGTTGTTCCTATTATATTATTTTGTTTATTATTTAATTGAGTTTGAATATTTGATGTTATACCATCTAAATTATTTAATTCAGATGATGTAATATTATTAATTGATCCATTAAATGTTATATTATTTAATGATATATCATTAAATGATATATCAGTTGTTGCTATTATATTATTTTGTTTATTATTTAATTGAGTTTGAATATTTGATGTTATACCACTTAAATTATTTAATTCAGATGATGTAATTTTTTTAATATATTGTCCATCTATATAATGAATTATATAGATGGACAATATATTAAATTTAAAAATAATATATTAAATTTAAAAATAATATATTAAATTTAAAAATAATATATTAAATTTAAAAATTTACACAATATATTAAATTTAAAAATATATACAATATATTAAATTTAAAAATATATACAATATATTAAATTTAAAAATTTAAATTAATGATTAATTTATATTAATTATATTAATAATCATAATATAATATTATAATATAATATTATGCTGTTTGAGGTGAAACTAAATACATTGTAAATAAAAATTTTGTAATATTATAAAATCCTATAGCATCAGGAACATCATTTCGAAAATTAAAGGTATCTCCATTATTTAAATATATAACATTAGAAAAAGTATATGATCTTCTCAAATTACTATAACCATCATAGAAATCTAATAATTCTAAACCATAATATCTTGTATTATTATTAACATAAGGATTTAAATTAATATAATTAATTTCATTTAATGTTATTGTCATATTAACCTGATAAAATCCATTAATATAAGCTCTTGGTAATTTAGTTTGTGTATTATATAATTCGATTTGACCTCTAACAATATAATTATTATCTGATCGAAAAGTAAATTGAGTATAACTCATATGAAGTTCTCCATTATTGGTTATTTCTAATACATGTGGTTTAAATAACAAACTTAATTTTAAAAAATCTAATTTTGTAATATTATTAATTGATCCATTAAATGTGATATTATTTAATGTTATATCAGTTGATCCTGTTATTTTATCTTGTTTATTATTAAAAGTATTATAATCACTAGAAGATAATAATCCATTTTGTGAAGAATTAGCTTCACGAGTTGCACTAGTTTTTTGAGTTAAAGTTAAATGATGATAATTACCATTTAAATCATCTAATTTTTCTAATTCATTATGTTTTATAATGAATGGAGTATTTATAAAAGAATTATAATTAACACCAGAATGAATAAAATGTAATTGTATTGTTTTATTTACATCAATAATATTGGTAAATCCATAAACTTTTATAACTAATCTATCAGTTAAATTAATATTTGTAAAATCACTAACTAATGTTGAATTAATATTTATTAATTGAATATTTGTATTATTTATATCACCACTTATCATATCTAAAAATTTATTTTCATTTCCCACAGTATCTCTAACATGTAATTCTAATTCAAATCTAGTTATACTAGCTATATCATTAATAAAACAATAAATACTAGCACTAAATATTCCAGCATTTATTTTAGTTCTTTGTAATCCACCAATAGATGTAATATATGAATGAAGTAATACTCTATTATTAGTTGAAGTTAATGTTATAATTTCATCAACTTGAGGCGAAGAATCTGGTTTAAATAATAGATTTTCATAATTAGTAATTTCACTCGTTGTATCACCAAAAAATAATTGAATAGGTTGTCCAATAGCTGTTGATTGTTGAAGATTATTAATTTTATTATCCACATAATTTTTAATAGATTGAGATGATGGTATTGACTTTTCAGATACTAAATTTAAATCATTATCATTTATAATATTTATTCCATCATCTTTAATATTATTATCTGTATCAAAAACAACTAAATTATTTGGTAATGAATTAGTTGGTTTATTTAATTTATCATTTAATTGAGTTTGAATATTTGATGTTATACCATTTAAATTATTTAATTCAGATGTTGTAATTTGTTTAATAATATTTCCATCAATATAATTCATTATATAAATAAAAAATATATTAAATTTAAATATTTAATTTATTCATTAATTTATATCAATTATTGTTATTAATGTTATATTATTAATTATAATATTATATATTAATATAACATAATTAAGATATTGTTTGTGCTGATACTAAATAAAATGTAACTAATAATATATTCATTTGAAATGGTGATAATCCACCTGAGTCATTATTTATAAAATTTAAAGTTGAATTTGCTTGCATATATATTAAATTACTAATTTGCATAGTATGAGAAAATGGGTAAGGTGGGTCATATGTCTCATACAAATGTAATAAATTTCTATAAACTTGATTATCTACAACAACTGCTACATTTAAGAAATTATTTTCAACACATCTTAATGTCATATGAAATTGATAATAACCAGCTACTGTTGATTTTATATTATAACCTACACTATCCCAATATACATTAGAACCATTACCCGCTCTGTAAGTATTATCGTTGATGAGTTTATTTAAATGATAGATATCTCTATTTGCTTTAGAATATAACTCAATAATAAGTGGTGTATTCAATTGATTTATTTTATTATCAATATATGTTTTAATTGCTAATGATGATGGAATTAAATTATTATTACTATTTGCCATTGAAGTATCTGTAATTATTGATAAACCATTATCTTTAATATTTTTATCTGTATCAAAAACAACTAAATTATTTAATGTTGTTGAATTAGTTGGTTTATTTAATTTATTATTAAAAGTATTATATAATGTTGTATCTAAAATTCCACTATTAGATGCTGTTGCTATTGATGTTGCGTTAATAAATTGTTGATTAGTTAAATGTTTATAATCACCTTCATTTAATCCTATTAATTCATTATGTTTTGAAACAAATGGAGTTACAATATATGAATTAGTATTACCTCCGTGATAAAAATATATTGTTATATCTTTATTAGATACTTCAGTTCCTCCATAAATTTTAAATACTAATTCATCTGTTGATGATAAACTAATATCATTTTGAATTGTTGCTTCACAAATATATACATTATTGTTAGGATAAACAACATTAATATCATTTGATTTAATATTATCAATAAATAATGTTTCTGTTCCTAATGAAGAACGTTTAAATATTTCAACTTTAATATAACTATAATTATCAATATCACTAACACTGGCATAAAAATAGAATTGAAAAATACCTCTATTTAAAATTGTTCTATTTAAATTATTTGTAATATAAGTTGATAATAATAAATTATTATTTCTAACAATAATAGATTTAGTGTCCTGACCAGTATTATCTGGATAATTATTTATATATTCATAATTTGGTATAATTGGATGATTATTATTTGTAAAATAATAATTAATACCTCCACCTACTGCTACATTATTTTGTAAATTATATATTTTATTATCAATATAATTTTTAATTGCTAACGATGATGGAATTTTATCATTACTTGTATTTGTCATATTAGTATCTGTAATTATTGACAAATTATTATCTTTGATATTATTTTCTGTATCAAAAACAACTAAATTATTTAATGTTGTTAAATTAGTTGGTTTATTTAATTTATCATTTAATTGATTTTGAATATTTGATGTTATACCACTTAAATTATTTAATTCTGATGTTGTAATTTGTTTAATAATATCTCCATCAATATAATTCATTATATAATAATATATTAATAATATAATAATTTTAAAAATTAATTATTTAATATTTAAATAATTGACAATAACTATATAAATTTATATAATATATAAAAAATATATTTATGGATAAAAATAGACCATATGTGATTTGTATTTGTCCAACATATAACAGACGTAATTTTTTACCAAATTTATTATATATGTTTAGTTATCAAACTTATCCAAAAGATAGAATATTATTATTAATTTTAGATGATAGTGAAATATCTAATGAAGATATAATTATAAATAGTGGTTTAGATAATATTAAATATATATATTCAAATGAAAAAATGAAATTAGGTAAAAAAAGAAATATACTTAATGATAAATCAATTGAATTAGGAGCAGAATATATTATATGTTTTGATGATGATGATTATTATCCAGAAGATAAAGTTTCATATACAATTAGAATGATGTTATCAAGAAAAGCATTAATATCAGGTTGTACAATAATTTACGTATATTATACATCTTTAGAAAAAATTTATAAATTTGGTCCATATAATAATAATCATTGTACTAATGGGACAATGAGTTATCATGTTAATTTTATAAAAAATTCAAATAGAAAATATGAAGATGAAGCATTTAAATCAGAAGAGAAATATTTTTTAAATAATTTTTCAGAAGAAATATTACAATTAGAACCATTAAAAGTTATATTATGTATATCTCATATGAATAATACTGTTGATAAAATTGATAAAATTAAATATGCAGAATTATATGATCAAAAATTAAAGAAAATAATAAAAGATAAAAAAATATTATATTTTTATAAAAAATTAAATTGATTTTAGATATTATTATTAAATATATTTAATAATAATTATATTTTTTTATATATTTATATATATATATATTATATAATATGAGCAGATATAATAATAACTATTATGAATATTATGATGAAACAACTAATGGAAAATCAAATGATGATACAACTTTATTAATGGAACCATCAAAAGAATTTAATGGAACAACACCATATATGGAACCAACAACATTATTAAATGGAACAACACCATATATGGAACCATCAAAAGAATTTAATGGAACAACACCATATATGGAACCATCAAAAGAATTTAATGGAACAACACCATATATGGAACCAACAACATTATTAAATGGAACAACACCATATATGGAACCAACTACATTATTAAATGGAACAACACCATATATGGAACCAACTAAAGAATTTAATGGAACAACACCATATATGGAACCAACTAAATTATTAAATGAAACACCATATATGGAACCAACTACATTATCAAATGGAACAACACCATATATGGAACCAACTACATTATTAAATGGAACAACAAATCAAGAAACTAATAATTTAATTCCTTTAGAACAAACTGTAACAACATTATTGAATAATCAATTATCAACATTACAAAATGCAATTAAAAATAATAATGAAACATCAAAAGATACAACATTATTTAATAAAGTATCAAATTTTTTAGGTATTAATACAAATAATGATACTAAAAATCAAGTTGAAACTCAAAAATTAGTTGATACATCAAATCAAGTTGTTAATCAAGTTGAAACTCAAAAAAAAGTTGAAACATCATATTTATTAAATGATTGTAATAAAAATAATTTAGTGGGTGGTTTTGATAAATATAGTTTTTATGAATTAGGTGATTTAAATAAACAATGTGATTTATTAAATAATAATTATGTATTAAATAATAATTATGTATCAAATAATTATAATTTAGAAAAAGTTAATAAAATGAAAAATGATTTAAGTAATTTAAATAATGATTTAAATTATGATAATAGATATCAAAATATTGTTGAAGGATTTAAAAATAGAAAAAAAGTTAGAAAATGTAATCCAAATGTATTGAAATGGTTAAATGAAAATATATATTGTTTATTATCAATATTAGCATTAATATTAATGTTTATTTATAGTGATAAAATATTTAATTGGTTAGATGATTTAAATTGTCAAATGAAATTAAATAATTAATTAATTAAAATAATTAATTAAATAAATAATATTAAATTATTTAAATTATTATAATTAATAATTTAAATAATTAAAATGAATTAAATTATTATCATTATAATAATACTAATATTAAATAATTTATATATATTATAAAAATATAATGAGTTTAAATAATATTAATATAAATGATCCATTAGATTATCAAGGTATTAAAAATAATTTTATAAATGATAAAATATATTCTAATGAATATAAGAATTATGCTAAAAAATGGTCAGAATTTCCAATGTATAAAGATAAAGATAAATTAATAAATTTATTTAATTTAATTAATGAAAAACAAGTTATTTTATTAACATCAGGAACAGGAAGTGGTAAAACAGTTTTAATACCTAAATATATTCTTAAATACATGATATTTAATAATATAAATGGTATAACATGTATAACAAATCCAAAAAAATTAACAACATTATATAATGCTGAATATGGTGCTAAAACATTAGATGTTGAATTAGGTAATGAAGTTGGTTATAAATTTAAAGGTTCAATATCTAATTCAATGAGTGAAAATACAAAATTATTATATGCAACAGATGGTTTATTATTATCAATTATTTTAAATAAAGATCCATTATTAAAAGATTATAATTGTGTAATAATAGATGAAGCTCATGAAAGAAATATTCAAATAGATTTATTATTATATTTTCTCAAACAAATTATACAAAAAAGAAATGATTTTAAATTAATAATAATGAGTGCAACTATAAATTCATCAATATTTTCTAATTATTATAATACAAATGATATTAATTATGGAGAAATACATTTTTTAGGTAAAAATTATCCAATATCTCAAATATGGTATAATAAAGATGTATTAAAAAAAGATTATAAAATAGAAGGTGTTAATTTTATTAAACAATTAATTGATAAAACAGAAGATGGAGATATTATAATGTTTGTTGCAACAGAAAAAGAAACAAATGAATGTTGTAAATTATTAAAAAATTATGATAATTCTTATTGTGCTGAAGTATATGGTAAAATGAAAGAAGAAAAGAAAGAAATTGCTATTGACAAAGATAAATATAAAAATAAAGGTTATAAAAGAAAAATAATATTTGCAACGAATGTTGCTGAGTCATCAATAACAGTGGATGGATTAAAATATGTAATAGATGGTGGTTATGAATTAATAAATTATTTTGATGCTGAAAAAAATATGATTATAATAAAGAAAGATATGACAACTCAAGCTCAAATAAAACAAAGAATAGGTAGAGTTGGAAGAACATCTGAAGGAATTGCTTATCATTTATACACTCAAAAAACGTATGATAATTTAAAAGATTATCCTGATCCAAATATAAGAAAATCTGATATAACATTAAATATTCTTAATTTTTTTAATTATACAAATACATTAAATAAAATCAATAAAATAATAAATAATTTAATAACAAAACCATATTTTAATCAATATAAATTATCTATTCATAAATTATTATATTATAATATAATTAAATTAATTAAAAAATCATTAGATACAAATGAAGATAAATATAAATATAATAAAGTATTATTTAATGATATAAATTTCAAATTATTAAATGATTATGATGATTTTATTAATTATAATGGAACAATTAAGACAGTTGGACATTTATTAAATAGATTTAAATTATCATCAATTGAAATGGGATTATGTTTATTAAATTCATATTATATGAATTGTAATAAAGAAATGATTATAATAGTTAGTATTTTAGAGTGTTGTGAATATAAATTAGATAATTTATTTACTGAAAAAAATGTTAAAAAAGTTAAAAATATATTTAGAAAATCAATTGTTGAATATTCAGATCATATTACTTTATTAAATATTTATTTTGATAATTATAAAAATGAAAATTTTAGATATTTAAATTTGAAAATATGGAATAAAGTTGAAACTAAAATTGATGATATAACAAAAAGATTAAATAAAATTAAATTAAAAAAATATGAATATATTAATAAAGATAATCAATTAATTAATAAAAAAATATTTGAACATAAATTTGATAATTTATGTTATTCATTATATAATGGTTTATCATATAATTCTTTTGAAAAAAAAGATAATAAATATATTAGTTTAAATTATATTAATAATTCAGAAGCTCAAATTGAAAAATTATTTTTTATTAAACAAAAAAATAAACATAAAATTGGTGTTGGACATTTTTTAAATGATTTATTTGGAAGAAAATTATGGAAAATCATAACATTTATACCAGAAAAAATATTAAAATAATATATAATAATATTATATATTTATGTCAAAAATATTATTAATAATTATAACATTAATAATAATATTATTATTATTATCAATTATATTAAAAAAAAATAGAAGTATTAAAGGAACTAATTTAAATTTACAAAAAAATGGTGTAATAGTTATTAAAAATATATTAAATGATGATGATATTAAATTTTTATTAAATAATGATATTAAAAATAATTATGATTATATAACAAATAATAAAATTATAAGAAATAAAATAAATAATATATTAAATGAACATTATGAATTTCATAAATATTTATTTTATATTAAAAAATCTAAATTTCATACATGTCATAGAGATGGTAATGCTAAATATTATCATAATAA
>Ga0315905_10007113_pt1 | contig 11353 bp, 6 predicted proteins | sample LakEriMetagenome_5_FD_203522 | JGI IMG/M metagenome (GOLD analysis project Ga0315905, IMG submission 203522) | Freshwater fungal communities from buoy surface, Lake Erie, Ohio, United States - Buoy 4 MA121 | ecosystem: Environmental > Aquatic > Freshwater > Lake | place: USA: Lake Erie, Ohio...
CAATCCAAACGAAGGCTTCACTTCATTTGACCACCTACCGTCAGCCTTGGTGACTCTGTTTCAGGTCATGAGTGGAGACGGTGATGTGAATGTGATGTGGTATGCGATTCAGTCGGAACCTGACAGGCGGGTTCTGACTGAGCTCTACTTCCTACTATATGCATTTCTGGTAATTCACGTCCTGCTTAATGTTTTCGTGGCCGTCTTTGCAAATGTTTTTGCTGAGACTCGAACTGCGCATGAAGAAATGATCCAAATGCGACGTAAAGGGATAAAGCGATTGTCAGAATCCGCTTCGAGCGGGTCTGGAAGTACTTCTGGCAGCTCCTCAGGCTCCTCGTACGTGACCTCATCATCGGGTGGTACTTTGCCGTCGGAACTGGTCGAAATTGCAGAGGTGAACAAGTCCCACGATGCCAGGGAGGATGACGCGCCAGCACAACAATTCAAGATAAAGGAGACAGGGGCGATGAGTGATGGGAAGCAAAAACAAGAGGGCTTCCGTGAGACGACTCAGTGGATCAGAAAACATTTTGAGGCTGCAGTGTCTCCTTCATTGATGGTGACGTCGCGAGTTTTTGTCCGTGACAACGACTTCTATGACTTGATCTGCTTCGGGACCATCCTTGCGCAGAGTGTTTCGCTTGCTCTGATTGGTCAGATCGAGCTTTGCATTGATGGCGTATGCTCAACAGGGGCTGTGGACTGGATTTGTGAGGAGATCATACAGGGTATGAACTACTTCTTTATTTTCGACGCTGTGGCCCAAATATTGGCCGACGGTTCCTTTGCGCAGCACTTGGCATCGGGTGAATCGGTCTTCAACTTTCTTATCACAACGTTTACCACTCTGGGGCTGATATTAAAGAATATGGGCGTGAGCCAGGTTGCCATATCAGCGCTCAGGGGTTTTGCAATACTTCGTTTGCTTCGACTTTTCAAATTCCACCCGATCCTGAAACCTATTTGGCTAATGCTCGTCAAGGCTTCTGGGTCCTTGATCTCTGTGATGAATCTGGTGATCTTCAATACCTTGGTTGCCATCGTTTACTTCTCGATTGGTCGCTCCATGTTCAAAGAGAATCTCGACGGAAATGAGCGACAAAACTACTCTAGTTTCAGTCGAGGCTACATGTTGCTCCTCGCTGTGATGACAGGTGATGGTTGGAGCGAAAATATGTACGAGGCAATGGCCACCTTTTGCCCGGACGGTGAGTGCGGCAGTGACTACCCTTTCGTTGTGTTTACTGCACTTTTCTATATGGCATGGTTCTTTTATGGAAGTTTTTTGTTTTTGACCATGTTCCTCGCCATCATCTTGGATGCATTTTCTGTCGAGGAATTCATGGAATCGGCAAAAGCGGACGATGACATCAAATATCTCACACGAGAAGAGACTATACAGAAGATTGCAGAATTTCAGAACCTTCCTCCATGGAATGTCCACCCAGGACTTGTGAAATTTGCATTCCTGAGGCTCAGCGATGGGACTCCAAAAATCCCGGAAACAAAGCTAGTGACATTGGTGCGCATGGTTCAGCCTATGACGAAATGGCGAATCATGAAGGCTTCTGGACTCGTCCAATTCAGATGGTATTTGCGGACTCGCATTTGCATGGGCTTCGCCAATTCGTTCTTGATGCCGTACCCAGGCGATGATGACTATGTGCGTGATGAGGCAATGGGGTCCAGTATCAAGAAAACCGAAGAAGAGGCCGAGATCTTTGTCGCTGCTAAGTATGCAAGGCAAATTAAAGAGTACATGAGGAAGTTGAATCAGGGTGGTATGCTGGGTGAGGTTGTCAGGGCTGCGAAGGCCCAGGGTGTTTTGGAGAATCTGGATATGAAGAATATCGAGAATACTGACGTTCTTGTAGCCCTCAAGCTCTGTCGTCACCAATCAATAGCACAATGCTTGCAGATTGGCTTCTATTTTGAAAATTTGATTCTGGACGCCATGAACGATGATGCCGGTCGGAAGAGATCGGACGAGGAGGAAGATGAATACGCTGGGTTAGATCTTTCAATAGTTGAAGCATCAACACTGAAGGTTGATTTCCGTGCAGATGCTATTACCTTTTACAAGAAGAAATTTTTCATTTTTTGCTTCGCGCTTGTTCACAATGACACGTTCAATTTCCTCGTGTTCGTTACAATCGTTGTTAGTTCGGTCTTTCTGTGTGTTGAGACACCGCATCCGACAATCAGAGGCCCGATCCCCAAGAACGTTGTGTTTGTCGCTGACTTCGTTTTCAATGGTATTTTCCTTGTCGAAACAATCGCAAAAGGCACTGCTTTCGGGTTCTACACTCCGGTATCTGAGAATCACATGTCTTATCTTCAGAATACGCAAAATCGAATCGATTTTTTTGTGCTGATCATGGCAATTGCAGAATTTACTGGTGCTGGAGAGTACGTGGGCAAAAGCACCACTCAGGTAATCCGTTTGATGAAGGTCATGCGACCAATAAGGCTTTTGTTAAGAAGTCCGGGTCTGAAGGCAATTATTGAAGCTTTGGTCGCCTCTCTCAAGCCAATGGCCTATGCATCGTTGTTCTTGGGCGTGTTATGTTTGGTGTTCGCTGTATTGGGAATGTCCCTGTTTCGCAACAAGATGATAAAATGCAACGACACGGCTCTTGACGGTCAACTTCAAGAGGGTATCATGGAGTGTGTCGGTTCGTTTTCGAATCCTGATTATAGATACCTCCAACCTCGAACTTGGGAGTCTCCATTTGGCAATTTTGACACCCTGACGAGCTCTATTGCAGTATTGTTCAGAATCCTCACGGGTAGCTGGACAGGCTATCATTTCAATGCACAGGATGCTGTGGCGGTTGATGTGCAGCCCGTGATAGGCTTTTCTATGACTGTGGCGTCACTTTACTTTCATGTTTTCCTCTTGGCAGGCTCGTTCTTTGGGCTGAATTTGTTTGCATCCTTTATGTGCGACACATTCTACTCTCTCCAAGGGACAGCGCAGCTAGAAGAGGTGCAGTGGATTGCGGTCAGAGCGATGCTAAAAGCGCATCAGCCCAAGAAAGCTCGGCATCCTCCCAACAATCTGATTTCAACATCCCTGCGCGAACTCTTGTCTTCGACATTCTGGCAGAATTTTTCAGCCTTTTGTTTATTGCTCAATGTAACATTCATGTCAACTGAGCATTCTGTTCAACCGGAGTCTTTGGACAAGTTCCAAGTTGAGCAAAATACTGTCTTTTTTTCGATTATGTGCGCTGAAGCTGGATTGCACCTCATTTCGGTTGGCCCGATTCTTTATTCGCAGAACAAGGGTCACCAATTCGACGTTTTCCTGATTTCAGCCACATCGGCCACCATGATCTTTGCTGACACTTTGCGCTCTCTCAGTCAAGTTACACGTATTCTGCGCCTGTTTAAGTTTCTGAGGGCCCTCGCGAAGGACAAGACTATCGCAAACGTGTTCGAGACTGTCCTCGTCTCCATGGGCCAAGTTGTGAACATCCTAGTAGTACTCATGGTCTTGCTCATAATGTTATCGGTGCTTGCAGTGCAGCTCTTCGGCACTGTTCGACCTGGCATGCGCCTTGGTTCGTCGACTGTCTATCTGTCATTTGCGACCTTGTCAAAATTAGGAAGGGGATGCGACCCTCGCTTCCACGTGCTGTCACTCATAGATGTATTTGTTGTGGACAGAATTTCTTACTTTTTTGTTCGGAGGCAGGTGTTGGAGCAAACTTTTCCTCCTTCGATGAAGCATTTCACCTCATCTTTCAGCTCATGTTCGGAGAGGACATGGACACTCTATGGGAAGACTGTCAATTAGCATACCCGTCTTGCACCAAAGAGTTCGTTGACGTGCATGGCAAGGTAAATATCTGCCAACATAATTTAGATTAACTTCCTGAGTTAATCTAAACTAAACTCAGGCATGTCTGGCGCCCTTGACATGCCGTCGGAATCAGCATGATGTTGTGAAACCTTTGGCAAACTTCTTGCCCCATTTGGCTGACTAGCATTTTTCCAATGCAGCTTATAGTGACGGACTGCTCTTCGAATAGTGAAGCTGCCAACCTTTTCTTCCCCGCGGTCTTGATTCTCACAAACTACGTCATGCTCAATCTTTTCGTTGGAATGATCATGAACAATTTCGCGTACATCCAGTGCAAAGACGGGAACGGAGCTGTTGAAGATGAGCATTTTGAGGACGCAGCTTACAAATATGTGGAAAACTTGGACCCCAAACTCAAAGGCCAAATCCCGCTCGAAAAGGTATCGGTGTAAAAAAATGTTGGATTAATCCGAAAGATTTAGTGTACATGATACCCTTAATTGGTTTTTCATGGTCGACCAAGAGCACGAGATTGTTCAAGTGGAATGACTCTGCCTGTGTGTTGATCTTTTAATCTGATTTTGAAAGTGGCAAATCATAGGTTTATCAACTGTACCATATGATTGGGCAACCGATGGGCCATTATGGCACAACGCAGAACCATGGACGCTACCTGTGCGTGCGTGAAGAGCTCAAGCGCCTAATGAATGTACCAGAAGATGTGCATCACACCTGGTTTTACACCAATGTCTACACAAGGATTTTAGAAATAGAACAAGGCCTCAAGGAAGCCCAAATGGATGGATGGAGACGCTGCAGGGAGATTCTCCGTGAGCTTGAGCAGGAATACAGCGACCTTGCAAGTAAGCTCGAAGATGACAAAGAATATGCTCGTGCTATGAAGCGTGTGGGTCTTGATCCGCAGAGAGGAGAAGAAAAAAACGAAGATCAAGATTCACCCCTGTTCGGATTAGCATGGGTGGATGTTGGCTCAGAAAAGCCAAATGCGGGCGTGGAATTTTACAATAGGGCACTCAAAGAGGCCCTGAAGAGGAAGACAAAGTTTTCGCAGGAGGAATTCGTCTCTTTCAAAGTGGAAACTTTGTTAGAGAACTACTTTATCAGAGTGGACAACAGGTACTTTAGACCAAGTACGGAGAATACAGAAAATGCAATCCCAGACAAGAAGGGAGAAAGCGCAATCTCAAATGGAGAGCACGGTGCTCAAGAAGAAGCCGGAAACATTGACGGTGATGAAGATATCAATCATACTGCAGGTGGTGCAGAGGCGCACGTGATGGGAAATTCGTTTGGTTCACACGCTACCGTCACTATAAATGGCGGAAACATGGGCGCGAAAGGTGTTGCGCCAAGGGTCAAGCTTGTAAAGAGACAGTCCACAAGAAAGAGCACGAGGGCAATCGAAATTCAACTTGCAGAGCACGCGATTAAAAACAACCCCTTGTCCGCGCAGTCGGAGATAGCTGAACGACTGCAGGTGTTGGAAGCAAAACTTAAATCTGCGCAGAAAGATGAAAAAGCAGAAGGAGCGGAACCTATGCCCTCGATGAAATTGCGATATTACACGATTCTCAAATATCTCAGCAGATTTTTCCTTTCTGAGGTCGAAAGAAATGCCCGCCAAGCAGGCCACTTGCGCTACAATGAAATCATTTTGGCGCTCCTCTACTGGTAAACACCATTTTTAACGCTCAATCTTGACCGCCTGCCCGACTGTGCAGCTGAGTATGATGCAAAGTGTGCTGATGCTGACTGGAGGTTACTGTTTCGTGCAGGAACAAAGAGCGGAATATCGTGCCACAAAAGATAGTCGCTCAACGGCACGACAAAGACAAGGAAATCCAGATGGAAGTGGCGGTTCAAATGATCCAAGCTGTTTGCGTCGGTGGCCTCATGCGCCATCGGCAGCGGCGTGCCAAGTTGGAAGCCCAAAAAAGGCTGCGCCGTGCGGTTGCGCTGACCCGCAGCCAGACAAGCTTCCTCGGTGGAAATGCGCGTGACAGGGTGAATCTCAAACTACGAGCTGATTTAGCTCCACTGCAGGATGAAAATGCAAAGGAGAAGAACCTGTGGATTTTCACGGAGAGTCCGGACACTGGCCCTCTAAAGATGATGCTCTGCAAAATTGCCAAGTACGAGCTCGCGACAGGCAGCAAGCTTGCCAACATCGCATACGAACAGGTGCATGTGACGCGTGTGTGAATGTTGAGGGCGTGCAGATAGCGACAGGAACTAGTTCTGGAGGTTGAGCAGTTGTCTTTGAATGAGAACATGAAACAGATCGTTATCATCATCAAGCGTAGACGTGTGGATCCACGTATGTGCATGCAATGTATGACATCCTGACATCGAGCGCATACACGCACAGTCTTTTGAGGTTGGTCCGCAAGGAATTTTTGAACTTGAGGAAGCAGAATTGCAACAAATTCTGCACCATTCAGAAGTTCTCAAGAAGCTGAAGATGCACTGTCAAGCACTAGAGGAGATCAGGGTTTTCATGGTAGAAGTCCATGGTCTGGCTCAACCGTACCTCCAGCTTGCTGCGGCGAAATATAGGATAAACATCGGTGAACATTTTGACAATCTCACCAAGGTCACCCCAGAGGAGCTTTATCAACTGTTGGCGGACCCCCATGTAAGGACCATTTTACCCTCTGCACTTCGAGCAGAACGCTTCAAAGAAATTCAACAAGAACGAGGCGAGGTCTGTGATGAAGGTGGTGCTGCGTCAAATGAAGAGTTGTGGCGAGCCGAAATGGAGCTTCAACGGCAGAAAGAGGAGGTTAAGATACGACAAGAATTGGTAGACCTGAAAGAGCAATACAAGCAGCAGGAAACGCAATTAGAGGAACTGAATCGAGTGATCGAGTATACGCGACAACGCGCATCAACTATGGAAGAAGACATAGAGAAGAAGCGGGAGCAGAATAGGCGTCAAGCTCGACAGGCAGCTGTCAAAAACGCCCCCAAGACTGTCAAACGCGTGGCATCGCTCACTTCCAAGTCCCGTCATCAGAGCGACACGCTCCAAAATGTTGATATGATGTACGTATGGAGCGAGGAAGAGGACAATCCGGAGATGGGAGGAGGGAACGGTGAAGCCACTGAGGGCAAAGAACTGAATCCAGTGACGCTAGACGCCTGGTTTGATAGCAGAGATGCGGCGGAAGGTCAACCGGACTTGGATCAAGTGCAGCCCGTGCACATTTTGCCAGATAATACTGGGCTTGTACAGCGTTCCCGATACAGCGCTTCAACCGGTAAAGCTACCATGAGGCCCAACACGGCCCCGGTCGACATCAGTTCCGGTGGCTATTTTTTTGCCGGAGAAGATGAAACTTATCCTACTGACGGTCAGGTCATGACGCATGTCACGCCATTTCACGTGACCACTGACCCAATGAAGGGCATCTTGAAACACATGGATGACGAGCGAATGCGTCCTGTCACAGCGCCCAGAAACAGTGTACCGCAAAGTCACCCCGATAGGCTTGAAGCAGAAATGCGCATTACCAAAGCGGAGATTGAACGCATGGAGCGCATGCACTCCGCAGCCATCAGAGAGAATCAGCGGAGAAAGCAAATGGCCTTGCAAGGAAATGCTGATGTTTCGGCTGAACAGCAAGAATCGATAGAGCAGATGCGAGCTCGCAGGGAGAAGAAAAACCTGGTTATTGTTGACAGCGACTCAACATCCTCGGGCCTCTTGTCCCCGCGAGATAAGCCGATGAGGAAGGATGTGGTGAGGAGGGAATTGGAAAAGAAGCAAAGAGCGGCTGAAGATCGAGCGAACGGTAAATGCACGTAATTTTCGTTTTTGCAGATGCATGCCTGTTTATTTGCTCCCTGGTACATTCTTGGCTGTTTATCTGTACACTTGCGACGAGGTTTGTGGCGTGCCTGCTGACATAATTATGTACAACGTGGTGTGGTAGCTGGGCAAAGTCAAGGATCGAGCAGAGCGTCCTCGCGTCAAGGCAGTCGCCCTGCCAGCCGCTCCGTAAATGTGGGTATCACGTTTTGAAGAATTCACGGATGCCAGGGGGGGGAACGAATGTGCGCGTTGTGTACCGCTGTTTTGCAGTTTGGTAAGTAGAGGACATGACTTGTGTATCAATGTACATTAATAAATGGAGTTTAGCGTATTTAGAAAATACCCCGATTAAGGGTCCCCAAATCGTCATCAGCGCCAGGCTGACTGAGGCGGCCGTGGGAGGGTGCCCAATATCTTTCCAGCGGATATGTAAGCGTATGTTGGGTGGCTTGCCAACTGCAATGTATGTCGGGCGTGCCCGGTGTGTGTGCACGCAACTCTTCAGTGTATGGGAGGATGCAATCAAAATGCCGAAGATGTTACAGGGCCCGTGCCATGCCCTTGATCACTGTCCGTCACGGTCGTGGTCGCTCGCTCGACAGGGCGTTGTACTCACCGACCTTCAGTCACTTCTTGATTGTCAAATAAACTTTCTCTCTCTCTCTCTCTCTCTCTCTCTCTGGACACTCTCTCACACACTTCTTGATTGTCTCTCTCAGTCACCTGTTTTATTGTCAATAAACTTCTCTCCCTCAAACCCACCACTTCTTATGTGGTTCGATTCCAGAACAATACGAATTCAGCCTCGTCAATACTGTCTGAATTATCCTTGTCTAGGGCTTGGAGGAGAGACGTCGTTTCGTTCGGATGTAGCCACACATTGATGGTGCGCAGCGCCCCGGCCAGCTCCTGGCGTGTCAGACTGCCGTCCATGTTCAAATCAATCAACTTGAAAATTTTGCGCGGGTCGTTGCCGTAAATAACCTGGAATTTGCGTTTGATCTGGCGAAGCTTGAAAGCAGAAACCCATGCGAAGCCTGCGGGTTGCTCCCAGGCTGGTGGATAGGAGCCAGGGTATAGTTCTTCGCTCTTTTCTCGCATCTTATCGATAGTGACTTGCTCCCGGCAGTAAAAAAACGTTATCAAACCTGAAGTAGGGCAACTGCCGGTGAGCCAAGGGCTTGGGATGTCAAAAGCAATACCATTCTGGGCTGAATCCACTATGTTGACGCCGGGTTCGTCGACACCGCACTGGAGCAGCTTTAACAACACCCATCGCTCCTCCGCGACAGAGAGATCGAGCTCATAGTAACCGACAGCAGCTCCATGATCGAACAAAGTCGCCGCACCCAGCCTGCGTCTCAATATTTCTACCACAGGGCTCGGGAGGTCAAATAGTATTGTTGCCAAACCATGCCAGTCAATCGTGCGGCGGAAGATGATAACAAACGCTTCGGCAGAGGTGGGCGCGAACTTGAACTTTGACAGCAACCTCCTTACCTGCTGCGCAGTGAAAAAGCACGAATTTGACCAGCGCCGCAAAACAACGAGGGCCTGCTGCTCTATCCGCTGTTGCTCCTTCTGGGTCTTGATCACGTCATCATCTCTTGAGACACTACGTTCTTGCTCTTTCTGGGGAGAGGACGCAGGCGTCATATGTGCTAACCCCAGAACGGTCCCAACTTTGAGACGTACGGTGCGGCGCAGGCGCCCGGCGCTCGACGCGGAGAATGATCTGCTGGGTGCACCCCGAATCGCATTCAAAATTAGGCCCCAGAATATTTATATTTATTTATGTTTTCGTTCAATTTTACCCTATGTTCACCTAGCGCCAAGAACTGGGGCTCCTTCTCCAATCGCATCAGCCGCGCCATCGTCGGTAAATGCGCTTGCAGCGACACCCCAGGCTAACGACTTCCTTCGCTCGCTCCATCGGGTGCCTCCTTTCTTGCCTTCAGACCCATGTGTCGATGAAGTACCTAATCTTGCCTGCGTTTTGATTAGGGTGTAAGGTTTAGGGTTGAGGTTTTAGGGCCTAGTCAGGGGTAAGGGTTAGGGTTCAGGGTGCTGGAGGCCGAGGTGCTTTCACATGAGACCTTTTCATATGGGGCCTTGGTGTTTTCTTCCTGTGTGGCGGTAGGCGCACGGCCAAAAGACATTAAATAGAGGAGCTGGTGGAAGCTAGTTTCATCCATTGCCGTTGCCCCTTCTGAAGGTAGTGCCGGACTAACAAGGTCCAGCGTAAGAATGCCTATTTATAAATACATATGTATGTATATTTAAAAATGTGCTTTTGTGTACATTTAAACATATGCTTTTGTGTATACACACAGTCACTACACACACCAGCGGAAGGGAGAGGGACGTCGGCGCGGTACTGGTGGCTAGATCCCTTTAAACTGGCATTTCGCCAGATTAATTCTATTTGCGGTGCGGGGGCTGCTTTGCTTGCTCCCCTCCCCTCTTTCATCTGCTGCCTCAGTCCGACGTTTTTGACCTGACAGAGGAGCAGGGAAACTTCCCTTTGCACTGCATCCTGTCACACATTGTCAAAAATAAGTACCCTGTTGCATACACTAGGTAAAACTCACGAAATAAAAGACTAATTACTATGTAAAACTCGCTCAATAGAAGACACACATTTTCAAAAGTAAGTGCCCTGTTGTATTTACTAGGCAGAACTCACGAAATAGAAGACTATTACTATTTAAAGTTAACTAAATATAATACACACAATTCTTGAAAAAAAGTGCCCTGTTGTATCTACTATGTAAAACTCGCTATAGAAGACTTTTTTGAGAAAAGGGGCCGATAAGTCCAGACGATACGCCCCCGTTGGGTTGAATTTTGAAAAGAAGATTGTTGAGCCCAGTTTCTCCAGGACTAAGGTTAACTCCTGCATTGATTTTTTTTATTTTTTCGTTCTAAACACACACACGCACAGTCACACAGACAGACACACACACACATCGTGCACATATTCACATATGTACGTGCATATTCCACAGGATACATATTCATAGACAAGTTCATAGACATCACACACACACAACAGCGCCGTTTATTTCTTAGGCTTTGGGGTTTAGGGTTTAGGTACATAGAAGGCTTTAGGTATGTAGACATGAAACGTGAGACTCGCTCTCCCGCGCTCTCCTGTTTAATCGATTTAATAAAAGTAGCTGTCAGGTGATGTTCATAGACATCACACACGTCATATGAGGAGGAGGATACATGTCATGTGAGGAGGAGGACGCAACAAAGTAGCTGTCAGGTGATTGCTCATCTGTCTCTGTGTCTGTGTAAAGTCGACCATGTCCGGCTGCGCGTGTCCATGTGCCCGCGGCACAAGAAGAGAAAAGTCTTTCGCTCGGCCTCACAAGGCGCTGAAGCCCTGCGAGTTTCCCTATAATAAAAGAAACCTACGAAAAGAGTAAAAGAGACCTGCGAAAAGAGACCTAAGAGTAAAAGAGACCTACTATTCAGTTGCCCTATAGTAGGTCTCTTTTACTCTTTAGCAGGTCTAGGGGGAAACAAAGAATATCGTTGCCCCAGCTTTCGAGTCTAGCTCCTGATAGAAATTTGCAAAAATAAAAACTAAAAGTCAGTCAATGGCACACGTTTGCTGTGTAAATTTGATATGTGTATATGTATATATATATATACATATATATATATATACATATATATATATATATGTATATGTATAT
>Ga0315905_10007115_pt1 | contig 11351 bp, 6 predicted proteins | sample LakEriMetagenome_5_FD_203522 | JGI IMG/M metagenome (GOLD analysis project Ga0315905, IMG submission 203522) | Freshwater fungal communities from buoy surface, Lake Erie, Ohio, United States - Buoy 4 MA121 | ecosystem: Environmental > Aquatic > Freshwater > Lake | place: USA: Lake Erie, Ohio...
GATCCAGGAGCGGGCCTATTCCTCGCCCATCTGGTACAGCCTGGCAGCGAACTGAAGGACTGCGCCCGCGACTCTGCCTTGTCCCCGTGGGAGCGGGCCACGCCGCTTGGCAGAAGGCAGTTCCCGAGTCGACAGGAGTACTGTTCGGATATACAGTATTCCGGAGTTCCTCCCGGGTGCCCAGCATGAATGCCATCGCCACCGCGCTCAAAGGTCGCGGCGCCAACGCCAATCCGGCCGGCCGCTTCGAGACACTTATCCGCCTGCGTGAGGCCGACGCAGCGGAGCCGCAGGCCCCGGCTTCCGATCGCCAGGAGCTGCTTCCCGAGCAGGCGCGCTCGATCATCAGCCGCAATGACTCGCCGGATGTGCCCTTCGCGCAATCCATCAACCCCTACCGGGGCTGCGAGCACGGCTGCATCTATTGCTACGCGCGCCCCTCGCACGCCTTTCTCGACATGTCCCCAGGGCTCGATTTCGAGCGGCGCATCCGCTTCAAGGCCAATGCGGCTGAACTCCTCGAGCGTGAACTCCTCGACCCGCGCTACCGTTGCCAGCCCATCACCATCGGCGGCAACACCGATCCCTACCAACCCGCAGAGGCCGAGCTCGGCATCACCCGCAAGCTGTTGCGCGTGTGCCTGGAGCGGCGCCAGCCGGTTTCGATCATCACCAAGTCCGCGCTCGTGCAACGCGACGCCGACCTGCTCTCCGAACTGGCGAGCCACGGGCTCTGCAATGTGTTCATCAGCATCACTACGCTGGACGACACCCTCAAGCGCGCGCTGGAGCCGCGCACGGCCTCGGGCCGGGCACGACTGCGCACCGTGGCGGCGCTGTCGCGCCGTGGCATACCGGTGGGTGTGCTGGTGGCGCCGGTGATTCCCGCGCTGAACGATGGCGAGATCGAGCGCATTCTGGCCAACGCCATCGCAGCCGGTGCGCGCAAGGCAGGCTGGATCCTCCTCAGGCTGCCGCACGAGGTCGCGCCCCTGTTCCGCGAGTGGCTCGAGACCCATTACCCCGAGCGCGCCGCTCACGTGATGAGCCTGGTGCAGCAGAGCAGACAAGGCCGTGACAACGACCCGCGTTTCGGCTCGCGCATGCGTGGCTCCGGCCCCTTCGCGGACCTGATCGCCACGCGTTTCCGCGTGCAGACAAAGCGTCTCGGCCTGGACGGCAGCCAGTGGCCCGCGCTCGACACGAGCCAGTTCCGCGGCTGGCAGCCCCCCGCAACCCAGCTTCAGCTTCTGTGAGACGCTGCGGTATGCTCGCCCTGTCCGGGCGCCCCGCCGCCGGAAGGAAGCGGTATTCGGCGGGTCCAGAGCCGGCGCGTGGCAAGGACAGCCGTGAAACGCAGCATCCGCAGCACTGCCTTCCTGGCGGTGTTGCTACCCACCCTCGCACCGGCGCTGGCCCTCAGCGTCTGGTTCACGGCCAGCCGTCTGGATGGCGCGCAGGCCGAGCTCCAGACGCGCGGTGAGCGTGAATCCGCCTATCTGGCCGGTGCCGCCGAACTCGCGCTGCTGGTAGGGGACGACACTGCGCTGTCCCGTCTTGCCGAGAGCAACATCCGTGCACCGGGTGCCGCGCGGGTCGTGCTCTTTCTCGACGCCTCCGGTCGGGTGCTGGCCTCGGCGGGCAGTCCGCGCGAGGTAGCCCTCGCACTCAATTGCTGGCGCGCCAGTGCCGGTTGTGCGGGCGACGAGCAACGCAGGCTTTTTGGCAAGGAGGTGGTGTCGCAGGCAGAGCTCGATGCCGCGCCGCCCTTCGGTGCGAACCCCTCGGGCACCTCCGCAAGCGGCGGCACGGTGCTCGGCAAGGTAGTGCTCTCCTTCGATCCCGAGGAACTCGCCTCGCTGCAGCGGGCGCTGTTCGTCAATGCAGCCCTCAGCACGACGGTGGCCTTGCTTGCAGCATTTTTCATCGCCGGACTCGCGGCCACGCGCCTCAGTGCGCCGATGCAACAACTGCTGACCGTGGTTTCGCGGATCCGCGCAGGCGATCTCTCGGCACGCACGGACCCGCGTGGCACGGGCGAACTGCGCGAACTCGAAGAGGGCATCAACGCCATGGCCGACAAGGTCGAGTCGGGCGCGGCGGACCTCAACCGCAAGATCGACGAGGCCACGGCGGTGATCGCGCTGTCCAATCTGGAGCTCGAGCGGCAGAACCGGGAGCTCGACAGCGCGCTGGCCGGCTCGCATGCAGCCAATCGTGCCAAGGACCTCTTTCTCGCGCGGATGAGCCACGAGTTGCGCACACCGCTCAGTACCGTGGTGGGGTATGCGCGCCTCATGCAGCAGTCCCAGAGTCCTGCGCAGCGCGAGGAGTTCTATCGGCCGATAGCGCAGGCATCCGGCATCCTGCAGCGTACTGTCGACGACATCCTCGATCTGGTGCGGCTCGAAAGCGGTTCGGTGTCGCTTGAGCGCAGGCCCTTCGATCTGGTCGCCTGCATCGAGGACGCTGCACTGATGTACGCGCCTGCGGCACACCGCAAGGGGCTGGTGGTGCTGAGCCATGTCGGCCGGGAGCTTCCCGGTCGCGTCGCTGGTGACGCGATCCGCCTCTCGCAGGTACTGGCCAACCTGCTCAGCAACGCCGTCAAGTTCACTGAACAGGGCGGTATCGAGGTGATCGCCGAGGTGCTGGTGCGATCCGGTGACGAGGTGCGCGTGCGCATCGAGGTCAGTGATACCGGCACGGGCATCGCACCCGAGGGGGTGTCGCAGCTTTTCCAGCCCTTCGCGCAGGCCGATGAGAGCATCACGCGGCGCTTTGGCGGCAGTGGGCTGGGGCTGTCGATCTCGGCGCGCATCGTCGATGCGCTGAAGGGCAGCATCCGGCTCGACAGCCACCTCGGAGAGGGCACTCGCGCGGTGGTCGAAATTCCTTTCCGTGTGCTCGACGAGGCTACCCCCCCGGGCCCCCTCGAGGGGCTGAGCGTGCGCGTGCTGGCGGACGCGGCGAGCCCGCACGTCTGGATGGTGCAGGATTATCTGCAGGCGGCAGGCTGTCGCGTGGAGCTGCGGCCGTGGAGCATCACCGGCGTGCCGGCCCCGGACATCAGCATCTGCATTGAGGACCAGCCGCTGCTGCGCTGGCAACCACCGCCGGGTCCTGTGCTGCGGCTGTTGCCAGTTGAGCAGACGGGCACGCTCTCGCCCGCCGAACTCGAGGGCTGCCTCGCCTTGCCGTTGCGCCGTGCCGATCTTCTTGCGGCCTGCGCCCGGCTCTCGGGCAGAAACCGGGCGCCTGCGAACCCCGAGGCCGTCGTGCAGACGCCTCCAGCGCGCGCGCCCATCGCGCTGCGCTGTTTGCTGGTGGAAGACAACGAACTGAACCGCCGGATGCTCACCACCAGCCTTTCCGATACCGGGGTATGCGTGCTCGCTGCAGCAGACGGACACGAGGCCTTGTCATTGCTGCAGTCGCGCAGCGTCGATCTGGTACTGCTGGACGTGCACATGCCCGGCATGGACGGTGTCACGCTCGCCCACGAGATCCGGCGAGCGGATCCCGCGCTGCCGCTCTACGCGCTGACGGCAAACGTGGTGGGTTCGGAGGAAAGTGCGCTGCGCGAGGCGGGTGTGGAGGAGATCCTCTACAAGCCCGTGGACGAAGAGCGGCTGCGGGCGGTATTGCTGCGGCACGAGGAGGCGGCGGACTGCAGCCTGGTGCGGGCGCCGGGCGTGGGCCGCGACGAGATCCTCGATGAGCTCCAGCGTCTGGAGCGTGGGGTGAGCCTCGCGCTCGCTGCGGGCGAAGCAGCGCAAGCGCGCGAACTCGCTCACCAGTTGCTCGGGGCAGCGCGACTCTTCACGCGCGGAGAACTGGTACCGCGCTGCCTGCTGCTGGAACTTGCGACGCGGGACGGCGACATCCACGCAGCGTTCGCGGCGCTGCGTGCGCTGCGGCACGTGCTGCACGGCCTGATGGACGGGCCGGGTCTGCGCTGAGCTGAGCCCCGTGCGGGCGGTGTGCCGGATGGCGTAGAGTCCGCTCATTGCGCCTTCCCCGGAGAGACTGCATGCGCCTGCTCCTGCTGCCCCTCGTTTTCCTCGTTGCGCTGCAAACGGGCTGCGATCGTCCATCCGTACCAGCCACATCGGTCGCACCTGCGCCGGCACCAGCCGCGCAGGCCGCTGCGGCGTTCGCCATGGTCGACGAGACGCGCATCCGCGCCGCCGATGCAGAGCCGCAGAACTGGATGAGCCACGGTCGCAGTTACGACGAGCAGCGCTTCAGCCCGCTGGGAAGCATCAACCGCGACAACGTGTCCGGGCTCGGACTCGACTGGCATTTCGATTTCCCCACCGATCGCGGCCTGGAGGCCACGCCGCTGGTGGTGGATGGCCGGATGTTCGTGACGGGTGCCTGGAGCCACGTCTACGCCTTCGACGCGAAGACCGGCAGCTTGCTGTGGCACCACGACCCGAAGGTGCCGCCGGCGTGGGCGGTGCATCTGTGCTGTGACGTGGTGAACCGCGGCGTGGCGCTGTGGCAGGGGCGCGTGTACGCGGGCACGCTCGATGGACGCCTGATCGCGCTGGACGCCGCAACGGGCGCGCTGCTCTGGTCGCAACAGACCACGCCCACCGACAAGCCCTACTCGATCACGGGTGCGCCGCGCATCGTCAAAGGACTCGTGATCATCGGCAATGGCGGCGGCGAGATGGGTGTGCGCGGCTATGTAAGCGCCTACGACGCTGTCACGGGCGAGATGAAGTGGCGCTTTTACACGGTGCCGGGCGACCCCGCGCAACCGGCGGAATCACCCGCGCTCGAGGCAGCCAAGGCGAGCTGGAAGGGAGGCGAATGGTGGAAGACCGGTGGTGGCGGCACGGTCTGGGACTCCATGGCCTACGACGCTGAACTCGACCTGCTCTATGTGGGCGTGGGCAACGGCTCGCCGTGGAATCAGCAGATACGCAGCCCCGGCGGTGGTGACAACCTGTATCTCAGCTCGATCCTCGCGCTCCGGCCGGAAACGGGTGAGTACGTCTGGCACTACCAGACCACGCCCGGTGATGCCTGGGACTACACCGCCACGCAACACATGATCCTCGCCGATCTGGTGATTGGCGGTGAGACGCGCAAGGTGATCATGCAGGCACCGAAGAACGGATTCTTCTACGTGCTGGACCGTGCCACGGGTGAATTCATCTCCGGCGAAGCCTATGCACAGCAAACCTGGACCACCGGCATCGACAAGGCCACCGGCAAGCCGCGGGTGGTAGAGGCCGCGCGCTACCGTGACAAAGAGGCACTGGTGCTGCCTTCGCCCTACGGCGCGCATAACTGGCAGCCGATGAGCTTCAGCCCGCGCACGGGGCTGGTGTACATCCCGGTGCAGGAGATCCCCTTTGTCTTCAAGCACGATCCCGCCTACCGCCACCATCCCGGACTCTGGAACGTGGGGCTGCAGATCGAGGCCGCGGGCATGCCGGAGGACCCTGCCATCGCGGCACAGGTGCTGAAGATGGTGCAGGGCCGTCTGGTGGCTTGGGACCCCGTCTCGCAGAAAGAGGCCTGGCGCGTGGAGCTGCACGCCCCCTTCAACGGCGGCACGCTCGCCACGGCGGGCGATCTGGTGTTCGCGGGCAGTGCGCGCGGCGAGTTCGCAGCCTACGACGCAGCGAATGGAAAAACGCTCTGGTCTGCGCCCGTGCAGACGGGCGTGATCGCGCCGCCCATCAGCTACGCCATCGATGGCAAACAATACGTTGCTGTCGTGGCGGGGTGGGGTGGTGCGCTGCCGCTCGCGGGTGGAGAGGTTGCACGCCTCGCGGGCAGCGTTAACCGCAGCCGCCTGCTCGTGTACAGCCTGAACGGCAAGGACGCCTTGCCGCCACCGGTGGATGTCGTGAGGGAACTCGCGCCGCCGCCGCTCGAGGCAGACGCCGCCACCGTGGCCGCCGGCAAGACGCTCTACGCGCAGTTCTGCATGGCCTGCCACGGCGACGGTGTGGTGGGTGGGGGTGTTGTGCCGGACCTGCGCTACATGAGCGCGCAGACGCACGCCGAATTCGAGGCCATCGTGCTGGGCGGCTTGCGCCACGAGCGCGGCATGGTGGGATTTGCGAGCGTGATGGGGCAGCCCGTGCTCGATGCCGATGGCGTGCGGAAGATCCACGCCTACGTGATTCAGCGGGCGCAGGCAGAGCGCGCACGATTGGCCACGGGGGCGCAGACCGCGCCGACGGCGGGCCCGTCTCCCTGAGGCACCGCCCCGCGGCGCAGCCTCAGAGCGCTTCCACCTCGACCAGGCAGTCGTAGAAGGTCGCGCCGCGGCCGATGTCGGTGAGCGCCTGGCTGGTGAGGTCGTTCACGCCGCTGCCGTCGGCGTTCAGCTTGCGCCACCACACGCCGAGCCCGTTCACCACGCCAGGCCGCGCGCGTTCACCCACCTCGGCGCGGCAGGTGTAGCTCCCGCGATCGTTGAACACCCGCACCCGTGTACCGTCCGCGATGCCGCGTGTCGCTGCGTCCGAGGGGTGTATTTCCAGCAGCGGCTCGCCCTCGATGGAGCGCAGACTCTTCACGTTCACGAAGCTGGAATTCAGGAAGTGCCGCGCGGGCGGCGAGATCATGGCCAGCGGATAGCGCGCGGCGAGGGCTGGATCGGTAGCGGCGCATTCACGGTTGGGGATGTGGTCTGGCACGCCGTAGAGCGGTGAATCCACGATCGCTTTCCGGTCCGGCGTGCGGAAACCACCGTCCGCGAAGGGCAGTTCCGGCACCGGCACCCGCACCCAGCCGGTGGCGCGCAATTCGTCCAGGCTGACGGGGCTGCCCTCCAGCGCGGTGCGCAGCAGATCCTCGTCGGACTCCGCAAAGAGTGGGTCGCTGAAACCCATGCGTGCGGCCAACTCGCGGAAGATCGCGCTGTTCGTGCGCGCCTCACCGAGCGGCGCGATGGCTGGTTCATTCAGCAGCACCCAGGTGTGGCCGTAGGAGGTGTGCACATCGAGGTGTTCGAGTTGGGTGGTGGCGGGCAGCACGTAGTCCGCGAGGTCCGCGGTGTCGGTGAGGAAGTGCTCGAGCACCACGGTGAAGACATCCTCACGGCGGAAACCCGCCACCACCTTGCCCGAGTCCGGCGCGATCGCCACCGGGTTGCTGTTGTAGACCACAACGGCCTCGATGGGCGGGCCGAAGGCCGCATCGCCCGGGTGCAACAGCGCATCGCCCACGGCTGTCATGTTGATCAGGCGAGGAATGGGCGAGGGCATCAGATCGGGCCGCTCCAGCGCGTGTCCGTTCACCATGCCCGCAAACCAGCCCGAGGCCGACAACAGCATCCCGCCGCCGCGCTCGCGCCACGCGCCGGTGATGCACGGCAAGAGCGCGATCAACCGCACCGCATTGCCACCGCCGGCGACGCGCTGCATGCCGTAGTTCAGCCGGATCGCCGCGGGGTGGGTGTGCGCGTACATGCGCGCGAGTTCGCGGATCTGCCCGGCCTCCAGCCCGCACTCCGCAGCGGCGCGCTCGGGCGTCCAGGGCAGTGCGCGCTCGCGGAGTTTCTCCCAGCCGTTCACGTGCGCCTCGAGATACTCGGTATCCGCCCAGCCGTTGGCGAAGATCTCGTGCATAAGCGCCAGCGCCAGCGCTCCGTCGGTGCCCGGTCGCAGTGCCAGATGCTGGTGGCACTTCTCGGCGGTTTCGGTGCGGCGCGGATCGATGCAGACCAGCGTGGCGCCGTTGCGTTTGGCCTCCTGCGCGAGGCGCCAGAAGTGCAGGTTCGAGGCCACGGAGTTGCTGCCCCAGATCAGGATCAGCCTTGCGTGCTCGAAGTCACCGAGGTGCATGCCGATCTTGCCGCCGTAGGTGGCGGCCAGCGCGTCGGAGCCGGCGGAAGCGCAGATGGTCCCGTCGAGGCGCGAGGCGCCGAGTGCGTGGAAGAGCCGGGCGGAAATGCTCTCGCCCTGGATTTTCCCCATCGTGCCCGCGTAGCTGTAGGGCAGGATGCGCTCGGCGCCGCGTGACGCGACCTCAGTGAGACGCGCGGCGATGTCGGTGAGGGCGTCATCCCAGTTGACGCGCTCCCACTGGCCGCTGCCCTTGGGGCCCACGCGCTTCAGCGGGTGCAGTACACGCTCCGGGTGGTATGTGCGTTCAGCGTAGCGGCTCACCTTGGTGCAGAGCACGCCTGCCGTGGGCGGATGATCCGGATCGCCTTCCACGCGTGTCACGCGGCCGTCCTGCACCGTGACGCGCATGGCGCAGGTGTCAGGGCAGTCGTGCGGGCAGGCGGCGCGGACGGTGTGTGCCGTCGAGGTGGCGAACGTGTTCATGGTGTGCTCCCGGAGGTGTCGCGGGCATCGGAGTAAGCGCGTACGGTCAGATCGAGGACTTGCAAGGAGACGGATTTGCTACCGCCCGCCACCCGCTGCTGCCCGGCCTCATGGAAGCCGAAGCCTGCGTGAAAACGCGCCGATCCAGGGTTGGGCGGTTCCAGATCGTATTCGCAGCAAAGCAGGTCCACGCCGCTGCTGCGCGCCACTGCCATCAGATCCTTGTAAAGCGCCGGCCCGATTCCGCGCCCACGCGCCGATGCCGAGACGACGATGCGGTCGATGTACAGGAAACGCGGATATCGCGCGCAAAACCACAGATAGTTCGGGCTGTCGTAGCGCACGCCCTCGCGGAACACCAGCAGGAAGGCGAGCACGGTGCCGCCGTCCTCGACCACACGGTGGTAGTGTGCCTGCTCATGAAGCGATTCCAGCAGCGCGTGGTCCAACGGCGCCAGAACGGCCACCGAGGCGGCGTTCAGGGCCAGAATGGCGGTGAAGTCTGCGGGTGTGGCGGGGCGAATGAACATGCGATGCGGGCTCATCTGTACGAGGTATGCGGCGTGCGTGGCCAACGCATCATAATCCCGTCGGGTCTGTTGCCGCCGCCTCCGACGCCGCCTAGGATTCCATCGTTTCTTCTCATAAGTCCAAAGAGGTTTCCCCGATGCAAGACACCCTCCACGGTATCTGCCGCTCCTGTGCCGCCATGTGCCCCATCGTCATCGATCGCGAAGACGGCGTGCCCACGCGGATCATCGGCGACAAGCACAACCCCGTGTACTGGGGCTACACCTGCATCAAGGGCCGCGAGATGGTGAACCAGGTCCGTCACCCGGACCGGCTGTTCAGCAGCATCCGCCGCGAAAAAGACGGCAGCTTCACGTCCATCTCCAGCGCGCAGGCCATGGACGAGGTGGCGCAGAAACTCAAGCGCATCATCGACGAGCACGGCCCGCGTGCCGTGGCCACCTACGCCGGCACGTACATCTTCACCTACCCCGCCACGCAACCCGTGTCCACGGCGTGGATGAACGCCATCGGCTCGAACATGATGTTCACCTCGAACACCATCGATCAGCCGGGCAAATCCATCGCGCCCGCGCTGCATGGCACCTGGCAGGCCGGGCCACAGGTCTTCGACGATGCCGATACCTGGTTGCTGGTGGGCGTGAACCCCATCGTTGCGCACTCCGGCGGCGTGCCCAACCAGAACCCCGCCAAGCGCCTGAAGGATGCCGTGGAGCGGGGCATGAAAGTGATCGTGATCGACCCGCGCCGCACCGAGTGCGCCGAGCGTGCCTTCGTGCACCTGCAGCCGAAGCCGGGCGAGGACGGTGCGATCCTCGCGGGCATGATCCGCGTGATCCTCAAAGAGCAGCTTTTCGATGCCGATTTCGTGCGGGCCAACGTACAGGGCGTGGATGCACTCGCCCAGGCGGTCGAGCCCTACACGCCGGACTATGTCGCCGCCCGCGCGCAGATTCCTGCCGACGACCTGGTGCTTGCGGCCCGCACTTACGCGCAGGCCGAACGCGGCGGCGCCACGGCCGGCACTGGGCCCAACATGGCGCCGCATGGCAATCTCACGGAATACCTGCTGCTCTGCCTCATGAGCATCTGCGGACGCTGGCTCAAGGCCGGCGAGCGGGTGCCGAACCCGGGCGTGCTCGGGCCGAGTTTCGCGCCGCGCGCACAGGCGAACGCACCGTGGCCGGCGTGGGGCTACGGCGAGAAACTCCGGGTGCGCGGCTTCACCGACGCGGCCTGTGGCCTTGCCACCTCGGCGCTGCCCGACGAGATCCTCATGCCGGGCGACGGACAGGTGAAAGCGCTCATCTCCATCGGCGGCAATCCGCTGATGGCCTGGCCCGACCAGAACAAGACGCTGAAGGCGCTGAAGGCCCTCGACCTCTTCGTCTGCCTCGACATCCAGAAGGTGCACAACAGCTGTCACCTGGCGGACTACACCATCGCTTGCAAGCACAGCCTCGAGAGTCCGGCCATGACGTTGCCGAACGAGATGCTGAGCTACTTCGGCACCGGCTTTGGCTTCTCCGTGCCTTACGCGCAGTACGCGCCGCCCGCCGCAGCGCTGCCCGAAGGGGCTGATGTGGTCGAGGAGTGGGAGTTCTTCTACGGCATCGCCAAGCGCATGCAGATCGCCCTCGAAATCAAAGTGGCCTACTCCTGGACCACCACCAGCGGGGAGCCGCGCCGCTACCGTTTCGACATGGAGAACAAGCCGGACACCGACGAGCTCTTCGAGGCGCTCTGCGATGGCGGGCGCGTGCCGCTCGCGACCGTGAAGAGCGAGCCGCAAGGGCGCGTGTTCGAAGGCGAGGATGTGTTCGTCGACGGCCCCGAGCCGGGCCGCGAGGCGCGCCTGCAGGTGGGGGATGCGACGATGTGTGCGGAACTCGCTGCCATTGCCGGCGAGCGGGAAGACAAGGACGCCGGCTTTCCGTTCCGCCTGATCAGCCGCCGCCTGCACCACGTGATGAACACCACCGGCCGCAACAACCCGCGCCAGATGCGCAAGCAGCGCTACAACCCCGCGTACATGAATCCGGGCGATCTGGTGGCACTGGGGCTGAAAGACGGCGACGAGGTGCGCATTGCCTCCCGCTATGGCGAGATACCGGGCATCGTCGAGGCGGAGGAGGGCATCCGCAGTGGCGTGATCTCGATGAGCCACTGCTTTGGTCCCGATCCGGAGAACCCTGGCCCGGTGCGCGAGTTCGGCTCCAACGTGGCGCTGCTCTCCAGCGTGGAGCACGAGGTCGATCCTTACAGCGGTATCCCCCGCATGAGCGCGATCCCGGTGCGGGTGTTGATGGCCTGAGCCAGTCCGGATGCGCGACCACGGCGGCAGCCTTGGTCGCGCAGCCTCAGGCGCTGCGCCCCGTGAACCCGAGCGCGCTGCCCATGCGCTCCCGCCCCAATGCCGGCGTCACGGCGCCCTTTTGCCACGCCGCTCTCCCGGCAATGAACACATCCGAGACCACGCCGTCGGAGCGGTTGACCAGTTGCTCGGCCTGCAGCTCA
>Ga0315905_10007118_pt1 | contig 11349 bp, 10 predicted proteins | sample LakEriMetagenome_5_FD_203522 | JGI IMG/M metagenome (GOLD analysis project Ga0315905, IMG submission 203522) | Freshwater fungal communities from buoy surface, Lake Erie, Ohio, United States - Buoy 4 MA121 | ecosystem: Environmental > Aquatic > Freshwater > Lake | place: USA: Lake Erie, Ohio...
GGCCACGAATTTGTTGGCTTCCGCGATGGCTGGAAAGGCCCGCTTGAAAATTTCACGATGGAGCTCAATCTCGAGACAACTCGCGGAATCTTGCCACGTGGCGGAACCATTCTTGGTTCATCTCGTACCAATCCTTTTAAGATCGAAAACGGTGTCGAACGCATCAAGCAGAATTTGTCTGACCAGGGTATCGATGCGCTAATTGCAATCGGTGGGGAAGACACACTTGGCGTCGCAACCAAACTTGACGCTCTTGGCGTAAAAGTTATCGGTGTTCCAAAAACTATCGATAACGATCTCAATAACACCGATTACACATTCGGTTTTGATACTTCGGTAAATATTGCAGTTGAAGCTATTGATCGCTTGCATACAACCGCCGAATCACATCACCGCGCACTTATTGTTGAAGTAATGGGCCGCCATGCTGGTTGGATCGCTCTTCACGCAGGTATCGCAGGTGGGGCAGCATGTATTTTGATTCCAGAAGTTAAATTCTCAGTAGATAAAGTCTGCGAGTGGGTGGAATCACGCTTTAGGAGCAGCTACGCACCGATCATTGTTATTGCCGAAGGTGCGATTCCACAAGATGGTGACATGATCACGAAAGATTCAGAACTCGATTCATTCGGTCACGTAAAACTCTCCGGAATCGGCGAATGGCTTGCCAAGCAGATCGAAGCGAAGACCGGCAAAGAGGCCCGCACATCAGTGCTTGGCCACATTCAACGTGGCGGAACACCAACTGCCTTCGACCGCGTACTTGCTACTCGTTTCGGTTTGCAAGCAATCACCGCTGCATCTGAAGGCGACTGGGGCAAGATGGTTGCACTTCACGGTACAGATATTGTTCGCGTGCCTTTGGCTAGCGCCACTGAGAAGTTAAAGACTGTCCCAATTGAGCGCTACAAGGAGTCGGAGATCTTCTTCGGATAATTCTCACCCGAGAAACTATCCGAACAAACTACCCTTACCCTCATGACTACTTCTTTAGAGAACCTATTTAACCCTGGGCTGGTTGCGGCGCAACAACCGCAATGGCCCGGTGGTGTAGACGGTGAAAGCGTTAAGAAAGCAGTCGCAGATTTAAAATCATTCCCGCCACTTGTCTTTGCTGGTGAATGTGATGATTTAAAGGCCAAGGTTGCCGAAGCAGCAGCAGGGCGAGCATTCTGGTTACAAGGCGGAGATTGCGCTGAGACATTTGCAGCCGCTACAGCTGATTCAATTCGCAATCGCATTAAGACAATTTTGCAGATGGCTGCAGTTCTGCAGTACCACTCAAGTTTGCCAGTAGTAAAAGTTGGCCGCATGGCAGGTCAATTCGCTAAGCCACGCTCAAATGATTTTGAAACTCGCGGAGATGTCACACTTCCGGCCTACCGAGGCGACGCGGTTAATGATCTGGAATTTACTGAATCCTCTCGCACACCAGACCCACAAAGAATGGTTCGTGTTTACAACACATCAGCTGCAACTCTTAACTTGGTACGCGCATTCACTCAAGGTGGGTTTGCCGATCTACGCCAGGTCCACGAATGGAACAAGGGCTTTATCCGTGATTCTTCAGTTGGCGATCGCTACGAACAAATGGCACGTGAAATTGGTCGTGCGTTAGATTTCATGAAATCAGCTGGAGTAAATCCTGACTCATTTAAATCCGTTGATTTTTATTCAAGCCACGAAGCACTGATAATGGAATACGAAAAAGCTTTGACTCGTATCGATTCGCGCACCCAATTGCCTTACGATGTTTCAGCACACTTCCTATGGATCGGTGAACGTACCCGCCAATTAGATGGCGCCCATATTGATTTCGCATCTAAGATTCGCAATCCAATTGGCGTAAAGCTTGGACCAAAATCAACTGTTGATGATGCACTTGCCTTGATTGATCGCCTTGATCCTGACCGCGAACCAGGTCGCTTAACTTTCATTACTCGCATGGGCGCTGGAAAAATTCGCGAAGCGCTACCGGCACTTGTCGATGGTGTAACCAAATCAGGTGCGCAAGTGCTTTGGGTCTGCGATCCAATGCATGGCAATACTTTTGAGGCAGCAACTGGCTACAAGACTCGGCGATTTGATGATGTTATGGATGAAGTGAAAGGTTTCTTTGAAGTTCATAAAGGCCTTGGTACGCATCCAGGTGGAATCCACATCGAGTTAACAGGAGATGACGTAACTGAATGTTTAGGTGGGGGAGAGCAAATTTCTGAAACCGATCTAGCTACTCGCTATGAAAGTGCCTGCGATCCACGTCTGAATCATTCGCAATCCTTAGAGTTGGCATTCTTAGTTGCCGAAATGTTGCGCGATCGCTAATTTAGTGTCGTGCCGCTGCTCATATCTTCCCTAAAAACTCCGGTCGGAACGCTCAATCTTTTGGCTGATGAGCAAATACTGGTAGGCGCGAATTTCTCTACTGTGTCGAAACTAGGTTCGCCAGGAGATACCAAGACAGTGAAAACCATTCCAATAATTACGGATTTAATCTCTGATTACTTTGATGGTGATTTAGATGCGCTAAATGGAATCCGAGTCCGTCAAGATGGTGCAGGTTTTTCACAGTCAGCATGGAAGGCGATGCGCAAAGTGAAGGCGGGCAAAACTCTTTCTTATGCCGATTTAGCAGATCGCGCGGGTTCACCTGCAGCGGTGCGAGCAGCCGGCAGTGCGTGTGCCAAGAATGGAATTGTTTTAGTTGTCCCGTGCCACCGCATCGTTAAAACTGGGGGAGCGCTCGGCAACTATGCCTACGGATTAAGTAAGAAAGAGTGGCTATTACGCCACGAGGGCGCGCTTTAATATTTCAATTGCTTGTGTGCATTGCGCGTCATCAAAGTCCATGTGGGTTACTAGACGCGCATATTTCGGACCAAGAGCGCTAATCCAAAGTCCCGCCTCTTTTGTGCGAGCCGCAAGTTCGGCGGCAGTGATCGGCAGCGCACTTAAATCAAGGCCGACAATATTTGTTTCAACTGTATTTGGATCGATTAGTGAAGCATCAATTGAGGCAATAGCGATTGCAATCTCTTTAGCACGGCGGTGATCTTCTGATAGCCGCGAAATATTGTGATCAAGGGCGTAATGCGCGGCCCCGGCCAGCAAACCAACTTGGCGCATTCCGGCCCCATAACGTTTACGCCAAATGCGCGCTTTTGCGACGCGATCTTTTGTACTAAGCATGACTGAACCAATGGGAGCGCCTAAGCCTTTAGATAAACAAACGCTGATGGTTTCAAAGTATTTTCCGTACTCGTTTAACGCAACGCCGCTTGCAACGTGGGCATTCCAGATTCGAGCGCCATCTAAATGCAGTGCAAGGCCTAATTCATCGGCGCCTTTACGCAAAGCTTTAATTTCATCAAGAGGCTGAATAGTTCCGCCACCAAAGTTGTGGGTATTTTCAACCGCGATTGCCGTAGTTGAGACTAAATACGGTCCCGAATTAGGACGAGCGATATCTAACGCATCCTTTGCAATTAGCAGACCATTCTTGGCCGGCCAAGTACGAGTTGTAATTCCGCTAAACACTGCTGCAGCGCCCAGTTCGGCGCGGACGATATGTGAATTCGTTTCAGCAATTAACTCTTCACCTGGAGCCACCAAGATACGAATTGCTAATTGATTGGCTAGAGAGCCAGTAGGTGTAAAGACCCCGGCTTCTTTGCCAAACATTGCTGCAACTCGTTCTTCAAGTGAATTAACTGTTGGGTCATCACCATAAACGTCATCTCCAACTGGGGCTGATGCCATCGCCTCACGCATCGCTTGTGATGGACGCGTGACCGTGTCAGAACGTAAATCAATTGGAGAAGTCATTGTGTAAGCCTCTCATGCTTCTTTCATTACGATCAAATACATTGCTAGAACCACCATGGCACCACCAATTGATACTTGCAGAGTAAGTGATTCTCCACCGAAGACAACTGCGAAGATTGCGGCAAAGACAACTTCCATAGTCAAGATAACTGCGACTTTGGTTGAGCTCATGTGAGCCTGTGACCAAGTCTGAACAATAAAAGCGACAGCGGTGCAGATGATTGCCGTAAATACAACTACGCCCCAGACTCCCGCATCAGGAGGTGTTTCATAACCTTGTCCAAGTGCGATCGCACCAGTAATAAGTCCACAGATCGTCAATTGAACAATGGTTAGCGCATAGGTATCTAACCCAAAACTCCATTTACTCAACGCAACAATGTGAGCGGCAAATGCGATCGCGCTAAAGAACACCAGCGCTTCACCAATTCCGACTGACCAACCACGCAGCGAGAGCAAGGCTAAGCCAACTGTGGCTAGCACAACGCAAGCCCAGGTAAATTTGGTGATTCTCTCTTTCAAGAACATCGCTGCGATTAGTGGAGTTAATACAACGTAGAGACCAGTTACAAATCCAGTGATCGCGGCACCAGTGCGAGCCAGTCCTAGCGTTTGGAAGATGTAGCCAGAACCTAAGAAGAGTCCGGCCAGCGACCCCTTTAAAACGAGATCGCGATTTAACTTCTTAAGAACGCTAGGTCGAAGTACCACCATGGCCAGTACGGCAATGAAGAAACGAGTGGCGAGAAAACTATTTACCGATTGCCGTTCGATGGCGGGTTTCATTAAAACGAAAGATGCGCCCCATGCCGCAGAGACCGCCAATAGCGCCCAGGGAGCCAAACGCAACTGCATCTGGTGACGCGCGTTCATCCGCGTAACTTCTTTAATAGCTCAACTTCTTTGCCGTGTTCTGGCTCCATACCCGGAGTTTCCAAAATCAGCGGTGCGTTGGCAACGGCTGGGTGCTTGAGTAACTCTTTAAATGGATCTACTCCAATAAAACCATCGCCGATATTTTGATGACGATCCTTTAGCGCACCGCAGACATCCATTGAATCATTGGCATGGATTAACTGGATTCGTTCTGCGCCAGCAACTTCAACTAGAAGGTCAAGTGTTTCCTTCATGCCGCCCTTTTTTGCTATGTCATGTCCTGCAGCAAATACATGGCAGGTATCTAGACAGATACCAACTTTAGGGTGGTATTCAAGAGCCTTTAAGTAATACTCCAAATCTTCCAAGCGCTTAACAAGTGATTGGCCTTGGCCGGCAGTTGGTTCAAGTAACAACATAGGCGCATCATCGGTTAGTGCGTTGAGAATGGGCATCATCCCTTTATGGATCTGCTTCCAGGCTTTATCAATAAAGTCTTCGTTTACGGCAGAACCGGTATGAACGACAACGCCGAGCGCTCCAATTTCCTTGCCACGCTTTAACGAATATTCAGTCGAGGCCAAAGAATTTAAGTAAGTAGCTTCAGTTGGTGAACCTAAATTAATTAGGAAAGGTGCGTGCACATAAACTTCTAGATCAAGCGCGGTTGCCTTCTCGCGAAATATGGCATCAGCATCGTGGTTGGTTTCTGGCATCGCCCAACCGCGTGGATTGGATGTGAATACCTGAATCGCTTCAGCGCCAATAGTCTCGGCATAGGCGATTGAACGTTTTGCCATACCGCCAGTTGTCGGCGTATGCGCGCCGATGCGCGGTGATGATTTTGGCATTCGCCTACCCTACTGTGATCGTCACCGTGCTGCCACGTTTAACCTTTGTGCCGACCTTTGGCGAGATATTTGTAACTGCTTTGACCTTCTTAACGCCAATTTTCTTGACAACAACTTTTAGCTCAAGATCTGTAAGCGCCGCACGAGCCTTGGCTTCGGTTAGCGAGAAGACATTTGGAATAAATACGTATTGCGATCCCTTTGAGATGGTCAAAGTAATCTTTGTGCCCTTAGCAAGCGGTGCACCTCCAGATGGAACTTGTGAAATTACCGCACCAGCCAAAACGTTTTCACTAAATTGATCCACCGTAGAAACATCAAATCCACTATCGGTTAACTCATTTAGTGCTTGGTCGGCAGATTTACCAACGTACGAAGTCACATCAATTGTTTCGATGCCTTTACTAATTAATAAATCAACAATCGCGTCACGTTTCACTTTTTCACCCGCAGCAGGAGATGATGAAATAACAAATCCCTTGGGGGTTTGGTCGTTAAATACTTCAGTTAAATCTCCTACTTTTATGGGTGATTTAGCGAGCAAATTAACTGCTGCCTCTGGAGTTAGTCCAGCAAGTGATGGAATCAAATAACGCTCAGCACCCTTAGAGATAACCGCTTTAACTTGTCCGCCGGCATCGACTTTGCCGCCTCCTGCGGGATCAGATTCAATTATTTGTCCCTCAGATATCTCTTCATCAAAACGTTTTTCTGAAATTACGAGCGTTAACCCAAGTGGTGAAAGTGCGCCCAACGCTTCTTTTTGCGTAGCGCCAACAATCGATGGGACAACGACTTTCGAACCTGGGCCAACAAGTGCATACCAACCAAAGATGCCAAGTGCGATCGCCAAACCTGCTGCGATGTAGCGATTGCGGCGAACTCTTTTACTTATTTTTTTACGCTTACGAATCTGAGCTGTGTTCTCCTTGGCCTTAGTCTTGGAATTCTCTTCGGTATTTTCGCGCTTTAAGGCCACAGTCTTTTCCTTTTCAATTCGCGCTCTCTCGCGCCGGTTAGGTTTCTTCGATGCAGGGCGCATCGGAGCAATGGGTATATCTAGTTCCAGACTTAGCTGTTTCTGATTGGGATCTAGCGCCTGCGCTATCAAAGTTAGCGATTGATGAAATTCACTGGCATCACGTGGGCGCGCATCTGGATCGGAATTCGTGGCGCGGAAAATTAGTTGATCAAGCTCTGGCGGTATTCCCGATCGCTTGGTGCTCATAAGAGGAACTCGCTCATTAACATGCATGTATGCGATTTGGATTGGCTCTTCGCCAGCATATGGTTTTTCACCGGTAAAAATTTCAAAAGCGGTAATTGCCGCAGAATAGACATCACTTCGCGCATCTGCGATGCCGCGTTGAACTTGTTCGGGGGATAGGTATGAAACGCTTCCTAAAACTATGCTGGATTCAGCGGTCATCGTTGTACCGAGTAATGGACCTTTAGCTAGTCCAAAGTCAGCGATTTTTATTCGTCCTTCTTTGGAGATCAAAATATTGTCAGGCTTGATATCGCGGTGCACAATTCCTAATCTATGAGCGGCGGCTAACGCACTTAAAACTGGCAACAAGAATTGAATTCCGCTGGCTACAGATAATGCGCCTTGTTCATTTAGGTATTCGCGAAGAGTGTGACCTTCCACCAATTCCATTACTAGAAAAACTGCTGGCGTACCGTTTTGATTCCAACCTTGATCTTGTACTGAAACAATATTTGGATGGGAAAGAGCAGCAGATGCTTTCGCTTCGCGGATAAATCTCTCAACGAACTGTTCATCTTGCGCAAGGTGTGGGTGCATAACCTTGACAGCAACTTTTCGATCTAAGCGGGTATCGAGGCCTTCGTAAATTGTGGCCATTCCACCAGATGCCATTTGGCGGATGAGCTGATATCGCCCATCAATTAGCTCGCCAGTTAGGTCAGACATATCTATAATTTTATGTAGTTAAAATGAAATCGGCCTTTTCACGCGTTGAGTGTTGAGAGAAATATTGTTGCTGTGTGCCAAGCCACTTTTGCATTTGATTTTCTACCCCTGGACCATCGCGTTCAATTACCCGCTGCACACCAATTTCTGGGTCGATATCTATCCAGATCAGGGCTGCAAATTGATCTTGCAACGATTTATCACCGCTTCCCACACCTTCGAGAATTAGAAGATCAGAAGGTGCAATTACTTCAGCTGGATCAAAAGAAGATGTAGCCCAGTTGTATCGCGATAGTTTTGTAGGCAGTTGCTTGTGATGTTGGTCGGATAAATGACAGAGAATCTGAGTCAAATCATTGGTCAAGGCGTTATCCCAACCGTCATACAAGTCATCCATGTGAATTACATTCACTGACATTTTCGGCGAAAGAGCCAAGAAAATTTCATGAGCCAGCGTTGTCTTACCGGCTCCAGCGGGACCATCAATTGCGATTACGGGATGGGTTTTTTGGTTACAGAGATCTATGAGCGCTGCGATGAGCTCCATACCATTTACTCCATCCCATAGCGGCTAACACTGTAAATGCAGCATAGAGCAGAGTTGTGAAAGGTAGGTCTTGCGAAGCGTAGAGGGCGACATAACCCGCATCTACGATCAACCACAAAATCCACGTTTCATACTTTTCATAAACCATCAGAATCTGAGCACTTAAACTTCCAAAAAATAAAACTGCATCAGCGTAAGTAGATGCGGCGCCCATTGATTTTAAAACTGGTGCCAGCGCCAATGTCGCCAGGATTATTGCAGCAACAATGTAGAACCGATGCTTATTTTTAAGCGCCCCTGGTCGAGCACCTGTTGGCTCCCAACCGAACCATCCCAAAATCGCAGCCACAATAAAGACTATTTGTAAAGCGGCGCTGGCGTAGAGCTCCCATTGAATAAAGAGAATTCCGTAAAGAACAGAACTAATTGCCCACCAAGGCCAAGTTATTCGCTTACCTGTGATGCCAAGTGCTACGCCAATAAAGGAGGCAAGGACTGCCACAAATTCTAAATACGAAAGATCGTAACCAAGAACAGTTACTAAAGTTCCAGAGAGAAAGTTGTAAATAGATGGCATTAATTAACCTTTCCGCATCCGCATTACCGGACGGGTCAAGCGGTCGATCTGAATTTCAGATCCTCTCAGCCGTGTGAGCGGCTCCCGCATTACAAACTTTAGCCGATACGTGCCAAAACTGCGTCTATATAAGCTCGACCCGCAACTCGTGCGCGGCGAGCAGTAGAAGTCTTTGCGCGCTTGTTAAAGATTTCGTAGCCAATTTTTTCTACTTCATCAACGATTCCGCAATACAACTCACTTGCTGCACGAATGCAAGGCTGACTGGTCTTATCAAGGAGTGCTATCCCAGGCTCTGCAGATTTCTGTAATTTACGTACACGGGCAATCTGAAACTTTAGAGCGCTGATAATTTCTGGAGTTAGAACTCGCTTGCGCAACATTTCAGGTGACACGCCATGCGCGGCTAATTCATCTAATGGAAGATAAATACGTCCACGATCTAGATCCTCTGCGACATCGCGAATGAAATTGGCCAACTGAAAAGCAACACCAAGGTCTTTGGCAGCAGTGAGCGAGTTGACGATATCTCCGCCCAGGATTGGCACCATTTCCAGGCCAATTACCGCCGCCGATCCGTAGACATATTCGTATAGATCATCGTAAGTTTTATATTCAGTGACAGTTAAATCCATCTCCATCGAGTGAAGAAAATCAACAAAATGTTGATGTGGAATTTCAAAGCGCTGCACGGTATCGATAAGTGCTTTACCAACTGCGTCGCTAGTGGTTCCCGATTTGAGTCCAGCGAGAACTTCTGCGCTCCATTCGCGAAGTACTTTCGCTTTCTCAGCGGGGGAGAGAGTTGAGGATAGATCATCAACAATTTCATCGGCATAGCGAGCAAAACCATATAGAGCGTGGACGAATGGGCGTTTCTTTGCCGGCAAGAGAAGTGTTGCTAAGTAATAAGTCTTACCGTGCAGCGAATTTAGCCTTTTGCATTCTTCATAAGAAGCGCGAAGTGCCGGATCAAAGATCCCCGCCGCATTTAACTCGCTCACTTATTTAACCGGACCTACGATTCGTTCAGCTGCTAGTCGACCAGAAATCAAAACCATTGGAACGCCAACGCCAGGTTGTGTACCCGAACCGGCTAAGACCACATTTTCAAAACCAGCTGCGATATTTTTTGGGCGGAAGGGTCCGGTCTGGAAGAAGGTGTGTGCACTTGCAAACGGTGCGCCTTGTTCCATGCCTTGCGCCTGCCAATCAAGAGGTGTGGTCATAACTTCAGTTTCAATAGCGTCACCAAAGCCGGTATACCCGCGATCTTCAAGCGTCTTAATCATGTGATCGCGATATGGACGTGCCTGGGTTTTCCAATCTATATCGGCAGTTAAGTTTGGCGTTGGGTAGAGAATGTAATAACTCTCTTTTCCTGCTGGTGCCAGCGCCGGATCATCTTTAGTAGGAATTGTTACAAGGACCGATGGGTCAGTCATCAAGATTTTCTTCTTAATCAACTCATCGAAAACGCCATCCCAAGATTTTCCAAAGTGAATGTTGTGGTGGGCAACGTGATCGTATTTCTTGGATGAGCCCACCAATAATGTGGCACAAGATGGGGAGTACTTAAGACGTTTTACCGAAAGTGGTGTCTTGCCCAATAGGTCGCGCCAAACAACTGGCAAGTCTGGGTTCATTACAACTACATCACATTCGATGCGCTCACCGGTATCGGTAATGACAGCCTTAGCGCGACCATTTTCAACTTCCAAACGAGTAACTGAAGTGCTGTATTTAAATGTAACGCCATGCTTTTGTGCGGCAGCGGCAAGTGCGCGCGGAACCGCGTGCATTCCACCCTTAGGAAAGAAAACTCCGTTGACTGAATCCATGTAAGCGATGACGGCGTAAATTGCCAAGGCTTGTTGTGGGCTCACACCGGCGTACATCGCTTGGAATGAATAAACCTTTTGCAAACGCGGATCTTTTAAGAATTGGTTTACCTTTGGTGAAAGTCTTTTGAATCCGCCAAGTGCGATCAAGCGCGCCAGGTTAGGGGTTAGCAAATTAAATGGTGAATCAATATTGCGATCGATGAAGTCGTTCATCTCGTACTTGTATAACTTGGTAACAAATTCAACGTATCTGCGATAACCCAGCGCTTCTTCGGCACTCACCGTGCGACGGATCTCTTCTTCCATTTCAGCGGTATTGGCGTGCACATCAATCTGTGAACCATCGTGATAAAAAGCGCGGTAAAGGGGTTTAAGCGGTGAAAGTTCCAGCCAATCTTTCATATCTTCACCGACGCAACTAAAGGCATCTTGAATTAGCGATGGCATAGTTAAAACTGAAGGACCAGTATCAAATGAGAAACCATCTTTTTCGAGCAGACCATTGCGCCCACCTGGAACGGATTCGCGTTCAATGACAGTTACTTTGCGACCTGCACCTGCTAAGCGCAGTGCGGCACTTAGCCCAGCAAGACCTGCACCGACAACAACAACATGATCGGTTGGTCCTTTTACTCTTGCTGGCATTTAATGGCTCCTACGGGTTGCAGTTGTTGCGAGTTCAATAAGTAACTCACGGGCTGAAGGGTTAATTTCAGCAGAATTTGCCGCAGTTAGCGCGTTGGAAAGCAAGCCTTCGATGAGATCTTCGACATCTTTAACGGCGCCAGTTGCGGTGATTAGTCCACGAATATCTTCGATTTGATCAGAGGTTAGGTCCTCGCGACCAAGTGCTGCGGTTAGTTTGGCCGAGGTCGCTTGGTCTGCGCGCTCCA
>Ga0315905_10007120_pt1 | contig 11347 bp, 16 predicted proteins | sample LakEriMetagenome_5_FD_203522 | JGI IMG/M metagenome (GOLD analysis project Ga0315905, IMG submission 203522) | Freshwater fungal communities from buoy surface, Lake Erie, Ohio, United States - Buoy 4 MA121 | ecosystem: Environmental > Aquatic > Freshwater > Lake | place: USA: Lake Erie, Ohio...
TTCCTTTCGGTATACCTTGTTTATTTCTGCGCCAACAAGTGCTATTTTTACAGGGTCTATCGCAACGACAACCTTAACTGTTACCGCAGTGTTAAGCGGAACCATCGCTGTAGGCCAAGCCATCTTTGGTCAAGGGATTGCACAGAACACGGTGATTACAGCCTTTGTTTCAGGAACTGGTGGAACGGGAACCTACACCGTTAGTAACTCGCAAACTGTTACCTCAACATCAATAAACGCAGTTGCGTCACCGGCAAGAGTAACTGGCTCTATCTCAACAACAACCTTGACCGTTACCGCAGTAATTAGCGGAATTTTACGAATAGGCCAAACCATTGAGGGTACTGGGGTAACCGATGGCACAATCATTACGGCCTTTGGAACAGGAACAGGCGGTACGGGGACTTACACAGTCAGCGCATCGCAGACAGTCAGCAGCACGACTATATTTGCCTTAAATTGGACTATCTTGCCTGCAACCGATGGGCCATTTCAAGGTGGTGGAACAGTCGATATTACCGACAATTTCTTTATTTACAATAAACCAGACTCGCAGCTATTTGCAGCCACAGACTTACTTAGCCCAATTACAGACCCATTATCCTTTTCTAGTAAAGACGGGTCACCCGATGACTTAGTTTCTGTCATTGTGGATCGCAGAGAATTATATTTATTAGGCGAGATGTCCTCCGAAGTCTGGATTAATTCGGGCGCGGTGCCGTTTCCCTTTACTCGGATTCCTGGCACATCCACCCAACAAGGTATTGCAGCGCAATATTCCATGTCTAGGATGGGCAACTCCTTTGCGTATGTCTCAAAAAACAATCGCGGCGAGGCCATGGTTGTGCGTATGAATGGATATTTTCCTGAGAGAATATCAACCCATGCGGTTGAAACAACCTTAGTTAATCAGAATGTAGCTACTGCTTTAGCATGGACTTACCAGCTAGAAGGCCATGAAGTCTATGTGGTGACCTTTCCCGCAATTGGAGATAACGGTTTAACCTGGGCCTATGACAACACCACTGGCCTATGGCATAAGTGGTTGTACCGCAATAACCAAAACGAGTACGAGCGTCATCGCGGTAATTGCTGCGCATTCTTTAATCAGCAGGTGTTGGTTGGGGATTACGAAAATGGCAAAATATACCAATTAAGTCGCAACTTTTATACCGATGATGGCCAGCCTATTAGACGGCTGCGCCGCGCCCCACACATTACAACCGACTTGCAGCGCCAGTATTTCCATGAATTGCAGATTCAATTCCAGCCAGGTGTTGGATTGTCTCACAGCCAAGGCGAGGACCCGCAGGCTATGTTGCGCTGGTCTAGCGATGGCGGCTCAACATGGTCCAATGAAAATTGGGTCAGTATTGGAAAACAAGGTAAATACCTAAATCGTGCCATATGGCGCAGATTAGGCATGGCTCGTGATCGAGTCTTTGAGGTGTCTATTTCAGACCCCGTTAAGGCAGTCATTATTTCTGCAAACTTAAAGGCCGAGGCTGGCGAAAACTAATGACCACACCGCAAAACCAACGGCTGCCAACTAGCCCAGTCATAGATGAGTCTAAGCGCCTAACCCGCGCCTGGCAGCTATTTTTGCTTAATCTCTTAAACTTCTCTAGCGCCACAACGGCTACGGCTGGATCGGCAACCTTACCGGCTAACCCCGTGGGATTTATTGAGGTTACCGTCAACGGTGAGTCTAAAAGAATCCCCTACTACAACCCATGAACCTATCCGAAAATACGATTATTCTGCGTGAGGCAGTTGAGGCCGACTTGCCAATATGTGTGCAATTAAGTGCTGATTTTCATGCTGCATCACCTATGCGTAGGGTTTCAGTTTTTGAGCCAGAGGGTTATAAAGAATTTTTAAGAGGAGCAATTGACAACCCAGACATCTGTATTTTGTTGGCAGAGTTAAATGGAGAGGTGGTTGGAATTACTGCTGGCATCATTTACCCCCTCTATTTTTCGCCCTCCCATAAAGTGTCTCAAGAACTGTTATGGTGGTTAACCCCCTCGGCTAGAGGCTCTGGAGTTGGTAATAAGATGTTTAACCATTTACAATTGTGGTCAAAGGAACGCGGAGCAAAAACTATTTTTATGATTGCTTTGGAAGATGAAAGATCAGCAAAAATGGAAAAGGTTTACTGTCGGGCAGGTTTTGAGCCGATGGAGCGTACATTTATGAAGGGAATCGAATAATGGCTATAGGAACAGGTACCGCAATAGCGATAGGAGCCGGAGCAGGCCTACTAGGCGCTAAGATGAGTGCAGATGCTGCACAATCAGCTGCGCAGACGCAGGCCTCTGCTGCAGACCGTGCGGCTGCACAAGAATTGGCCATGTATGAGCAATCTAGAGCGGATTTAGGGCCATACCGCGAAACAGGTTATAACGCACTTAAAGACATTGAGCGGATAAAGCCGTTTTTAACTTCCCAGTTTGGACCAGACCAATTTGCTCAATATTTAGACCCCAGCATGGCGTTTCGCCAGCGTTTAGGAACTCAGGCAACTGAGCGTTTAGCTAATGTAGGTGGCGGTGCAATTAGCGGTAATACGATGCGCTCCCTAGCTGATTATGGCCAGAACCTAGCATCTACCGAGTACGGCAACGCATTTAACCGTTTTCAGACTGAGCGTGGCAATATCTATAACACTCTGGCTAACATTGCTGGCATGGGACAGGGCGCGGTAAACACTGGCGTGACTGCTGGGCAAAACTTTGCTGCAGGGCAAACCGGACTAACTACTGGTTCAGCAGCAGCATTGGCCGCAGGAAATGTGGGCGCAGCTAACGCATACAGCGGTGCGTTTGGGAATGTGGGAAATATGGCATTTTTATCGTCTCTCATAAGACCGCCACCAGTTACCCCACCACCAATGGGTGGACCACAAACTGGTCAAATAGTAAACCCCGTAGCAGTTGCGTAAGGATCAATCATGGCAATTAATATTAAACCAGACATTTCTTTAAGCGTTAAACCACCGGCAGCGATGAGTTTGCCAGACATAGTCAATTTAGCCCGTGGTGCGCAAGCATATCAACGGGAAAGCGAAATATTCCCAGAGTTAGTACAGCAGGCACAAATCCAAACCCGAACTGCAACAACTGGTGAAAAGTCTGCTGCGTTTACTTTTGATAAAAATTTAAGCGATGGCTTTATGGGAATAGTCGGAGGCTATCGGAATGACCCGCGCGTTGTATCTGGAGATGCAAATCAAGCAATTGACGCATTGACAGAAATAAAAGCTAAAGCAAGAATTCTTGGAATCCCGCCTGCAGTAGTAGAAAAAATTTCAACAACTGCTACGCAAATAGCTATTAATGACCCAAAAAACTTTGCTAGATATATTGACAATGTAATCCAGACTCAGATTGGGCCAACAGGCCAACAGCAACTACAAACACCACAAATTGTAACCTCTGGCGGTCAGTCTGGTATATTCCGCGGCGGTCCTGCAACTGTTACAACACTACCTTTGCCTGGCGCAGCACCCGCGCCCGCTGGCGTGACATCCCAAGACATGACGGCTCCAATTCAAACAAGACCAGTAGCTGCTCCGGCAGCTGGTCCAGCGCCTGTATTTAGTCCAACATCGCAAATGGTGCAACCAGATACAGGCCGATTACCTATTGCTTATCCTGTGCGTCAAGCTGGCGTACCGTATGCAGCATTACCGCAAGAAGATACAGACCGTGCAGCCGGCAGCCAATACCGCAACGGTTTAGTACAGCGGCAATCTGAACTAACAACTGCCCGGCGTAATTTGCAAGAAGTGGTAAAAACTGCTCAAAAACTGCAAGAAGAATCAACATTGCCAGAAACAGGCCCTATGGGTGTAGTTAAAAGAAAATTTGCTGACATTATTGGTGATCCAACTTATAAACAATTATCTAAAGACTTGGCTAATGTGCAGATTTCAAACATCAAAGCCGTTGGTGGTTCATTAGATACAGTTAACGGCCAAGGATTAATTCGTATGGCCAGCGGTGATGAGACTTTCCCACCGGATGTATTGTTAAGTATTGCCCGCCGCGCCGATGCTGATATTACCAATTTAGATATGCAGGCTACTGGATTGCAGCGCCATACCCAACAATTTGGAGATGCTAACTCTAAACGATTCCAACAAATGTGGTCATCTAATGCAGACTCACGCATTTTTGAACTTATGAATGTAATGCGCGATGTAAAAGACCCTAAAAAAGTAAAAGAATTAAGAGATAAATTACTTACTGATATGGATGAAACACAAATTAAAGATTTGTTTAGCAAATACAATAATTTGGTTAAATTAACCAAAACAGGTGATTTGTAATGCAAGATATTGGCCAACTTATTTTAGGTGGCTCAAAACCTCCGCCCCAGCAACAGTCTGGTGATTCTTTTCGTTTTGATAATTTGCAGCGACCACAGGTGCAAATGGCGGTCAAACGGTTTACTGAAATGGGTTATAACCCAGGTCGATTAGAGGAAATATTAACAACGCCTGACAAGTTTAATAATTATCCATTAGAGGTTCGTAAACAATTTTTTGAGTTGTCCTTTGGTGCGCAACCAGTAATGTCTAGGTCAATTACCAATGAACCCGTAACTTCACAAGTTACAGTTCAAGTGGGTGCGGCACAACCAGCTATGCGTCAAGCCGTTGCCGACCCTGTTGGTGACATGATTTTAGGCAAACCAGTTGAAGTTCAAACAACTGAGACCCCAGCGCGTAAGGTAGGCAAAGTTAAAGATATGACCCAAGCCGGCCCATTAACTCAATTTGGCCGTACCGCTGCTAGTTTTTATGATGCAACCATTGGTAGCGTTGTCCCAGGAATTGTGGAACCAGTTACCTATGCTGGAGCCCGCGCTATTGGTAAAACACCAGAACAAGCCAAAGAAATTAGTACGGCAGCTGCTGCGCCATTTGAATCTGGTATGGGCAGAACATTTGGCGTAACAGAAACGCCCGAATATCAAAGCGAGGCAACCCGCCGGTTAGTTAATTTTGTTGGCGAAAACTTCCAAAAGGGCGCTGCGTTTATTGCAGAAAAGACGGGGATGCCAGTCTCCGATGTAGAAAACATGATGGGAACCATTGCAGCTGGTGGAGGCATAAAAGCTGCTCCAGTTGTACAACGAGGTTTAGTCAAAGGCGCAGAAACGGTTGAAACAGCGCTAGGAACCGCAGTACCAAAAGCCCCAGAGGCACCAAGAGTTGAGCCAACTTTAGCCGGAAAACCTAAAGTAACTTATGAGGAGTTTCAGGCTCAATTAAAAGCCAAACAACCTGGCGGTACAGCACAGGTATTGCCGCCATCGCCAAGAATACAGACTTCAACAATGCCTGCCTCAACGCAAACGCAGCCATTCCCAGAGGTTAAGTACGCAACCAAGGGCAAGGTTAACCTAGCAGAACAGGAACAGCGTAAGCAAGTGTTGCAACGAGTTGGGTTAGAAAATGCCCGCGAATCATCTGTTTTAGGTGACGGTTTTGCTGCTGCAAATGAGTTCCAAACTAGTAAAGTAGACGCGCCCGTGGGCCAACTTTACAGAGACACACTAGCTAACGAGCGCGTGGCTTTAGAGAATTTTGGTCAAAGAATTATTGAGCGCACCGGCGGAACCGTTGGTTTAGATGAAACTGCTCTTTATGACCGCGGTACAAGAATTACGCGCCCATTTGATGATTTTAAAGCTGCACTAAATGACCAAATGGATTTGGCTTATATCCAAGCTAAACAAATAGCGGGTACAAAACCAGCTGTTATACCAAGCAATACACAGAAATTTTTAAATACAGATTCCAACTTTACGGTAAACGACAGTTTTATGTCCTTACGGCGCGGTATTGAGTCGCACTTGCGTGAAAATGATTTGCTTGACGCTAGTGGCAAAGTGAAGCCCATGACCGTAGAGCAAGCAGAAAACTTACGCAAATACATTAATTCAAATTGGGACAATACACGGTCTGGAATTATTGGCCGCTTAAAAGACAAAATTGATAATGATGTAACAAAGGTTGCTGGCGAGGATGTTTACAAAAAAGCCAGAGACATTCGTACCAAAATTTCTCGTTTATTAGATGATCCAAAAGGCGTGTCTAAGATTATGGACTTTGATCCACAGTCACCCATGAACCGTGCCGTGCCGTTTGAAAAGATAGCGTCAACCGTAGAGCGCATGGATGTAGATCAACAGCGCCATCTTGTTAAACTGCTAAAGGAAATGCCAGACGAAGTACGGCCCCAGGCAGATGCAGCGATTGCGGAAATTAAGGCACAGTTTGCTAATCGTATTTTGCAAGAAGGCTCTAAAAATAAGGGTCAATGGAATGCCAGCAATGTTACTAAATACCTAAACGACAATAACCGCAAACTTGGCGTTTTAATGGAAGATAAAGAAATTGCCCAGATGGTTAAAGACTTGCATGATGCCGGCCATCTGGTTAAGTATGATGCGTCTTACCCTGGCGCAGCAATACAGGCTCACAATTTAATTCGTTTGGGCGCAATGCCATTGTTGGGTACTTTAGGAACCTCAGTAGGTGGCGCGGTTGGCGGAGCGTTTGGAGGCGTCCCAGGAGCGGGAGTTGGAGCAACTGTTGGCGGTATGTATGGAGCAAAACGAGGCGCTGCAATGGCAGAACAATCCGCAGTAAAACGCGCTCAGAAAAAAATGATTCCACTTAAAGATGTTGGTAAAGGAAAATAAATTATGGCAGTCAATCTATCCCCACTAGGCAATGGATTTCAGTTTTTTGATAACAATGGATTGCCTTTAAACGCAGGGCTACTCTACACTTATCAGGCTGGCTCTGTAACACCACAAACAACATTTACAGACAGCAGTGGATTAATTGCAAACACTAATCCTATTGTCTTAGGGACTGACGGCCGGCCACCAAGTACCATATGGCTTTCAGATGGATTTTTCTATAAATTTGTATTAGAAGATGCCAATAGTGTTGTAATCCAAGACTACGATAATTTGTATGGAATTATTAACGCAGCAGCCCCAGCAGCAACTCCCATACCAGCAGGTGGCATTTTATTATGGTCAGGATCAATTGGATCAATTCCCGCTGGCTATGTTTTGTGCAATGGTAATAACAGTACGCCGGATTTAAGAGATAGATTTATTGTTGGTGCTGGGTCTACCTATGCGGTAGATGCTACTGGTGGATCGGCTGATTCGGTTTTACCAACCCATACTCACACCGCAACTGTAACGGACCCACAACATACGCATGGAGGTGCAGGTGTTGCGTTTGGGGCAGGTTCAAGTATTCAAGCGCCAGGCGGTGGCTTTGCAAGCCCAGGCGCATTACCATCTGCATCAACTGGAATTACAGTAACCAACGCCTCTGCAGGCGTAAGTCCAACGGGTGGAAATCTGCCTCCGTACTATGCTCTTTGCTACATTATGAAAACCTAATATGGAATGGCAAACGATTATTAACATTGGCCTTGGATGCGTTGTTGCATCCATTGGCTGGTTTGCTAGAGAAATTTGGGACTCTGTCAAAGAATTGCGCAGAGACATCCATCAAATTGAAAAAGACCTGCCAGAAATCTATGTGCGCAGGGATGACCTAAAAGAAGTGCGAGTTGAGATGGCTGCACGATTTGACAAGTTAGAAAGCATCATGGCATCGTTTTTTGACCGATTGGCAGATAAGGCCGATAGGTAATGGATGTGCCATATAACAATGGCAAAATTAAAATAGGTTGCGCATATTACCTAAACCCGTTAAGGCCAAAATACATAGAATATGACGAAGATATGTTGGAATTGCAGAGTTACCTAATTCACGACCCGCGGATACTAAACCAAAAGTATTGGGAAAAACGAATCTATGTTGCCATTCTTTTGTTTGTATTAACAATTATGTTAATGGCCCACTAATGTTAATGACCATACTCAATATTTTTGCTCTGTTTATTGCCGTTTTTGCGGTAGTTATATTTACGGTAATGTTTGCATTTTTTTTATTTATTATGTTTGCGTGTGTTTGCATTGGCTGGAAAGAAATCAACTCTATGCCAATCGCTGAGATTTGGCAAAGAATCAAAAAATGATCCTTTATGTCAGACCCTTTTGGAATTGTCGATGGTGCTAAACAGGTTACCAAAACACTCAATGAGTCTGTAAAAGCCAGCGAGGAGTTAAGTAAAGCAATTGACGGGGTACTAGCGGTAGCGGATAAGGCAGCAAAAGAAAGAGCAGCATCAAGAAAGAACTCAAGGGTTGTTAACGCTGACACCACCACCATTATTGAGGCGGTGGATGAGTTTCAAAGGTTGATGTTAGCCAAGGAATCCGAAGAAAAGATAAAACACGAAATTACTAAGAAGTATGGCAGTCACGCTTGGGAAGAAATACAGGGTATTAAAGCCAGGAAACAATGGGAAGAAAAGCGTGATAAGTATTTAGAGCAAAATGATAGACGTGTTATGAAAAGCGTTATGGCTCTGTGCTATATGTTTGCGACTTGGGTAGCTTATGAATGTACTTGGGGACGGTGGAAATGATTGATACTTTATTAGGAATACTCAAAGGGGTTGCGCCAGTATTAGCAACTGCGGTTGCCGGCCCAGCTGGTGGCGCTGCCGTAGGTTGGATAGCATCCAAGCTAGGTATTGATGATGACACCATTGAGGGCGTTACCAAGGCGCTTACCGGTAACCCTGAGATGGCCTTAAAACTTAAAGAACTTGAGTTAGAGTACGCTAAATTAGAGGTCGCTGACCGTGATTCTGCCCGTCAAGCCTATGCCGCTGTAGCAACATCTGCAAATGCAACCAAGTTAGATAAAATGGTTGTTCCAATTCTTGCGCTGGGCGTGGTTGGTCTAGCCTTTGTATTAATTGGAGTATTGATGTTTGTAGACACTCCTGACGATCAACAGCAATTGGTTATTTTTGCGCTTGGGTTTATAACCTCGGCAGCCGGTCAAGTCCTATCGTTTTACTTTGGGTCTAGCCAGGGCAGTAAAAACAAAACCGAAGAAATGAAAGGCATGGTTAAAAAATGATTACTCCACTTAGCCTACATTTTAGCCTGGAAGAACTGACAACTACCGACCACCGGCAGTTTGACAATACGCCAAACACCGATGAATTGGCCAACCTAAACCGCCTGGCTAAGTTCTTAGAGCAGGTTAAAGAAGTGTTGGGCGGCAAGCCGATTATGGTTAACTCTGCCTTTAGGTCAGAAGCCGTGAACAATGCCGTTGGAAGTCGTAACACCTCACAACATCGGATTGGTTGCGCTGCTGACATTCGGGTGCCAGGCATGACCCCAGATGAAGTAGTCAAAGCGGTAATCGCCTCTGGTATTGGCTACGATCAGCTCATTCGAGAATTTGATCGGTGGACCCATCTCTCAGTGCCTAATAACCCAGAGGATAAACCCAGGCAGCAGGCATTGATTATTGATCGCAGCGGCACTCGGCCATACGCGTGATATACTAAACCTCAGTTTCTTTCGACTCCTTTGTCGTTTCCGGCCCTACCTCTTTGGTGGGGCTCTTTTTTTCGTAGATTATGGCATCTGTAAACCCCTCACGGTACGCATCGTGAACGGCCTCCAGGTGCCATAAAACTAACAAAACCGCTCCTACAATCAGTAAAGCGGGGCGCATGAGACATCCACCACAATATCGCGGGTCATGCCACCAACTTTGCGTTTAGCGTAAATTAATATCGCTCTGGTCTTAGCAACCTGGCAATCCTGAATGGCGGTAACCACCTCAAGACGGCTCATAGAGTGAACCTTATCGTCCACGATCAGCAGCTGCTCTGGCATAGCGTTTTTATCTGGCGTACTGCTGCAGCCACTTAAAATTAATAAACAAACTCCAATTGTGATTATTTTCATTTTTCTCTCCTAGAATGGGCTGTCATCGTTGATGTCACCAGCATATGACCGTGAAGGGTATTTTTGAGCGATTTGAGGCGTTTGTGGCTGCGAGTCGGGCTTTGCCCCAGCAAACTCTAATTCGCCTACCCTAGCCCTAAAAGTCACGCCCTCGCTGCCGTCCTTTCGTTTATAAGTTTCTACATGGGGCTCGGTCATGCTGACAAACAAAAGTTGACCTTTAGTCAAGTAAGGCTTTAACTTCTCGCACCTTTCTCCCCACATGGTCCCGTTGACCCATTGGGTTGGCTGCTTACCATCAACCTTACGGCCGTAATTAAAGGCCAAGGATAAATCCATAATGGCCTTACCATCAGGCGTAAAGCGTAACTCTGGGTCATTGCCCAGGCGGGCTAATCCGATCATCAACATTAAAAACTCCCTTTATCAAAGTAATTCGATTCGTCATTAAAAAACTCAAATAGTGCATCGCACTCGGCTAAGAACTTCTCGGCGGCGGCCTCCATCTCGGTCAACTCCTCTGGGGTTGGGATGTATTTCTTGATAAATAGGTCTTTCCCCTCACCCATGCGCGGGTCGTAGGACACAAACCAAACATTCTTACCAGTACAGGCCGACTGCAAAAGCATTTGGGGTTTGTACTCCGGTGGGATAACTTGGTTGGCTACATACTTCATGTGGGTCTTGGTTTTGGGGCATTTCACTTCGATCAAGCAGCCATCGGACACATAACCGTCTGGGCTCACTCCGCAATGAAAAATGCTTGGATGATCAACAAAACCAACATCTTTGACCATTAGACCGGTGATGTTCTCAAAGGCCTCTTTAGCGGCGCACTCTTGGTCAACTCCCCACTGCATGTCTGCGGTCATGTACTTGTCGGCAAAGGTATTCGTAATGCGCTCGGCCACCACCTCGTAGCGCAGAGACTCCCGCTCACTAGACTCTTTGCCAGACTTAAGAAAGTTCATGGCTGCAGCCATTCTGGAACCGGTTAACTTACCAAGGCGGTCATTCCACCAGTTGCCGTCTTGTTGAAATGGATTGGGTTCACGCATTTTGATCTCCTTTTAATTTCTCGTTATGCTTGGCTGCAAACTCACGCACTAATTCGCGCTCCTCTGGTAACAGGGTTTTCCAAATGGCCTTGATTTGATCAGAGTTGGTTGTTGCGCTAATCTGCGTTTCAATCTCTGTCTGGCTGCGGGTTGATTTGGGTTTGGCTAGGCGCGATGCGTTGTTACCATCATCGTCCTCTGGAGCGATGCCACAGGCTGCTTGCAAACTGTATCTCCGAGCGTAGGTCATGGCCGAACCGTAGCCCTGGGCATCTTGTTTGGTAGCTGGCACATGGAGTTTGCCCCCAGAAATCATTTCGCCCGACTCATGAACAAACAATGTCTCAATAATGATCCCATCCGCACATTCATGGGACTGCTGAATTAAGGCGATTCCATTGTTG
>Ga0315905_10007121_pt1 | contig 11345 bp, 4 predicted proteins | sample LakEriMetagenome_5_FD_203522 | JGI IMG/M metagenome (GOLD analysis project Ga0315905, IMG submission 203522) | Freshwater fungal communities from buoy surface, Lake Erie, Ohio, United States - Buoy 4 MA121 | ecosystem: Environmental > Aquatic > Freshwater > Lake | place: USA: Lake Erie, Ohio...
CCCGCGCGCGTTTGTCGTGCACAACCTCAACTTTCCCCTGCCCTGCTCCGCCGCGACCGAGGTTCGTCGCACCGTCCCCGCGCAAGTCGTCGTCCCCGGCCTCTTCAGTCCCGCCAACGACGACGGCACACACCGCCTCATTTTTCGCCTCGGCGACGACCTCTCGCCCGCCTCGCCCCTCACCGACCGCACCGCCCTCGCCGCCGGCCACATCAGCCACTCCATCCTCGATTACACGCGCCTCGGCCGCTGACGACCCGCCCGCCACGCGCTCGGCGTCACTCCCGTCTCCCGTTTAAACACCACGCTCAGGTATTCGACGTGCTCGAAGCCCGTGCGCTCCGCGATCTGGTAAAGCGCCAGTTCTGTCTCGCCGAGCAATTGTTTCACCCGCGCCAGCCGCACCTGCAAAATTTCCTCCCGCGGCGTCCGCCCCAGCAGCTTTTGAAAACGCTGCTCCAGCACCCGCCGCGACAACGGCACCGTCCTGAGCACGTCGCTCACGTTGATCCCTTCGCACGCGTGCTCCCGGATCATCCGCACGGCCTGCACGATCGCCCGATCATCCAGCGCCAACGCATCCGTCGAATGCCGGCTCGCCACTCCGAGCGGCGGAATCAACTCCGCCATCGGCGTCACTTTCTTCCCCGCCATCAGCCGGTCCAAACGTGCCGCCGCCGCGTAGCCCGCGCCGTGCGCGTCGGGGACCACGCTCGAGAGCGGCGGCGACGCGAGATCGCAAAGCAACTCGTCATTGTCGACGCCGATCACCGCCACTTCGTCCGGCACCGCCAGCCCCGCGCTCCGGCACGCATCGAGCACCTGCTGCCCGCGGCTGTCGTAGCAGGCCATTATCCCCACCGGTTTCGGCAACGTCGCGAGCCACCGCCCGATCTCCGCCACTTGCTCGGCCGCCGCGCCCTCCTGCTTCGGCCGGTATAAATGGCAGTCGTGCCCCGCTGCCCGCACCCGCGCTGCAAAGTGTTCCTCGCGCCACCTCGACCAGTTGAAACGCCCGACTCCGCAAAACGCGAAGTGCCGAAACCCGCGTTCCAGTAGATGCTCCGCCGCCAGCCGCGCGATCTCCGCATCGTCCGTCTCGACCCATGGCAACGCCGGCACCAGCCGCGCCGCGCTCAAGTCCACCGCCGGCAAACCCGTTCTCAAGACTGCCGCCGCGATCCGCGGCGTCTCGATGCGCGCGATGATCCCGTCGCCCTTCCAGCCCTCCAGCCACGCCGGCGGATCGTCGCCCCGCCCTTGCTCCATCAGGTGAAATGACCACGGCTGATGCTCCCGGATATAGTGCACCACGCCCTGCAACAGCCCGCGCGCGTAGGCGTTCGAGGTCTCGATCAACAGCGCCACTTCACGGCGGCGCGCGGGGCGGAGCGCGGTCATGGAGGGCACCGTTACACCTCTTCGCAAAAAATCAACCCACGGTCCCATTTCGCCGCCCCCCACAGGCCAACCGGTGAAAAAACTCATTTTTTTTGCGCCAACTCTCATGGCGCCAAGCGAACAAAACGGGTATCTTTAACTCGTTACTCCCACCCCCGACCGGCGTTTTCCCGGTCTGGCCACCCACCCGAGATCACGCTTGCCCCTCCCCATGACCATTCCCCGCCGCACGTCCACGCTATGGCCCTTGGCCTTCTTAGCGCTCCCCGCACTCGCACAAACCGCCCCGTCCACCACCGCGCCTAGCAACGCCAGTAAGGACGCGGTGACCGTCATGTCCGAATTCAAGATCCATGAAAAAAAGCCCGTGCCGTTCACCGATGCCAACATGGACATCCCGCGCGGGATAAACGACGTCCAAGCCTATTACATCATCGGCAAGGAGGAGATCGAAAACGCTGGCAAGACCGATCTCGACGACGTGCTCCGCGATAGCCTCACGCAGAATACCGTCGTCGAAACCAACGCCCAAATTGATCCCAACGGCCTGAGCAACCAGCTCGGGTCCACCAGCTCCATCAACCTCCGCGGCCTCGGAGCCGCGCAAACGCTGATTCTTATCAACGGCATGCGCACGTCCAACTTCGCGAATCGCGGTGCGACGTTTCAGCCCGACGTTAACGGTATCCCGTTGGCCGCGGTCGACCGCGTCGAGGTGCTCCCCGGCAGCGCCTCCGCGATCTACGGTGGCTCCGCCGTCGGTGGTGTCGTCAACGTCATCCTCAAGCGCAACTATACCGGCGGCCAAATCAGCACCACTTACCAAAACACCTTCGATACCGATGCGCCCATCCGCACCGTCAGCGCCATCTACGGCTTCTCGCTCGGCCGCCGCACCCACGTCACGGTCAGCGGCAGCTACAGCGACGGCAAACCGCTCCGCTTGAAGGACCGCCCGTTTATCGAACAAAACTTCAAGCGCGCCCTCGCCAACAGTCCCGCCACATTCTATACCACCACGGGCCCCTTCACCAGCGGCGCCACGCCCAACATCGTCCTCAACAACGCGGCGGTAAACGGATTCGTCAACGCCCAGAACGTCTCTCTCACCCTGAAGTCCACCGGTCAGACCCTCGGCTCTCGCCTTACGCACATCCCCTACGGCACCGCGCTCTCGACACCCACGGCCAACCGCGATGCCGGCCTCCTCGCGAACGCCGGCCGCTACAATCTCGATTTCGCGCCGAGCGTTTGGCGCGGCTACGAGAGCACGCTCGCCCACGTCTCCCGCAAAGAGGCCCTGATGGCCCGGATCGACCACCAACTCAACGCGAGGGTCAGCTTTTTCGCCGACTTTGCCTTCAACCGCAGCGCGACCCTCGAGGCCAAATGGGTGCCGCTCGGCAACGGGGCTTATCAATTTGCCGTCCCTGGCGACGCGCCGACCAATCCGTTTCGCGAAAACGTCCTGGTCTCTCTTCCGATCTCCAAAGACCAAGCGACGCGTAACGACGTGGGTAATCAGGTGTCCGGCGGAGTCGTCGGCGCGTTGATCAAGCTCCCCGGCGAGTGGCGACTTGCGGCCGACGCAAACTACTCCGTCACGGCCCAGAAAGTCAGTTACGGCCTGATGAACCTCTTCAATAACGCGAATTTCGGCGGCAACGCGCCGCTTCTCTGGACGGGCGTGATCAACCCTTTCGTCGACACGATCGCAAACCCACCGGCGATCGAGCGCTACTACGGCGAGTGGACGGGCTTCAACAAGGACACGATGCTCAACTACAACGTCCGCGCCTCCGGCCCGCTGTTCAATCTCCCCGGCGGTCGTCCGGTCCTGACCCTCGGCACCGAGGTCTACACCGAACGCCTCCCGCAGGCCTACGTCGGCGGCACATTTCCGCCCCTCCCGCCCGCGACCGCCAATCCTACGAATCAACACTCCTACTTTGTCGGCCAACGAATCTCCACCTATGCCGGCCGTGCCGAGCTCAGCATCCCCGTGGTCTCCGGGGCCAACGAGAAGCCTTTCATCCGCGCCCTCGAATTTCAAGTCGCGGCCCGCACGGAGCGTTTCGACGTCTACACCAATCCCGACGCCCGCGTAAACATTTTCCCCGATTCCCCGCCGTTCCCCCGCGTCACGCGCAGCGCCATCGCCAGCCGGCAGGATATCACGAAGCTCTACGCCACCAAACCGACTTTTGGACTTAAGTATCAGCCAATTCAAGAACTTACCTTCCGCGCCTCGTATGCGACGGCGTTTCTCCCGCCGACCTTCGCGCAGCTCACGCAACGCATCAATCTCGACGGCCTCGCCTCCGCCACCCCCACCCCTGTCTTCTTCGACCCGGTCACGAATTCCAGCTACTCCTCGCTGAGCGTCACGGGTAACAATCCGGCGCTGGGACCCGAGACGTCCAAGAACTGGTCCTACGGCGTCATCTTTGAACCGCAGGGCGCCCTGAAAGATTTTCGCTTCAATGTAGAATACTGGCGCATCGATAAACTCGGCCTGATCCGAAACGTGAACAACGTGCAGCAGCTCGCCAACATGGGCGACCGCGCGCCCGCCGGCAGTGTCCAGCGCAACGCGACCACCAAAGTCATCGAACTCTTCACTTTCGCGAACTACAACGTCGGCAACGGCACCACCGACGGCTGGGATGCCTCGATCGACTATCGCAAGGCCACCCCCATCGGGCTCTTCTCCCTGCGCGCCCGCACCACGATCACGGATCATTTGAAGCTCCCGCCCGCCATTGGGTTTCCCGCCATCGAGTATCGCGACTTCCCCAACTCGGGAGGAGTCAACCGCAGCAAAGTCAACGGCTCGATCAGCTGGGCCAACGGCAGCCACTGGCGCGCCTCGTGGACGACCGTTTATCACGGCGGCTACAAGCAAGCGGGCGCCCCGGGCGATCCAATCTACCTCGGCGTCGCCAATCCCACGCTGGTAACCACCAGCACCGGTCCGCAGGGCGGCAATACCGTCGCATCGCAGACCTACCATAACCTCAATGTGACCTACAATTTCGGCGCCAAGCACGAGCGTTCCTATTTCCGCGGCCTCTCCGTGCAGCTCACGGTCAACAACGTCTTCGACACCGAGCCACCCTTCGACGCCGGCAACAACCGCGCCCCGTTCTTCTACAGCCGCTACGGCAATGTCCGCTTGCGCGACTACGTCCTCCGCGTGAAAAAAGACTTCTAACCCCGCGCGTCGCCCACGCTCAACGCCGTCCGCTCCACCCATGTCACGCGTTCTCCCCGCTGTCCTCCTCGCCGCGGCCATCTCGCTCGTTCTCGCGGCGCCCGCGCACGCCGCCGCCGCGTCGCGCCCGCCCAATGTCGTTCTCTTCCTCGTCGACGACCTCGGCTGGCGCGATCTCGGCGTTTACGGCAGCACATTTTACGAGACGCCGCAGCTCGATCGCTTCGCCCGCGCCAGCGTGCGGTTCACCGACGCCTACTCGCCCTGCCACGTGTGCTCACCCACGCGCGCCAGCATCATGACGGGTAAACACCCCGCCCGGCTCCAGCTCACCGATTGGCTGCCGGGCCGCCGCGATTTCCCGTTTCAGAAATTCAAAAACGCCACGCCCCGCCCTCATCTGCCGTTGGAGGAGACCACGCTCGCCGAAGCCCTCAAGGAGCGCGGTTACGCCACCGGCCACTTTGGAAAATGGCACCTCGGCGAGGATCCCTCCGGCCCGCTCCAGCACGGTTTCGACGTCCAGGTCCCGCGCTGGAACAAGGGCTGGCCCAACGGTGGCTACCACGCGCCCTTCAAGCTCGACGGCCTATCCGACTCCCCCGGCGACTACCTTACCGACCGCCTCACCGACGAGGCCGTCGCCTACATCGAGCAGAACCGCGCGCGCCCGTTCTTCCTCTACCTCTCGCACTTCACGCCTCACGACCCAATCCAGGGGCGCGCCGACCTCGTCGCCAAATACCAGGCCAAGCTGAAACGGCGCGCCGCGCCGCCCGCCGGCCCGCCGTTCATCCTCGAAGGCAATCCCGACGACCCTAAACCGCGGTCGCGTTCCGCCCTCGATGCCCTCCTCTCGTCGCCCGATCACCGCGGCTACAATGTCTTCCCGGACCAGACTGTGAAAATCAAACAGCACCAGGACAACGTCCAGTTTGCCGCCATGGTCGAAAGTATGGACGAGAGCTTCGGCCGCGTCATCGCCAAGCTTGAGGCCCTCGGCCTCAGCGATAACACCATCGTGATTTTCACCTCGGACAACGGCGGCATGTCCGCCGCGAACTTCGGTCGTCCCGACCGCGTGGTGGCGCCGACCGCGCTCGATGCCGCCTTCGCCACCTCCAATCTCCCGCTCCGCGGCGCCAAAGGCTGGCTCTACGAGGGAGGCATCCGCGTGCCGCTCTTCATCCGCTGGCCCGGCCGCAGCGCATCCGGCACCTTCAGCAACGTCCCGGTCATCGGCACGGACCTCTATCCCACGATTCTCGAGATGGTCGGCGCCCCCGCGCTCCCCGCGCAACACGTCGACGGCGTGAGCCTCGCCGGCCTCGTCCGCGGCGGCCCCGCGCCCGAGCGGTCCGCGCTCTTCTGGCACTTTCCGCACTACAGCAACCACGGCATGCAGAGCCCCGGCGGCGCTGTCCGCCAGGGCGACTACAAGCTCCTCGAGTATTTCGAGAACAACACCGTCCAGCTTTTCAATCTCCGCGAAGACCTCGGCGAGCAGCGCGATCTCGCCCGCGATCAACCCGAGCGCGTCCGCCAACTCACCGCCTTGCTCCACAACTGGCGCCGCCAAGTCTCGGCCGCCATGATGGAACCCAATCCCGACTACAAAGCCACGCCCTGACCCTGCGTTTCCTTTCCGCGCCACTCCTCATTTTCCACTCCGTCCCCATGTCCGCCTCTCACTTCCGCCTCGGCTGCGCGCTCTTCGCTGTCGCCCTGTCCTCCGCCCACGCCGCCCACCTCACGCTGCGTCAGGACGCCGGCACACACACGATCTCCGTGTATCGTGACAACGTCGTCGAACCCATCCTCACGCAGAACGCGAAACCCGATTTCCGCCCCTATCTGCACCCCATCGTCTCGCCCGATGGCAAGAGCGTGATCACCGAATTCAGCCCCGGCCACCACAAGCACCAGACCGGCATCTACTGGGGACTCACGCGCGTCAACGGCCGCGACTATTTCCACAATCCTGCCAACGGCTACTGGCGCCGCATCTCCAGCGCCATCCTCGCCGAGCACGGCAGCACGGTGAAATGGTCCACCGTCTACCATCTCCTCGACGAAGCCGGCCAGCCGATCATGGCCGAGACGCAGACGTGGACCATGCGCGACTCCGGCGACCGCTACCTCCTCGATCTCGAGTGGCAGGGCGAAGGCCTCATCGATCTCACCGTCGCGAAATACGACTACGGCGGGCTCTTCGTCCGCATGCCGTGGCGCGCCGGGATGGAGGGCGGCGTGGTCAACAGCAACCGCCAGCGCGACAACCGCGCCACCGGCCAGCGCGCCCTCTGGGTCGACGTCGGCCTCAAGCTCGAGGGCCGCACCGATCAAGCGCACATCGCCGTGTTCGATCATCCGCAGAACTCCGGCTACCCGCTCCCGTGGCGCGTCGACGGCCAGCTGGGCATCGGCCCGAGCCGCGCCATCTCCGGCGATTGGTCCATCGCGAAAGGGAAAATCGAAACGATCCGCCACCAGCTCGTCGTCTACACCGGCGCCGTCAACGACCTTGCGCTCACCGAGGCGTGGAAGGCCTTCTCCGGTGAGGTGGGTCCTTACGGCGACGCCATCCTCTGGAACCTCGCCAAAGCCGAGGGCCTAAAGGCAACCTTCCTCACCGGCGAGCAGGCCGCCGCCAAAATGACCGTCCCCGCCGGCTTCGAAGCAAAACTCGCCGCCTCCGAACCCATGATCACTCAGCCGATGGCCTTTTGCTGGGACGATCGTGGCCGCATGTGGGTCGCGGAAAATCGTGACTACGAAACCCGCAAGACCGGCTTCGCCAACCACGGCGACAGCCGTATCCTCATCCTCGAAGATACCGACGGCGACGGGAAATTCGACACCCGCAAGGTCTTCATCGAAGGCATCCCGTTTCCCGCCGCCATTGCCGTCGGCTTCGACGGTCTCTGGCTCGGCGCACCCCCCAATCTCCTCTTCGTCCCGGACAAAAACCGCGATGATCAGGCCGACTCCGCCATCGAGATTCGCCTCACCGGCTGGGGCATCCAAGACCGCCACGAGACGCTCAACAGCCTCAACTGGGGGCCCGATGGCTGGCTCTATGGCTGCCAGGGGTTCGCGACCCGCTCGACGGTCGGCAAACCCGCCGACGGCGGAAAACTCTTCAAAAAAGGCGACCCATTCCCCGAGAAAATCCCGGTGGTTGACGGCCAATACCTCGACGGCGGCGTCTGGCGCTATCACCCGACTAAAGACCGTTTCGAAATTGTCGCGCACGGTTTCAGCAATCCGTGGGGCCTCGATTTCGACGACCACGGCCAGATGTTCATCACCGCCTGCGTCATCCCGCACCTCTGGCACGTCATCCCCGGCGGCATCTACCACCGCCAGGGCGGCAAACACATCAACCCCGCCATCTACGACGATATCAAGACTATCGCCGATCACAGTCACCGCTCCGCGCACGGCGGCGCCCGCATCTATCTCGCCGATGAATTCCCGCGCGAGTATCGCGACCGGATTTTCATGGCCAACATTCACGAGCACGCCGTGCTCACCGATAAGCTCGTGCCCAAAGGCTCCGGCTTCGTCGGCCAACACGGCGACGATACGCTCCTCGCCAACGACGCCGCGTGGGTCGGCTTCAGCATCGAGATCGGGCCCGACGGCGCCCTTTACGCGCTCGACTGGCACGACGGCGACATCTGCGGCAACTCCCTCACCGAGAAAGAAACCGGCCGCATCTTCCGCCTCGCCCCCAAGGGTCTCGCCGGAAAAACCGGTCTCAACCTGGCTGCGCAGTCCGACCTCGAGCTCGTCGCGCTTCTCACCCATCGCAACGATTGGTATGGCCGCCGCGCCCGCGTGATCCTCCAGCAGCGCGCCGCCGAGGGCCGCCTCGATTCCGCCGTGCCCGCGCGCCTCTGGGACCTGTTCGCCCAGTCGAACACTGCCGCGCAAAAACTCCGCGCACTCTGGGCGCTGCACGTCACCAGCAATCTCCCCGCCGATCGCCTGATCCCGCTGCTCGATCACCCGGAGCCTTACATTCGCGGCTGGGCCATCCAACTGCTCTGCGAGGACCATTCCGTGGGTCCCGACGCGCTGAAAAAATTCTCCGCCCTCGCCGTCTCCGATCCGTCGCCCGTCGTTCGCCTCTACCTAGCCTCCGCCCTACAGCGCCTCCCGCTCGCCGAGCGTTGGCCGATCGCCGCGGGTCTCCTCACCCACGCCGAAGACACCGCCGACCACAATGTCCCGAAGCTGATTTGGTCCGGCGTCGAATCCCTCGTTCCCGTCGACGCTCCCCGGGCCCTCGCCCTCGCCGCGAGCAGCGCCATCCCGCAGCTCACCCAGTGGTTCGCCCGCCGCGCCGTCGCCGCCCAAAAACTCGAGGCCGTTGCCACCACTCTCGCGACCTCCTCTTCGCCCACCACCCGGCTCGCCCTCCTCCAAGGCCTGAACGACGGTCTCGCTTCCCTCGGCCGCCGCGAGACGAGCCCGCCGAAAAACTGGGACACCACTGCCGCGGCGCTCGTCGCCACCGGTGACGCCAAACTACGCGACCTCGTCACCCAGGTAAGTCAGCTCCTCGGCGACACCAAAGCCGCCTCGGCCCAGCTCGCGATCCTCCAGGACCGCACTGCGTCCGTCGAACGCCGCCGCGACATCCTCGGCGGTTTCGCCCGCGATGCCTACGTCGAGTCCTTGCCCACCATACTCTCGCTCCTGGACGAAGCTCCCCTGCGGCGCGACGCCATCCGCGCGCTCGCCGCGTTCGACGATCCGCGCGTCGCCCAAATTCTCCTCGCCCGCTACGCCGCGCTCGACGCCGCCGACCGGGCCGAAGCTATTCTGACGCTCTCAGGTCGGCAAACCACCGCCCGGGCGCTCCTCGCTGCGCTCACCCAAAACACCATTCCGAAGCGCGACGTTACCGCCTTCGACGCCCGCCAACTCTCGCGCGTGCTCGGACCCTCGTTCGTTGACTTCTGGGGCCCGATCACCGCGCCCGCCGCCGACAAGGACGCCGACATCGCCAAGTTCAAACGCCAGCTCACCGACAAAGCCCTCGCCGCCGCCAACCTGCCCAACGGTCGCGCCCTTTTCGAACGCACCTGCTCCGCCTGCCATATGCTCTACGGCGCCGGCGGCAACCTTGGCCCCGATCTCACCGGCTCCAACCGCGCCAATCTCGACTATATCCTCAGTCAGATCGTCAACCCCAGCGAAGTAATGAGCGAGGCCTACCAGCTCGTCACGATCACCACCCGCGACGGCCGCACGCTGGCCGGCAATGTCGCCGCCGAGGACGAGCGCCAGCTCACGCTGCGCCTCGTCGGCCAGGACACCACCATCGCGAAATCTGACATTCTCTCCCGCGAGAAATCGCCGATTTCGTTGATGCCCGAGGGCCTGCTCAAAACGCTCTCGAACGACGAAGTTCGCGACCTCCTCGCCTACCTGCGCACCACCAGCCAGGTCCCGCTCCCTCAGCCCTGAGCCCAACGCCGCGCGGCCGCCGGTGAGACCTGTTTTCTGACTCTCCGGCGCACCGCGCCCTTGCTCCACCGCAGTTGTTTCGCTCACCCTGGATCATGCCCCTATTCCGTCTCGCCGCCCTCCTCCTGCTCGCACTGCCCTGCGGCGCGCAACCCGTCCGCGTGCTCTACCTCGGCACCCCCGACCGCACGCCGCGCATGACCGCCCACGTGCTCATGCGCGACCTTGGCCGTGACGCCATCTGGTTCGACTACGTTTACGATCCCGCCGCCGCCACGCCCGCGTTCGCCGCCAAATTCGACCTCGTCGTCCTCGACGCTCCTGCGGACAGCTACACCAAGGCCCTCGCTGCCATGCCCGCGACGACCGTGCTCGCCGCCGCCGCCCTCGGAGATTCCGCGGCCGAAGGCTATGCCCTCGCCGCCAAAACCAAACTCCTCGCCGCCCTCAGTCCCGCCCGCCTCGCCAACTGGGAAAAATTCCTCGCCCAACGCGAGCCGGAGAAACGCGAGGCCCGCCCCACCATCGCCAACTACGAAAAGCGCCCCGAGCCCGTCACGTTTCAGTTTCCTTTCGATGTCAAAGGCAGCGTCGAGCGCACCCAAGTCGCGCCCGATCTCCGCCTCGTGCTCTTCGCCGCCGAACCAGACATCGCGAAACCCATCTGGATGGCCTGGGACGAACGCGGCCGCCTTTGGATCGCCGAAACCCGCGACTACCCGCACGACGTGAAGGCCGACGGCTTGGGCAACGACAGGATCAAGATCTGCGAAGACACCGACGGCGACGGCCGCGCCGACAAGTTCACCGTGTTCGCCGACCGCCTCAACATCCCCACCGGTTTCACCTTCGCCAATGGCGGCATCGTCGTCGCCCAATCCCCGCGCTTCCTCTTTCTCAAAGACACCAACGGCGACGACAAGGCCGATGTCCGCACCGAGATCATGACCGGCTGGGGCATCAACGACACCCACGCTCAGGCCAACAATCTCCACTACGGTTTGGACAACTGGCTCTACGGTGCCGTCGGCTACTCCGGCTTCAAAGGCACCGTCAGCGGCGTCGAAAAACAATTCGCCCAAGGCACCTACCGCTTCAAAGCCGACGGCTCCGCCCTCGAGTTTCTCCATCAGTTCACCAACAACACCTGGGCGCATAGCATCAACCAATACGGCGACCAGTTCGGCGGCACCGCCAACAACGCCCCCATCTTCTTCGGCGGCATTCCCGCCACCATCGTCCCGAAAGG
>Ga0315905_10007122_pt1 | contig 11345 bp, 14 predicted proteins | sample LakEriMetagenome_5_FD_203522 | JGI IMG/M metagenome (GOLD analysis project Ga0315905, IMG submission 203522) | Freshwater fungal communities from buoy surface, Lake Erie, Ohio, United States - Buoy 4 MA121 | ecosystem: Environmental > Aquatic > Freshwater > Lake | place: USA: Lake Erie, Ohio...
GCTCTGTACAGCACGGGGCGCATGATGCACCTTGTTTGTAGATGTAAAAATAAAACACACCGGTATCATCACATTCACATCTAAAACGGGACCTAATACGTGTCTGTAAAATTTCAGGCGTGTCTCGCGGTCTCCTCTCCCCCCCTCCCACAGAGCCCCTCCGCCCCGGAATTGTCGGAGAGCTCGCATACAGTTCCCCCCCGCCACTACCCAAAACGCGACCTAGCACTACATCTGATATGCGCGCATTCTGCCCCTCCTCGCCTCCCAAGAGGGGCACCTATGGTATAATCAGTCGCCTGCCTGACTGACTGTCTGCATGTCCGATACACAGACACGCAAGCACGCACAAACAGTCGTCCTCCCTGCCGTCTACGTTGGCGGTGCTACAGCGAACCGCAGCCTAAGCAGTGTTTTGGTGCCCTCCGCATCCCTCAAGTCCCAACCGTCCTCCGTTTCCTCCCTGTCCTTCTTAAGGTCAATCGGCAATTCTTGCGACTCGCCGCTTTTGAGCATGATGAGCGTGCGTGGCTCTTCGGGATCATCGTTACCTGCCTCATCCACATAGACCGGGGTGAACGAAATTGTTCGGACCAGCGACAAATTTCTGACAGTGACCTTGAGGAGCTGACAGGCGTCGACGGAGTAGCAGCGGTAGTCTTTGACCGTTTGCACCTTGGAGGCGTCGATGCGCTTACCCTCTTCGTCGTCCGTGCCATCGTACTGCTTGACCGTAACTTGCAGCAGCCAGTCGCAAGCTCCGTCAAAGTCGTGCGCCTCCTCCCACAGTTGCTTGATCAGCGTCTGCGCTTTTTTATCTTCGCTCAACACCAACCCGCTGAGCTCTTCGACTGACCCGAGCTCTTCGACTGCTTGCACAGCCTCCTGTGTCTTGATCATCTCGCGTCCGGCACCTCCTGCATTGCGAAGCGTCTCCGTCGCCACCAACCTCGCAGTTTTGGGGCCAGAACCAGCAGCAGAGCGGGTCGCCGACCGTGTTACTAGCCCCCCCTTGGACGTGCTAGGCCATTGTGCAAACTCCTGCATCATTTGTAGAAGTTGCCTGATTATTTCTGGAGAAAGGTTGCCGAGACAGCCTCCTGTCCTCTTCTCTCTGTGGAACGCCTTTAAGGCTTCACGCTGCTCGCGATGTTTGACAACCACGTGTTCTTCACGCTTTGCTGGACTCGTAGAATCTTGCCCATCTTTTTTTGTCAGCACTGACAGCCCGAGACACGTTTCAGTTTTGAGAAGCAGAAACCGCACTGTCCCCTCTCCGTATTGCGCCGCATCTGTTCGATTATCCACGACAACCTGCAAGCGTGCACCTGGCTCCATGAGAACCTCGTTCTCATGTGGCACAACAGACACATTGCCCAAACGATAACCCACGCCGTCCTCGACCACTATGATGGTGCGCTTCGGTTGCTTTTTTTTTGGCGGCAAGTCCTTGCCAAATCTGTTCTTCAGCATCGTCTTCAGCTCCCCTACGTTGTCCTCAAAGGCCGCCGCGATGTCTGCGGAGCCCTGTTCCATTTGGATATCTTCTTCACAGTCTTCACATGCGTAGCGCTGGAAGAATGTTGTGAGCCGCTGCGACAGGGAGGGTTCAGAATCTGTGGAGATCAAATCGTCTTCATCATAAAACATCCCCAAGCTCTCCTTGAAACGAGCTGCCTCCTTCGGATCCGTTGTAAAACTGGTGAAGGTGTAACTGAACCCGGGGCATCCGTCGAGTTTGAACTTTAAAGCATCCCCCGGGTTCAGGTTGTGCCGAAATGCCTTTTGGATAAATTTCTCGCCACGGTGGAGCTTCTCACCTGCACAGACATACGACGCCGGCAGGTTGCACAAGCCATCGTACAAAAGCCGGAGATAGGGCAGAATTTTCTTGAGACACTGCTTCGACGTCGCCATGTGGGCCACAGATTTGACAATTTTGTACAGGCCGAGATCCTCCTCAGTCCAGGCACGGATCGCGGCTATGCCTTGCATCCCTTGCGCGCCAGCCTTTTCTGTCGCCTTCCTAGTCAATTCGGCAAGCTCCTGCCTTTCTTCATCAGAGACGGGTGTTCTCCACTGCCACTTGTCCAGATTCAGATAGCTCTCCAGAACCTGTTCAATTGCGTGATCCTGTTCCCCTGTCTGCTCATCCACGACACGAAATCTGAAGACTTCCACATTCTGCCCATTCCAGTACCGCTGCCCATCCATCGCCTGCACGGCCGCCTGGATCGTGAGGAGCGGCTCCTGATTGAGAATTGAATCCCAGGAGAAGGCATCGAAGTGTTCCTGCGCGCTGTTTCATCAGGCTCGTGGCACACATCACAGAAGCAGCGGATGTCTTCTGGGAACTTCCTCGACGGTTCTTCGTCTTCATGGCTTTGAGCCGCTTTCGTCAAGCACTGCTGACATTGTTCGCGGCATTTTCCCTCGAGCCAGATCCTGACCCACCCAGCTTCGCCGGGCTCCTCGGCCGCGGCATCGCCGCTGTTGCCAAGAGCGACACTCGACGCTGCATCCACTCTGCTGCTTGCGGAATCCGACATCGACGAGTCCCCCATGCCCTCCTCCCCCTCCTGGGGCCCGCCAGTCGCCGCGCCGGCCGCGCCGGCCCAAGGCGGCGCTAAAGAATCGCTGAGCGAGACGCTTGGCAGTAGCAGCTGCACCGCCCCTTGCATCGGTAAGCGGATATTCACGAGAGGCGCCTCGCAGCCCTCGGCTCCATCCGGGCCCACAGGCCTCGAGCGCTTGGGCTGCGGTTCCTCCGCCTGCCCCGCGCCGCCGCCATCCTCCCCACCGCCGCCCGCCTCCTGCTCCTCCTGCGGCCGCTTTCCCGCTGCAGGCTCCATGTGCAGGAACGATACCATCCCCCTACTGTTGCGTCCCTGTAGGTGTCCCTTGCGTGCGCACGTCGGAGGTGTCCCTTGCGTGCGCACACCGGAGGTGTCCCTTGCGTGCGCATGTCCCTTGCGTGCGCACACCGGAGGTGTCCCTTGCGTGCGCACGTAAGGCGGAGGTGTCCCTTGCGTGCGCACGTCCCTTGCGTGCGCACACCTCCGCCTTAGGTTCTGTGGATGTTGTTGAAAACCGTAACGGTTGTGTGCGACATTCGCATATGCTGGGCGCGCTCAAGACTTTGTGGCGCATAGCAACTGCAGTACCAGCCCGCATCCTCGCATCATCCCCCCACTTCCACATCCCGGAATGACTCAAAATATCTGCCTAGGCATCTCAATTGACTCTTCTCTTCTCCCGGGCACTGCAAACTGGAAAAAACAAAATTGGAGCAAGGCATGATGGGGCAAAGCAGGATGCAGCCGCCGATGGGCCATGGCCAAGGTATGATGCAACCGCCAATGGGCCCGCATGGAGGTCGAACAGGTCCACCGCAGGTGGGACCTGTGGCCAATCGAGCGGGGCGGATCTATTTGAACCCACCACACTTTCTCCCTGCTCACGAGAAGCAAACCCCGATTCTGCGCTTGTGCCTGGGCTACAACCACAGTGGCTTGTGGCAAATCCCCGACTTTGTGGGCGAGCTGGCCAGCGTGTGTGGCGGGCCGGAGCAGTACAGAGCTTTTGCCTCAGAGCTGGCGCAGGCCATGCGCCAAGGCGAAGTAACATCGGCTGGGAACACTTCTCCTATTACTGCTGCCCCTCACCCTTGACCTGTCCTGCCTGCCCGTCCGCGTGTTCCGCAGCAGCCTCAAGAGCCGACTCCAGGCTGTGTGCGACAGCTTCACCGAGGCCTGGGATCTACCTGCAGGCACGTTGACGGCCGAGGCTGTGGGGTCCAACTCACCGAGGCCCTTGTCCGAGGCGGGGCTGGGAGCCATCCCGATGGACGAGCAAGGCGTGCCAATGATCGACAACATTGGGCAGGAGAATGTCATCTCCCCTGAGCTGCTGCGCGCGGGCATCTGTCTGAGCCATGCGCGTCTGTTCGGCATGGTCGTCTATGTCAACGGCATCCCTGCCTACGTCAGCCCAAACACGCGCCTGGCCATTCCATATGGCGAGCACCTGAAGGTGGAGCGCGAACTGCAGATAATCGTGATTAAACCAGGACTTTCTTGCCTGGCCGCCCCTGGGCTTCTCCATCAACGTGCGGCTCAAGGACTCGCAATTGTTTCAGCTCTGGCCTCGCCGGGTGGACCTGCGGACCATGGATGCCCGCCTGGACGTGGTCCACGCCGAGCAGGATCGTAAGGCAGCGGCGGTTCACGGGGTTCAACATCAGATGGCTGCTGCCATCATGTCTGCCATTCAATAAGGAGAGAGCGTGTTGTTTATTGGTACTCAATTCAGTAGCCTCTACTGTGCCAGCATTGGATCCTTCCTTGATCCTTGCTGATGTTGTGAATATGGATTATGATGATGATGATGTACATGCTCCGGGTCCGATGATTCATCACCTTGCCTGTGGTAAAGCGGTCTCTGCTAATCGGGCAAAGCACCGTGGCGTATATATATGTATACATTTTAAATTTTGTTTCTGTAAGAACAATAAAAGGATCATCATCATCACAGGCTGTGGTATCGTGTTCTTTGTTGTTTCTGTGTTTCATGAAGGTGCGAGGTGTATCACCCATCAAGTAACCTTCATGAATCATCATGAGTCTTATAACCGTAACCTTCCTATTCATTTAAGAGAGGCGATGCTCACAACACACCCGCCACTTTGACCTTGGCGCGGCGCCTCGTTGTGCGAGGGAAGAAGAGATATTGGCAGGCTGCCCAAGTGGCAATAATTTATAGAGTTTCAGCTAATACATGTTGCTCCCTGGCTTCAGCTCCTTCACATATTGCTTGCCTTCTTGGCTGCTGCTTCCAACCACCGCCTCCCGCTCTCGTCTCTTTGATACTTTGATAGAGGTTAGTTCGTGTAGTCTCGCTCTCCCCACTCCATCTTCAATAGAAATTTTTCTGAGGATTGGATGGCGGTAGTTATCGCGCCTGCTCGGACATTGAACCGACAAAAATACCGCAGGATCCTGTCGCACTGTCGCTACTGTGCGACACCGCCGAGGCGCCCGTGATTGAGCTGCTCTAGCAATACCCGGACTGTGTCTCATCCACCGATGTCGACGGCATCGATTTGGAAGCGGCTTATTTTTTTCGAGGTGTGCAACCATGAATGCGTAAATGCGTTTGCCATTTAGTAAGAAACGGAGGGCAAAATAACATTGCGTGGAGGACACACAAGGATTACTGGCCGCGGCACGTAGCACTCTATAGCACCACAGAACGGCGCACAGTATGTGAAGTTCTTTTAAAAAGTTAATAGCTGGCCAAGACTGAGGCTAAGAGCGATGCCAAGGATGGGGCTAAGGATGGGGCCAAGCGTGGGAAGAAGAAGAAGTAGATCGTTTGAGTTTAGTTCTAGTCATGCTTTTGACCATGGAGAGGGCAAGGGGTGGGCAGAGGTGGGCGGAGGTGGGCGGAGAGGTGAGGGTAAGGGGGGAGTAGGTTTAGCTTTCTTGTGAGGTAAAAAAAAGGAGAAAAATTACGCTCAGGCTTTCTTTTACTTCCCCAGAAAATGATTTTTTTTTTATCTATGATGTGATTACTTCACCGGAAATGGAAAAACGGCCCACTATTCACTACTCACATGCCGCATGGAATCGTCTCACCGGCATGGTCAGAAGTCAAGAAGATCTGTAAAGTAGCAGTACCACCCTGTCACGAACTGTCTCGGCAATAGAGAGAGTGTGCTGTTTTCTTGGTACTCGAGTCAGTAACCTCTAGATACGCCAGCCGAAGCCGCTTGGTTGTGTGCACGATGTGTGCGTGTTTGTATGTGAATGTGTGCTCGGACGTTCTCGGGGCTCTCAGCCTCTGAACATGCGGTTATGCCTTCTCCAGCACTTCGGCTTTCTCACTTCACCTCGTGCCATCAAGACTCGCAGCAGGTGCCACCTCAGCTCTCCCAGGCTCCTCCGCTTCTCTACTCCCGCCCCTCACCCCATCCAACGGGCCCATTTTCCTCACCTACCCACTTCACTTAGGCGCTACGAATCGAAAGCGAAAGCGCACCTCATGAGCGAACCCCAGTTCTTGCATGAAAGAGCGGCTTGCCGAGCTCATCGAGCAACGCCGCAACGCTTTCCAGCTGCTGCCTCGTGAGTTGCCACCGACCATGCCCCATCAGGCCATCTATCGACACCCGCCGCACCACGGCGTCATTCGACCGCGCGTTGCTCACGTGAGCAGAGACTTCAGGCCATAGCAGGCGGCCAGCTCGCCTGTCGATTCTGGCGCGAGCGACGCGGGCGCTGCGGGGCCGGGGGCTTTGTGCCGTAGGAACGTCTTCAAGTCGTCATCAAAAGAGTTCCACTCTACCGAGTCTTCAGACACTTTGTCCTTGACAACTTTGCGCCATTTCGCGAGCAGCGGACATTCATCCTTGTGACGCGGATTGAAGCTCCCGCCAAAGTAGGCGCGTTTCGAGGCGAGCTTCTGGTGCTCTGCGCTGCAAAACCTCGTCACACCGCACCCGCCGCACGTGAGCATAGGTGCATCCTCCCCCCGTGTTTGCCCACACCCACCACACCATGTACGTCCTTTTTTCACACGCTCTGAGAGGTATTCCTTGAGAAACTCGAGCGCTGAGTTCTCCAACCCTGCATCAAAAAAGGCATACGCCAGCTGCAGCCGCGCCAACCCCTGAAGACCAGAGAGTGCAATCCCGAGATATTGTATCCCCTCCAGGAGCCTGCGATCCAAAGTGCGCCCCAGGTACACGGACGCCTCCAGCTTCGCCGCCAACGCGAGAGATCCAAGCTCAAAGTCAAGGGAGGGGATGTCGAATTCGTTCGCCGGTGCTGAGGCAGTCTGCTCGGCACGCACTTGTAGGCGTAGCATCACCCCCAAACCTAACGCGCTCAGATGCTGCTTGGATTTGATCTTGAGATCTGAGGCTATACAGTATGCGGTCTTGAAGTGCGTCACAGCTTCGGCGTACGCGCCCGTGTAGGCGAATACCTATATTTGTATTATATTATATTGTATTACATTATTGTACTGTATCATTATTTTCACACACACACACAAACGTGCGCGCGCGCGCACACACACATTTAAGTACATCTATTTGTAAGGCGAATACCTCGCCAAGGTTGCTGGTCGCGTTCAACACCCCTTCCCGGTCCCCTATCTGTGTGTGTATGGGGCGGGGGGTTGGAATAAAACAGAAAATGTGTGCATAGAAGTCAATAGATCAGTGAATAGAGGGTGTGGGTGAATGTGAACAGATAAACATAAAAATAAAATAAAAATAAAATCTGCGGAGGGTGTGGGTGAATGTGAATATAGGGTGCGGGTGAATGGACTCAGTCAGTTGTGAAAGGAGGAGGGAGAGAGGAGGCAGGCAGGTTTGGAGAGAGGGAAGGAGAGAGAAGGGAGAGAGGAAGGGAGGGAGGGAGGGAGGGAGGGAGGGAGGAGGGGAGGGAGAGACGCAGAGGCACAGTGGTGTGTGTGGAGGGAGAGCACCCTCTCCGCGATGGTAATGCCCCTCTTGAGAGGATGGATGGAGGGAGGGAGAGACACAGAGACATAGGGGGGGGGGGGGGGGGGGGTGCGGGCCGCGCGGCCCCCCCCCCCCCCCCCCCCGCGGGGGGGGGGGGCCCCCCCCCCCCCCCAGCACCCTCTGGGCGATCGAGATGCTCCTCTCAAACAACCGCGCAGCCTTTGCATGTTCTCCTGGGCAGAAGGAAAAACCATCCTGAAAAGTCAGTGCCCTAGTCCATATACCATACGAAAGTCACTATGTGGTGTACTTTCCAGAATTTTGTGCCTATTTGCGCGAGCGACAGTGCGATGCTGTTAAAGGCCTTCCCAACCCCCCGTCGATCCCCCTCTGCGAAACAAGATTAAAAAGAGACAAAAAAAATAAAACAAATTAAAAGCCTTCCCAGCCCCCCGTCGATCCCCCTCTGCGAAACGAGATTAAAAAACAAAAATAAATAAATAAAAATAGATGAAAAAAATTAACCCCCCGTCCCCTTCTGCGAGACAAAAAAAAACAAATTAAAAGCATTCCCAACCCCCCTTCGGCCCCTCTGCGATACACACACACACACACACACACACACACACACGCACGCACGCACGCGCGCGCGCACACACACACAGGCACCGAAGAAATGAATCTTCAAAGTCAGTGCTTGCTGCATGTGTACACACACACACACGAGCACAACCACACACACACACACTAATTCTACATCCTCACCACTTTCCCTTAGCGCCCTGTCCTCCTCGAAGAGAACAATAGCTCTATCGTGGTCGCCCATGTTTTGATAGATTGAGCCCTGTTTAGGGTTCAGGGTTTAAGGTTTAGGGTTTAGGGTTGGTGTCACCCATGTTTTATTAGATTGAGCCCTGTGGCAGGCAACAGTTTCAAAAGAGCCCTAGAACAGAAGCAAAAGAGCCTTAGTAAAGAAGCAAAAGAGCCCCAGCGGAGGGCCAAAAGAGCCCTATTACAAAGGACTACCTACCAGATTAAAGATGGCAAGCGACAGACCCCCCGTGCTCTTCAGCTCCTCCGCGATCGCCTTGCACTCCTGGCAGAGAGAGAGAAATTAGAGAGGGCGAGAGAGGGAGAGGGAGAGGGAGAGGGCGCGTACGAGCGAGCGAGCGAAAGCGAGAAGAGTATTAAAGTGGTGTCAAAAGAATCCTATTAAAGTGTCAAAAGAGACCTATTATAGTCTAGGACGAGCGAGCGAAAGCAAGAACCAGTTCTTCATCATACTTAACATTTTAAGCCACTTTAGGGAGCACTTAGAGAGTTTGTGTCTTGTTTAGAGTTTAGGGTTTAGTTTTTAGGGTTTAGTTTTGAGGTTTAGAGTTTAGGGTTTGTGGAGCACTTTTGAGAGTGTGTGCTTGTGGAGTATAGTTGCCTGAGCCCTGGCAGATGCGGCCTAGTGTCAAAAGAGACCTAACGAGTGTCAAAAGAGACCTAATTACCTCGAACAGCATAATTGCCGTGTTGAACTTTTCTAAGCCTTGACAGATGCAGCCTAGTCGCGAGTAGATCGTCCCTGGCATACCGAGGGTTTAGTGAGGGTTTAGTTACAGATGCAGCCTAGTCGCGAGTAGATCGTCCCTGGCAATACAAGAGAGAGAGAGAGAGAGAGAGAGAGAAGACACACACATGCATACGTTTTAAATACACGGGGGCTCTCTATCCATCCATCTATCAATCTATCAATCTATCAATCTATCAATGTACGGTGAGGGTCTCGAGTAGTTATGCTGTACGAGGTAATTAGGTCTCTTTTGACACTCGTTAGGTCTCTTTTGACACTCGTTAGGTCTCTTTTGACACTAACAAACGGTGTGTGTCTCTAGTAGGATTACAGCTGTACTTCTTGGGCACAGACTTTTGAGAATTTTGCCCCGTATTGCAACATACACTGTGTGTGTGTGTGTGTGTGTGTGTGTGTGTGTGTGTTTCTGTGTATCTATGAGTGACTTTTGAGAATTTTGCCTGCAATACGGGGGTTTTCAACTCGCAGGGCTTTTGCCATCGCCCTGGTATTGTGTGTGTGGAGTTTGCGCGTTTGTTCTATGTACATCTACATATTACACACACAAGAACAAACTTTCTCTCCCTCTCTCTCTCTCTCGCGCGCCCGCTTTCTCACCGAGCCTCTTCCTCCAGTTCCGGATTCATCGTCAAGGCTTTCCAGTTCTTTCAGAAATTCTCAAAAGTAAGTGCCTTACGGGTGGCGTTGTAATAAAAATGCTCAACACCAACAACAAAAGTGCCTCACTCCCTTACATAAACCCTATATCATAGAGCATACTTTCGTTACATAAACCCTATATCATAGAGCATACTTTCGAGAATGCTCGCCTGTGCTTGAATGATGTCGTCCAACGCTCGGATCAGGCGCAACTGGTCGGGTGTGGCCTTCACATGTGCATGCAGACCAAACCCCTTCCCCACCGAGGGGGCGGTATCCACCTCCTCAGCCACCGCATGCTGGGCGTTTACACCCCCCCGAGCCTTTGCAAGCTCTCTCAACTTCGTCTTTAGGCGGTTCTGGTGAGGGCGCGCAGCTCTCTTATCATTGTGATTATTCGGCGCGTCCGCAACTTTGTCGCTGGGCACTTGTGCGACTTTGCCATTAACTTTGTCCGTGGTCGCGCACTCACGCTTGTGCCCACCCTCCGCAACTTTGTCGCTGGGCACTTGTGCGACTTTGTCATTAACCTTGTCCGTGGTCGCGCACTCACGCTTGTGCCCACCCTTCCACGCCTTTATCTGGAGAGGGCGCGCGCGCGAGAGAATGTGTGTGGAAAGTATATTGTTAAGTACGCGCAAGTATGCATGCACGTGTACTTGATGGTGCGGGCACACCTGGCACTCCTTCGAGCAGTACGCAACATTCTTGCACCGTGAGCACAGCAGTAGCGGCTGATGCAGCGGCTTGTCGCAATCGTTATGGCCGCATACGCTCTGGCTCATCTTGACCTGTTGCCAACGAAAACGTGTTTCCCCTCACACTCTGCTGCTGGTGTTGCGGCCGCTCTCTCCTGCCGGTGCTCGTGCTTCCTCAGCGCCCGCAGTCCTTCTGTAGAGTAAAACCGGAACTCGAGGAACACGTTTTTCATCAACGACTCCGGGAACGATTTATCGAGCGTGTTTTGTGCGTGAAGCTCTGCCGATCTCACATCCGCACGGTGTGAGCGGCGCGCCAGGGCGGAGGAAGGCTGGCAAATAATGATATCAGCTCGTTTCGCGCAAACGACGAGGCTGCGGAGTATACTAATCATTGTCATTTGGCTCTGCACGGTGCTGTCTCCTGTGTCTTTGGCTGCGCTCGCACGCGCATCCCGTGCGTGCGCGATGCGCCATGGTGCAATTACTAGCACTCTTGTCACCGTAACCGGATGTTAAAACTTACTGGCACAAGGCCGGCGACGCGCCGGGCAAACACAGGCCCGTGGGGGGCGGTAACAAGTTGCGAGAGAGACTGTCTGTCGCTGCGATCTTCCCTCGCTCCTCATAATCTCAATTCTCCCTCGCTTGCTCGCGTCGCCCTCTCGCATCCGCTCGTGCACACACAGGCGGCTCTCTTGGCCTCGCTGTGGTCGGGCGGGAGCGAACGGAGATCGACAGAGGAAGCAGACGACCATCAAACCCCGCAAGCAGGGAGGCCAGACGCAAGAACAGCGCGCGAGGGAGCAGGCAGCGGCACAAAAAGGCAAGGGGGCAACAGCTCGGGGCAGAAGGGAAAAACTAAACTTGCAACCCCCAGTCTACTTTGGATTTTCTTCCTTGCCGCCACAATACTTGGGGGTTCGGTCTTCGTGGCACATGCCCTCCTGACTTA
>Ga0315905_10007123_pt1 | contig 11344 bp, 15 predicted proteins | sample LakEriMetagenome_5_FD_203522 | JGI IMG/M metagenome (GOLD analysis project Ga0315905, IMG submission 203522) | Freshwater fungal communities from buoy surface, Lake Erie, Ohio, United States - Buoy 4 MA121 | ecosystem: Environmental > Aquatic > Freshwater > Lake | place: USA: Lake Erie, Ohio...
ATTCAAACCTTAAAATGATTTTTAAAAAGATATTTCTTATCTTTTTAAAAATTAAAGATTGTAAAAATGTATTCTTCAGGTGAAAATGAGGATTATTTTTTTGACCAAGAAGATGAGGAAGAAGAAATAGAGGATGAATGTTCAGAGGAGGAAGAAGAGGATGAATGTGAAGAGGAGGAAGAAGAGGAATGTGAAGAAGAAGAAGTTGAAGAAGAATGTGCTGAAGAAGTTGAAGAAGCTGAAGAAGAGGTTAATCCTGAAGAAGATAATAGTTTAATAGATGAGATCTTTGATGATAAGAATATAACTTCAAGAAAGAGAGAATTTAAAATAGATAAAAAAAATATTACAAATCAAATTAACAAATTCAGGTTTAAATTATTCGAGAATAATAGAGAAAATTTAAAAAAAGAATTGTATAATTTTTCGTCTTCTGACAAGAATGTAAATATATTTTTGAATAATATAAAAGGTTCAGAATTAGAGACCTGGAATATACTAAGAAATATGTTTTACAATAGTTTATCGTTGAAAGAAATATTAGGGGATACTAAAGAAGGTAAAAGTGGATATGAAAGCAATTTATGGGATAAATTTAGAGAAGGTGTTAAGAAGGAAGTTATATCTTTACAAACTACTATTGAGGTTGTTGATAGTTTCATATCTTGTCCTAAATGTAAGCTTAAGAAAATACAATTTTATAACGTTCAGCTTAGAAGAGCAGATGAGCCTCCAACTACATTTAATAATTGTATGAATAAAGATTGTTTATACTCTTGGAGAACAGGTTAAATATACCTATAGCGTGGCCATCCACATCCGTATAAAAGATATGTAATTTAAGCTAAGTATAAGGTTTAAATTACATTATGAACCAAAAGTTGATTCAGTAGAATAAGTGAGTTCTAAAGAACCATCTTTGCACTTGTATTTATTATAAATAGATGACATTATTTCGCTTTGATTTATAAGTGTATTATTTACCATAATAAATATGGCCTGGTCTGACCTTAATTTAAGACGTTTTCTTATAATACAGGTAAAAGTTGAAAAAGTAATATCTTTTGGAACAAGATATTTATGTCTATCTATATCTGGAGCTTCTTTATTTCCTTTCTTGATAATTACAGGTATTCTATCTGGATACTTTGAAAGTATTTTGTTTATACTCATTACTACTATATAAGTAAGAAAAAATTAAAAAAAAGAAAGTTTTGTCCATAACGTAGTTTTATTAATACACAGTATCTTTTCAAAGTCATAATTATAATTTGAAATTTTGAGACCTGAAGACCTTAATACTAATCTTTCTACATCTTTGATATTTTTATCTATAAAAACAAGGTGAGACATAGTAGTAATTACTTTTGGAACATCGTCGAAAGAATTAGCTATAATAATAACCCCATTACTATTGTTTATGATTTTATGCATCATATGGCTTATAATAACCGGATTATTGTTTGATTTAATATCATTTTTTAAGAGGTTAAAAGTATATATGTTTTCTTTTTTATAATCTTTTTCATTAAATGATTTTACAGTATCTAAAGTGCTTTCAATAAATGGAATTTTTGTAAGCCGTTGAAGATAAGTCATACATCTATTTATGGTTGAAATATCGTCAGAATAGATGATATATACATGCTTTCCAAAGTTCTGAGGGATTCTAGATACACAGAGAGGATATACGTTGGTTTCTTCTTTGTTTATATTGTAGGTTATGTTATACGGACTTTTTTGATTTGAAGGGAGAACACTTTCAGGGAGCATAGAAGCCTTTTCAAAAGATTTAAAAGTTGGTTGATTCATTTTTATTATAATAATTTTATGCTTTAAAGTTTAAAAGAATAATAAGTAAATATAAAAAATATGGACGTAACTAAACCATTTAGTAAAATTTTATCTTTTGTTAATGAGCTTAACAGAAACTTTGGAAATAAACATAAAAATTTAGGTTTATATTATATATTTTTGAAGGAGAAAACACCTTTAAGTAATAAAAAGGCAATTTCAAAGCAAAATGAAGTCTTTAAAAAGTTTTTAGAAAATAACAGAGAAGCAGTCTTAAATATGGACATCAAGCTTTTAAAAGATGAAAATATCGCGTTTAGTGAGAAGGTTTATATTAACCTTAAACAACTGTTAAAAGAAAATAAAGACTCGGCTGAAATCATTTTTAAGCATCTTCAGCTTATATCTGCTTTACTCCTTGAAGATAATAGTATGGTTGATGCTTTAAAAGAAGATAAAGAAAGTAAATTTTTAGATAAATATGTTTCAAAGATTGATGAACTATTTAAAGATACAAATGGCGCTGAAGACCCAATGACTGCTGCTATGAGCTTATTACAAAGTGGCGCTTTGTCAGATATGACTAAAGAATTAAAAGATGGAAAATTGAATGTTGGAAAGCTTATTTCTTCCCTTCAAGAAAAGATGAAAACAACTGCAAGTGAAATTAGTTCATCATCACAGACTGAAGAAGCTTCTCAAATTCCAAATGTTTTAGATAGTTTAATGAAAGACCCAACTTCTCTCTTAAAAGATCCAAGCTCTCTTATGAATATGGCATCAGGTCTTATGGGTAATATGGATGAAGATACAAAGGTTAATATGATGAATATGGTTGGTGGTCTTATGAATGGTGGTGGTGATTTATCTGGATTATTAGGAGGTCTTATGAAAGACCCAGGGTCTTTCTTGAGCGGAGAAGGGGCAGGTGACTTAGCTGGTATTGCTTCAAGTTTAATGGGTAATATGGATGAAGATGCAAAGGTTAATATGATGAATATGGTTGGAGGCCTTATGAGTGGAGGAGGTGTAGATTTAGCTGGAATGTTAGGCGGTCTTATGAAAGATCCTGGGTCTTTCTTAAGCGGAGAAGGTGATCTTTCAAGTTCTTTAGGGGGTATGGTTACTTCTATGCTAAATGGAGGTGGAGATAATCCTTCCACTAACTTAGCAGATATTCTTGCTAATATGACTATAGTAGAAGAAGTACAAGAAACTACAACTGAAGAAACTCCTGAATAAGATAAATATAATATAAACATAACCCAAAAAATGTAAAGATATTTACATCCCACATACTCATATTCCAAAAATAAGAATAAGTAAATGGAGCTTTCATAAAGGGTAAAATATTATTTAGTCTAAAAACAATATCACCATCACTATTAGGTCTTAAAAGAACATTTCCAATGTTTAATTCAAGGTTTAAAATCCATAACAGAAAAATAAGGATATATTTATACATTTTAAATAAAGAATGTATAAATGATTAAACAATAATTTGTGGAATAATTGGAGCTTCAAGGATATAGAGCCATCCATTATCTGTTTCAACGTAACCTTTAACAGGTAAAACAATATCTTGTTTTGGCATATTATAGTTATTAAGGGTAGTATCAGGTATATAGACTACAAGCTGTTTTCCACGTCCATCTGCAAATATGAAATTATTGTCGGAGAGTGTTTTAAGCTTTAATTTTCTTTTTACGATTTGAGTTGGATTAAGAGGGAAAAATAATGTGTTTGCTTTAAGAAGCTCTCTTATAGCATAAGTTTCATATCTATAACTACTTAAGAATGAATTAGCTACTTCCATACCAGTATCTTCAAAGGCAAAAAATGTGTATTTATGAATACCATTATTATCTTTCAAGGTATTATAAAAGTAAGATTCATCCACTAATTTAGAACATTCTTTTAGGGTAGGAATAGACTTCATTATGGAATAAATACTTGATTTTTTTTCAGACTTCATTATAGGTGTATAAAGACTGTTTTTACAATCTCTATCATAGTTTTCTACAGCTTTAAATATGCTTGGATTCCATTTACTGTTATATTTTTCAGTATAAGCAGTTATATCTTCATCAGAGCCTCCTATGTTCATAATATCAGAGTAGTAAGCATTTCCAACCTTATCATCGGTAAGATTTAAATAAAGGTGTTCATTAGCTATACTATAATATGAAGAATCAGTTCCATGTATTGAGGTCATTTTTATATATAGTGGTAGAAATTAAATTGATTTATGATAAAAAATATTAAACTTAAAGCATCTAAAATGGATTTAATAATCAAGTATTCTGAAGCTTGTAACAAGTTCTTTTCTTATATTGTAGAGAATGATATAGTTGAGTCAGACAAAGATGTTTTAAATCTTTTATTACAAAATAATTTAAGGGTTTCTTTAGGTAAATGTAAAGTAGATAATATGAACGTGTGTAGAACCATTATAAAGTCAGGAACAAGAAAAGGTGAAGAATGTGGTAAATCCTTTAAATCGGGAGAAAGAGCTTGTAAAATACATTCAAAATCTAAACCTACTACTACAGCCACTAATGCAATTATCGAAGAAGAACCTTGTGAAGAAGATGAAGTTTATATTATAAGAAAAAATTTATATAACAATTTTGTGTATGGTAATACAGGGTTAATTTTTAAGAGTAGTACAGAAAAATATATAGTTGCAAAAGAGGGAAATAAAGGTGAATGGCTTCCATTAGATGATGATGATATTTCGCTTTGTAAGAAGAATGGTTTAAGATGGAAGAAAATTGATAATAAAGTGAAGGGAGAAACCTCTAATTTAGAGGTTTTGAAAAAGTATGATGTCTTCCCTAAATTAGACGAAAGATATGTTCAACGATTTTTGAATACAGAAGATTGCGAAGAAAATAATGAAAATTAGTATATAAAAATTTATATTTATATAATTAAAAAGAAGAATGACATTAGAATTGCCTATAGACAAAGTTGATAAGTGGTTATGGACCTATTTAAGGTCTATGTTTATATTGAGTAGAACCTATAATACGGAAGATGAAATGCAGGTTATGAGTATAAAATGTTTTTTTCAGAATGTTATAAACCTTATGCCTAACAAATACATTAAAATGAGATTTACAGAATATGTATATATGAATTCTAACGTCAAAAATATGCTTTTAACGAACCCTGATTTACAAAACTTTTTCAAAATTTACCCTAATATAGCAGAAGTTGTAAAATATTCCTCAAACCAGTTTGAATTTTTAGATTTCTGCTTACAGTCAAACTTTACGGCATTTATCTGGGTTTATTTAATGCAAGCTTACTATATAGCTTTATTAAACAAGTATGGAAATTATGTAAAGGTTCCTTCTTTCAACGAATTTAAAGCATCATATGAACCTGATAGATTATCTAAAGAGGATTGGGGTAATAGTTTATGGTTTATTATTCACGTTTCCTCCTTATATGGAACTGGTGATATATATGATATTTTTGAAAACTATAAGGCGATGCTAAGTTGTCTTCAATACATTCTGCCTTGCCCTAAGTGTAAGCAACATCTTATTGATAATTTGGCCTTAATTGATATTGATAATTGCGGCAGTGATAGAATGGCTTTGTTTAGATGCAGTTGGCAATTGCACAATATCGTTAATGAAAGCTTAGGTAAGAGGCAACCTTCATTTCAAGAAGCTTTAGGTTACTATAATTTTTAAGATTACTTTTCATGCTCTAAACAGATATTCAAGAATAATTTAAACCATTTCCAAAGCATCTCTCTTTCTTCAGTCTGTAAATGGTTCCAAATTCTTTTGAAAGAATTAGAAGAATTTATGTGTTCATTTATACCATAAAACATGTTTGATGTTTTATGTATAAAAAAATCACTTGATTTGCTTAATATAAGCTGTTTATTGGGAGTTAGAACACTTGAAAAATTATGGATTAAATCAACGTATGAAATTCTTTGTGTTTTTAACAGGATACTTATAAGAATAAAATCTTGTTCTTTTGGAAACTTGTCAATAAGTATATCTAAAAAGTCATTAAAGTTCTTATTGAAAAGGTTAATAAGCTCAGTCTTGTTCATTTTGTTAAGCACTTTTGTATTCTTAAAGTTTAATATCAGTGTAATTAAAAATTAAAAATTATCTTTTTTTTAAATAAAAGAGAATGTCTATTCAATATCCAAAAAAAGAAAGAGCAGGAGTCAATTTGGTGGCCTATGAAGTCCCTCATATTTATAAAGACCCTCCAAAGTCTATTTTTACAAGAAGAAAAGAAACTGTTAATATTGCAGATGTTATGTATATGGCAAGACCTGATAATGATTACGGAGATCCTACTCGTGTTAATGAAGGTATTCAAGTATTTGCAAGAGGTAGAAATCCTATGGTTCAAGTTGATATGGGTCAAGGTCAAGGTGTTAAAAGTCCCTATAAGTTAGAAGTTGTTCGCCCTCCAATGATGCCATTAGAAACTTTAGTAGCTATAAGTGCTCCTCATATTCATCAAAACTATGCTGCTCATACTAATCCTGGTTCTGACTACACATTTCCAATGTCTATTGGAGATGCTGTTGATAAAGATCAAATAAAAGGTATAATACACGAAGATGTTACAGCTGGTATTATGAGGACAAATCCAACCAAACCTCTTGAGTTTGGACCTACTGTCGATTTTAATACGGTTAAGAGTAATATTACTGAAAATTTAGAAGGTATTTATCAGACAAATGCAGGATTACAATATATTGGGGTTGGAGATGAAGCAATAAGAACAAAGAAGGCGGATGAGAAAGTAATTAAGGATACTTTACTTAAGACTCTTAATACAAGTTTTTCATCTATAACTATATATGACCCGAAAACTAACAACTCAATTGATATCAGCGCTAATATTAAAGACAAAAACTACATCGCTATAAATGCAGCAAAAGGTAAAGAAATTGAGTTATTAACAAGAGACGGAACTCCAGTTAAATTAAAAGATTACGTATATAGTATCGTAAATACAAATGCAGGTAATCCTCAGATTGTTATTCAGGTGAAACAGCCGGATATTTTCTTAGATAGAAATACCCCTCTTTATGCTTCAAGAACAAACATGGTTTCTACCGTTGGTTATAATGAAGATATTTTCAGAAATGCTAAATTATCCTTTAATCAAAACGACAAATTGAGTAATTTTGGAAGTTATGAAGACCGTGTCTCAAGACCTAGTAATACGGTAGGTATGGTTCCAACCGCAAGTAGCATAAGAAAAAATAGGAACCTCTCTTCATTAAGTTTTTAATTTTTTTAATTTTTAAATATTATCTTTAAGAATATTTAAAAAAATGGCTATTGATCTTGACCCACGTATTTATACTGTCGCTATATTTATAGTCGCTGTTTGCGCTATGCACCACTGGTTGTATGACAACCAATATATTAAGGCTGAACCAAAAGGTATAATTAGAGATATTTATTTTGGAGCTTCATTCTTTGCTCTCTACTTTGCTTATTTGATGGCTCAACAACAACGTTTGTTAGATTTTTAAGAACATAAGCTTTTATTACAACCACTTTCTTCCTTTACATGTTTTATAACATTTAAAGAAGGGTTCAATTTGTTTTTTACAAATGCAGATCTTTGATGTATAGATAAGGTTGGCGATAAGGTATAAAGTTTCTTAGTTGGATCAAACGTTATATGATTTGAATCAAAGTTCATCTTGTTCTTATTATTTATTTTTAGAAAATATTTAGGAATTTAAAATAATATTTGTTTATAATAAAAGAATGAAATGGAAGAGTTTTTTGACGTTAGAAAAGGATCCTACATAATGGCTATTATGCCAGTATCAAGCTTCATGAAACAAAACGGCGCTATGAAATTAGACTGTGGTATATACTTTATAAAAAAAGACTATGATGGAACCCCTACTAAAGAAACTTGCGCTCTCCTAGGAATTCCCCTCTTAAATGTAACTGATTTTTTAGATGAAACTTGCGCTTTTGTTACAAGCATAAAACAAGATAAACAATTAAGTTATATAAAAGATATACATAAACTTAGTGTTAAGCATATCCAAAAACCTATAAGCAAGTTCAAGGTATTCTTTAAAAGAGAAGATACAAATGAACTACTACTGTTTAACATTGAACCAAAAGGTGAAGGTAAATATGAAGACAAATACCCTGAACCAAGAATAACAATACCTGGAGGAGGAATGGAAGAACAAGATTTTAGAGACTTTGAAAAATGCGGTATTAGAGAGTTCGAAGAAGAGACAGGACTTAATATAGGAGAATCGTATGAGAAAATAAGCAGAGAAAAAATAAAAAAAGGGTTTAAATTTACACATTTTTCATCAAGTAGAAATAACCTTAAAATGTTCTTTATAAAAAATAAAAATGAAAACAAAAAGTCTATTTCAATGTATTACTTAGTCAGAATTGAATAATTTTTTATAACCCGTTATAAAAAATTACTTAAACTTTACGGTTCCAATACACGCTATTATATTAGATATTCATTCCATATCTTCATCGTCAATATCTTCATCAATATCCAAATCATCATCCTCATCCTCTTCTTCATCCATCTCTTCATTGTCATTAGATGAAATATTATCAGGTAAAACATACTTAAATCCTATAGATTTACACAGTTCAATATCTTCAGATGTTAAAGGTCCAATAGAACCATTACTTTGTTGTTTTCCATATGCCTTTCTTGTATCTCTGTCAATAAGTATTCCACTTCCTTGATGTTCCCAATTTCCAAACTTATTTCGTCTCACTTCAATCTCAGTTGTTCTTTTCTCAATTTTCTCCTTGAGTTCATCCTTTGTAAATTTATTTAATGGTTCTGAAGTTGCAGTCTTCTTTGAAACTGTCTTTTTTTCAACAGTTTTAGGAGTTGAAGAAGATTCAGCTTTATCTTCTTGTGCTAAGTGTTTTTTACAGTATTTTCCACTCTTACTTTCTTCTGAAACACTTGTTCCGCAAGGCTGACCCTTTTTCTCACCCTTTGCAATAGGATGAATGCATTTTGATTTTACCGCCTTCTTTTCAGACATCTTAAGAAAAGCATTTGTAAGTGTCATTTCTTCATCTTCTTTTACAGCTTGTTTTGGTGTTTTAATAATTTCTTCTTGTTTAGAACCTTTACTGTAAGATTCAACTAAAGTTTCTAAAGAAACTCCATAAACACTCTTGACATACTCTTTTACAAGATGTTCAACTGCAGAAATATAAGTAGGTGTTCTTGCGCTCATTTTACTTAGTATAATTATAAATAATAAAATTTTTTCTTTAAATCAATTAAATTAAACTAAAAAAGGTTCTTGTTATAAGGAGTATTATCGTAAAAATTACGATGATAAGACTTATCTTTGGATCTCCACTTGCATTAAACACGGTTGTATCCCTCCTCATACATATATCATCTATAACATCGAGAAAAAATGAACTAAATAAAAATATACTTATACCAGCTATAATAGCTGAGAAAAACCATTTTTTACCCATATTGTCACTTGTATTTTTATTCTTTAACATAACTGGATGAATAAAGTCTCTTCTTTCTGGTTCTTCGTCTAATTCAGGGTCAGAAGGAATAGGTCTTTTAGGGTATAAATTGAGCATAACATTTTTAACATCATTATCCATCTTTTTTACTACTATAAAAATATTTTTTAAATAGTTTATAATAACTTTTTAAGTTCCACTATCTCTATACCATACTTTCTTGCTTTTTCAATCTTCGACGAAGTCTCAGTTATGTCTTTTACAACAAGAATATTTACTTCCTTTGTTAAAGTATCAACAACATAGTTTCCCTCGTCCATTAATTTAACCTTTAACTTAACATCTCTAAAACCACTAAAACAATAAATTTTACCTGTAATCTCAACCTTTGGTATAACTATAGATTTTGGCGAACCAAAAGCACTTTTTACCCTGTTATAATATTCTTTAAATTCATCAAGGTGATTAACAAATTTTTCTGCAGTTGTATTAAAGCCTCCAATTTTTAATATTTGATAAACAAGCTCTTTTTTATCCACAATTTTATCATTTACACAATACGACAATACATCACCAACTTCTGAAATAATCTTGTGTATTTTCTTCTCGCCAAAACCCTGAAATATACCACAAGCGATCATTACATCTTGAATACATATTTTACCCTTTAATTCGTCTATACAATTTATAACATTCTCAGCACTTTTATCCTTAAATCCATCTACTGTTAAAACATCATCCTTAGCAATACCAAAAAACTCATTCTCATCCTTTATTCCCCTTCCTTCAACTATTTTCTTAATAATACCCTCTTTCATTCCCTTAATATTGCATACAGTAAAAAAAGAAACAAGCCTATTAATAAGGTTTATATCAGAGTTATTTTCATCTGATATAAGTTCTAAACCAGATGAACCCCAATGACACTCTTCTTTAGGCATTAATGCTTCTGTCGGTTTTACAACGCTTAAAATATCAGGAACAACATCCCCACTTCTTGTCACTAATAACACAGTTCCAACTCCAATATTATTATCCTTTATATACTTTGCATTATACCCGCTAAAATATTGAACCTTTACATTACCAAAATATACAGGTTCAGTCTTAACACGAGGCTTCAAATAATTATATTTTCTCACGTTCCATTCAACATCCAAAACCTTTACTTCTTTTGTTTCTCCTAAAGACTTAAAAGCAACTGTAAATTTAGGGTTTTCTTTTGAATTTTCACACGCAAGTTGTTGAGAACTTATAACAATTCCATCTATTTCATACTCTGCTTCAGCCTTTCTTTTGTTTAAAATTTCTCTTAAATTATCTTCTTTTATATTTTTTATTACTTCAAAGTAAGGGACATAATAACCCATATGTTTAAGAAGTTTAAAAGTATCATCGGTTGTTTGAACTCCTTCCTCAATATAATAAGAATATGCTATAAACTTGAGATTCTTCAATATAGAAGGATTCTTTTCCTTAGAGTTAATAACTCCAGCAACAAGATTGCGAGGATTATTATAAGTATCAGAGTAATTTTTAAACTTATCTAAAGGCATTACAATTTCACCTCTTACTATATGATCTGACTGTAAAATTGTGGCTTTACCAATATCAATATAGTCATATATATTAGTTACATCTTTACCATACTCTCCATCACCTCTTGTATAAAGTTTTACGTTTCCATTCTTTACAACAACCAATAAAGATAAACCATCAATTTTATCAGATATAACATAGGATTCAGTATCACATCTTTTTTTGTATAAAGATAAAGCATGATTGTCTTTTACCTTGTTCAATGAAGGCATAAATACAGGCAATCTAACATCACCTCTACTTCCAATATAAGAATACTCTTCATTAAATTTTTTCTCATAGATAGATACTAAAGTATCAAACTCAGCATCACTTAAAGATGATTTATTAGAATTATAATACTCGTCACTCACCTTGTTTAAAAGCGTTAAAAACTCATTTTTGGTTTCAACATTTTCAATGCTATTGAGGATAGTTTGAAAGCTCATTTTTCTTATATATAA
>Ga0315905_10007126_pt1 | contig 11342 bp, 7 predicted proteins | sample LakEriMetagenome_5_FD_203522 | JGI IMG/M metagenome (GOLD analysis project Ga0315905, IMG submission 203522) | Freshwater fungal communities from buoy surface, Lake Erie, Ohio, United States - Buoy 4 MA121 | ecosystem: Environmental > Aquatic > Freshwater > Lake | place: USA: Lake Erie, Ohio...
TATAATTCCCAGTGCTATTATCGTGGCATATGATAAGCAAAACAAAAACCTTATTTCGATTAGGGTTAATCCTGCAAATGCTACTGCTCATAAGCGCAAGTCTTTTTTGTTTTATGCTGAAAACAGATTTCAGGTAAAAGAACTTCCTTTTATTTTGGCAGCTATCTATTTGCCTGTTCGCCGTTGGGGCGTTACGGTCGATTACAGCAGAGCGGGTAACTTTCATCTAAGTCAAAGTGCTGTAAATGTTTCGCTCTCCAGATCTGTTCATCCACTTATAGATATAGGGTTAACGCTTTCTGCTGCTTCGTTGAGTACAATGGAGAGCGAATGGCATCCATCGTTTGGGTATAAGATTGGTTTAAGGTTTCATTGTAACAATCAACTGCAAACAGGCATTGCATTTAAGCAATTGAAATATTCAACTAACATTTATAATGAATTGCCTTTGGTGGAAATTTCGGCAGGTGTGGGATATGTTTTTTCCGAAATCACAACAGGAGCAATACAGATTAGCAGTTCTTTAAGTGGCGACATGGAATTGGTTGGCGGCCTGTCCTTGAAAGTCAAAGACAAAATTAGCATTAATGCAGGGTATTCTTCGGGCAATTATTCATTGTTTGGCGGGATGTCTTTTCAACACAAGTTTTTTCGATTGGGTTGTTATTTATCAGGGCATCCTTATTTGGGAATATCACCTGGATTAATGTTGATGTCGCCTTAATTATATGCCATAATTATGAAAAAATCACTAACACTCATTTATGGTTTTATCCTTTTGCCGCTTTACCAATTCGGACAGGATAGTTTATTTTCGGGCACTGATTTTTATTTTCCATCACAGGTTGTAGAATCATCAGATGAATGGAATGAAGATGCGTTAGCGGGGCAAAATGAACACATTAGCTACTTTAGAAAGCATCCTATAGATTTGAATAAGGATGATTTAGACGATTTGGCTTCTCTTATGATTTTGACACCATTACAACTGGATGCGTTGAAGCTGTATAAAAAAAATATCGGACCATTGATAAGTGAATATGAAATGCAATCGGTGCCCGGATGGGATGTTCAATTGATTAATAAAATAAAACCCTATGTCACCGTAAATCTTCCTGCAAATCCAAATTCGTTAAGCATATTTAGATCTCCGAAAGTTCATCAGATAATTATCAGGACCACTCAAATGTTGGAAAAGACAAAGGGGTTTTCAAGCTGGGATGAATTGCATCAGCAATTTGTTTATCCGGGAAGTGTTACTGGATTGTTGTTGAAATACAATTTTAAGTCAGGCAATCATTTTGGCTTCAGTGTTTCGGGTGAAAAAGATCCGGGCGAACCTCTTTTCAGGAATATCAAATCAGGGTTTGATTTTCTGACGGCTAACTTATGGATTAAGGATTTAAATAGCATTAAGCTATTGGTTTTGGGTGATTATGCAGTCAACATTGGACAAGGGTTGATTTCCTGGCAGGGTTTTTCCTTTGGCGGTTCCTTTGATCCTGCGTTGTTTAAGAAATCAAGTCCGGTAATCAATCGATTTCGTTCTACTGCGGAATTTGGTTTTAACCGTGGTGCCGCGATTAGTTTATCCAATAAAAACTGGGAGCATCATTGTTGGTTTTCAAAACGAAACCTTGATGCGCGCTTAGTAATAAACGAAGCAGATTCGTCAATAGCTGAAATATCTTCCTTCCTAACAACAGGGTTGCACAGGACAACTGCTGAAATAAGTAGGAAAAACAACACGAAACTTTATCAGGCAGGATATGCTATTCAGTGGCATCATTCTAATTTTAATGCAGGATTTAATTTTCAATATGTCGCACTCGATAACAAGCTTACAGGCGGCAAGGAGTTGTATGAGCATTTTAGGTACAGCGGGAAACAAATGTCAAATCTCAGCTTTGATGCAGGGTTTAATTTATTCAACATACATTGGTTTGGGGAGTTAGCTTTCGATGAGGAGTATCGTTTTGCAACAATAATTGGTGCAATTGGAAGTCTTTCTAGGTATGCAGATCTTGCTTTTTCTTATAGGCATGTTCCTTTGACTTTTCATTCGCCTTCACTGATGGGCTTAAATCAATACTACAGCATCAATGCAACTAATAGCTTTTCTTCCTTATTGAATACGCAATTAGCTAAAGGCTATAAACTCTCTTTTTGTCTTGAACAAACAAAGAATCCTTGGCCGGGGTATTCAAAAAATTCAACTTCTTTGATAAGATCCTGGAGCATTCGTTTCTTAGTAGAAAAAAACAAGCGCAAATCTCTCGTAATAAACTTTAGAAAAAATAATGAGCAGGAAAATGTGCAAGATGATCATCACATAATTAAACCTATTTGCGCTGTTGTAAAAAATCAACTCGATATACAACAGCATTTGATAATCAGCGAGAAATGTTCATTAATAAACCAATTGAATATTGTAGGCTTCAGGAAAGAGGGACTTGAGACGGAGGAGGGGTTCTCCCTTGGTTGCCTTTTTCAATATAAAACCAAAAGGCGGGGAATAAAGTCCCAGCTTACCTTCAGGTATTTTAATACGGATGAATTTGCTTCCGGAATTTATTTTAGAGAAGCAACAGTGAATTCCACCACTTCTAACGTATTGGTTTATGGAAAGGGATGTAGAATTGCAGCCCTGATTAATTATGATTTAAGCAAATCAATTGTATTTGATTTTAAATTGACTTTTGTTGAGTATTATGGTAAAGATGATATTGGTCAGGGTTGGGATGAGGTATTAGGAAATCAAAGGGCATTTGTTTATGCTCAAGTAAAAATAAATCTCTAAAGTCATATACAATGTTTACCGAAAAACTGATTTAGGTTACCCGGTTGTGTTATCATGCAGTTTGCTGTCAAAAATTTTTTTGCAGTTTTAACTTTTTGTTTATATTTATACCTAATTTAATCATAAACAATAAAACATGAGAAGATTTTTATCACTGTTTACGGTGTTAATGCTTTGCGGAGCGTTGGCATTTGCGCAAACCCGGGTGGTGACCGGTAGGGTAATTGACAACACGGGAAAGCCTGTATCTTTTGCCTCAGTTACTGTAAAAGGTTCTAAAACGGGAGTTCAGGCCGATGTTAATGGTGAATACACTATTAAGGTAAACACGGGCGATGTATTGGAAATTTCTCAAACCAACTTCGCTACTGTTGAGGAAAAAATTGGCACTGCATCTATAATTGTAACGGAATTGATGCAAAAGGATAACACCATGAAAGAAGTGATAGTTACCAGTGCATTCCAAACTAAAAGAACTTTGAGAAGTCAGTCTTCAAACGTACAAAACGTAAGTGGCGATCAGTTAAATACGGTTCGTGCTTCTAATGTTAATAACGCACTAGCCGGAAAAGTTGCAGGCGTTCAGGTACTTAGCCAATCTGCAGTTGCTATCGGTAGAGAAACCAAAATTCGTCTAAGAGGTGAAAATTCTCTAGGCGTTGGAGCAGGTGCTTTGTATGTTGTGGATGGTACTATCATCCCAAGCTCTGCTGATATCAACCCTGATGATATAGATAACATTACTGTTTTGCAAGGCCCTGCATCTGCGGCTCTTTTCGGACCAGATGGAGCGAATGGTGCTATTGTTATTACTACAAAGAGAGCCAAAAAAGCCAACGGTGCTTTTGGTATAGAAATTAATAGCGGTGTAACTGTAGATAACATATATATTACCCCTGATTATCAAAACTCCTATGCGGGAGGAACGGCGCCTGATATGATTCAATATCAGTGGTTACCCGGTCATCCAGATGCATGGAAGGCTTTGGATGGTAAATTTTATCATAATTATGATGATGACGCTAGTTGGGGTCCTCGTATGAACGGACAAGAATATATTCCTTGGTATGCATGGTATGGCGGGCATGAGGATGCCTATAAAACAGCAAGACTGACTCCGCAGGGAAGCAACGCACGTGACTTCTATAACAGAGGTTATACTAAAACCAACAACATCAGCTTTTCGAAAGCAACGGACAACACCAATTTGAGGGTTTCATATACCAATCTTGATGTAAAAGGGCTTATACCTAATCAATACCTCAAAAAAAATACCCTTAACACCAACTTCACTATGAACGCAACCTCAAAGTTGACACTTGGTGCAAGTATAAATTACATCAACCAAAGCAGAAATGCAAACAATGATGATGGCTATGCAAATCAGTCTTCAGGTTCTTTCAACCAGTGGTTTCACAGAGATTTGGATATCAATAAGCTTAGAGAGTTAAGAGGATTGAAAACCCCAGAAGGAATATATGCTACTTGGAACATAACCAATCCTGATGGCTACGATGCTGCTGATCCAGTATCTTTCTATGGTGCGAACTATTGGTACAATCCATATGCTTTCTTTGACCTTATCAAAAATTTAGATGAAAGGAATCGCTTATTCGGAGATATCTCTTTGACTTATAAATTCAATAATGCTTTAAGTTTGAAAGGAACTTACCGCAGACAACAATTGAATACCAATGGATACAATATTTATCCTACAGAGTTAGAGGTTTCAAATATTCAGACAGGATTCAATCCTTATGGCGAAACCACTGCAGAATCACAATTGGCTGCTTACCAAACCAGCCAGTCATTCAGCAATCGTCAGTACTATGAAGGTTTGGCAACTTACACTAAAAAAGTAAAGGATTTTCAAATCAATTCAAATGCGGGTTTCGTAATTTATAAAGCAACTTCAAGATCTTTTGCAGCCAACACCAGCGGAGGTTTAAGTATTCCGGGTGTTTATTCACTTGCCAACTCGATTAATAGAATTAGGAACAATGGATCAAATGTTTTTGAATCTATCTCCAACTACAAAAACCGTGGATTGTTTGTTCGTGCTGACATTGGCTACAAAAACTTCGCTTTCATAGAAGGTTCTTACCGTCGTGATTATACCTCGGCTGAACCTCAGGGAAGTTACATCAACACCAAATCATTGGGTGCTTCATTGGTTTTCTCTGATTTAATTCAAGACAAATCAATACTTAGCTTTGGTAAAATTAGAGCTTCATGGGGTCAGATTTTGAACTCATTGAATCCTTATGATTTGGATACTTATTATACTGTAGCTGATAATTACAATGGAAATTCAACCATGACGGAACCCAACGTATTGGTTGATCCACAACTACGTGGTGCTGCTAATGATGAAAAGGAAATTGGTGTGGAATTGAGGTTCCTTAAAAACAGAGTAGGTACAAGCGTTACTTACTATTCAAGAGTAAACAAAAACTTCCCAGTTGCCATTACTACAACAGGAACAACTGGTTATACTTCAATCAGAACAAACGCCGGAGAAATTGCAAAAGCAGGTTTGGATGTTCAGTTGAATGGACGTGCAATAAACATGAAGAACATCACTTGGGACATCACTGGAACTTGGGGATACCAATTGAAAAATACAGTTGTTTCTATTGCTAAAGATGGCAGTATAACAAGACTGGTTTCTGCAAGTGGCTCCTATGGTCCAACAACAACCAATCCGCTTTCAGCATGGACTGTAAGTGAAGTTGGACAAACATGGGGTCAGCTTCATGGAACAGGTATTAAATACCTAAACGGAAAGCCCGTTTTGAATCCTGATGGAACTTATGTTAGCCAGGCGGATGTGAATTATGGTAGTGTACTTCCTAAATATACCGGTGGTTTCCAAAACAGTTTCAATTTGTTCCAAAACTTCACGCTAAACGTAAATATTGACTATTCGGTTGGTGGTAAGTTCTTCTCTCTTTCGAATTTCTGGGGAGATTTCTCTGGTTTGACTGCACGTACAGCTGCGTTAAACGACAAAGGAAATTCCATCAGAGATGCTGTTGAAGATGGCGGTGGAGTTCATGTTGTTGGTGTGGACGATAACGGAAACAATTTTGACACCTACATGGCTGCCAAAGATTACTACGGCCAGTTTTACGCATCTAAAATTAGCGAGAAGAGTGTATACGATTTGACTTATGTTAAAATGAGGGAATTAAGTCTTGGCTATAATATCCCTGTACAAAACATGAAAGTTGGAAAATACATAAAAGGGGCTACCATTTCGTTTATCGGTAGAAACTTCTGGTTGATTTATTCCAAAACGAAAGATTTTGATCCATCAGAAATTAGTGGAACACAAGGTGAAGATGGTCAGTTCCCAGGAACAAGATCTTACGGCGTTAACTTGAAAGTGAATCTATAATTTGAACTTCTAAATAAAGAACAATGAAATACACATATTTAAAATCGTTTTGCGCTATATCACTCCTTGTAGCAACAGTGGTTAATACAGGTTGCGACAAACTTGAAGATTTTGGAGATACCGATACACGTTCAGATGCATCTGTTACTCCTATAACTTCCAATCTTTTGACAAATGCTCAGGTGCCTATCGCCAATTTGTTCTCCAGTACTGCAGGAGGAATAAGGGGCGCTTTGTATACACAACAATGGGCTGAAACCCAATATACCGATGTGTCCATCTATGGAAATCCGCAGTTGGATTTTGGTGGAACTTATTCCAGTTCACTTAAAGATCTTCAGAGTATTATTGATTTGAATACAAATCCTTCTACTAAATCTACATTCAATGTAGTTGGTACTGTTGCTGCCCCTCTTGGTTCTAACGCTAATCAGATTGGTGTTGCAACAATACTTAAAAGCTATTACATGTGGACGATTACAGACAGATGGGGTGACATACCTTATTCTGAAGCACTAAAAGGAGCAGCTAATCTTACTCCAAAATATGATAAACAAGAAGATATCTACAGAGGGTTACTTGCTGATTTGAAAGCTGCAGTAAATGGATTTGATGACGGCCCATCTGTAGCTGGCGATATCTATTTTGACGGTGATGTTGAGGCTTGGAAAAAAGTCGCTAACTCAATGAGAATGCTAATTGCCCTTCGTATGAGCAAAGTTTATCCTAATCCAGGTTCAGGTCCGGAGGCATTTGCTGCAACAGAATTTGCAGCTGCTTCCAATGATGCTGCAGGAGCTATAGTTTCAAACGATGAAAACTGGACAATGGTTTACCCTGGAGGTACTACGCTTCAAACCAATGCTTTTTACAGTGCATTGAATGGCCGTAAAGACTATGCTTTAAGCAGAACAGTGTCTGACATTCTCGATAATATGGGTGATGAAAGAAGATCTGTTTTTGGTTCACCGGAGCAAGGGTTCCCTTATGGATTGCCAAGAGATCAGGCTGTTGTTTTTGGAAGTTCTTATGCAAAACCTTTCAATCCTTCGGTTATTACAGCTACTTCTCCAATTGTTATACTTCCAGCATCATACGTTTTGTTGGCCAAGGCTGAAGCAGTTGAATTGGGTTGGATAACAGGCGATGCTAAAGATCTTTATGAAGCCGGTGTAACGGCATCCTTCGAGCAATGGAATCTATCTAGTGCTTCATCTTACCTTGCAGGTAATGCTGAATTCGCTAATGGTGCAGGCGGCGGAGCCGATATCGGCTTTGTTGCTGACTTTCCTTCTATTTTAGGGGCTGATGCCAACACGACTAACTCACTTGAAAGAATTCGTTTGCAACGTTATTTGGCATCTTTTGGCGATGGCATTCAATCATGGGCTGAATGGAGAAGAACAGGTATTCCAAGACTGAAGCCAACTGCCTTCGGTGTGAATACGCCAAGAGAAATCCCAAGAAGATTAACTTACGGAACTACCGAATACGCTGCTAACCCTGGTAATGTTGCGGCTGCTGCTGCACGTTTGACCGGTGGAGATGTAATGAATGCCCGCGTTTGGTGGGATAAACCATAATGTTAATTAGCCCTATTTAGTAAAATATTTTATCACAATAATTCGAATAAAATGATATTCTCAAATCTAAAAAAGTTGATTCTTCCTTTCGCAGCCTCTATGATTTTCATAGGTTGCGAAAAGCCTGAAACCACAGACCAACTTGGTGACAATGGCCAGAAGATTTTATCTTTCAAATCAGTTGGCGGCTTGCAAACCAACTTCAGTAATAGCACTTTGGTTCTGGATCCTACCAGTTCATCAGAAACAGTTGAGTTTCAATTGGAGTATCTTGGTCCTCAGGTTTTTGAAAATGACGTAACCGTCACTGTTAATCTTGACGACGCTGCAAGAGTTACTTATAACGCAACATCAGGTCCGTTTAATCAATATGTTGCCATGCCCGATAGTATGTACACTATCAACACTACTACTGCTGTAATTAAAGCTGGAGATGTTTTTTCAAGCACGCTTTCTATAACACTAAATCCAAGTTATTTTGATCCTGCTGTGAGTTACATGATACCTATTACCATTACTAATATATCAGGAGCGCCGGCAGATGTGAAAAAAGCACCAAGTACCGGTACTGCATATTTTCATGTAATTGGAAATCCATTGGCAGGTTCGTATTTGTCTAATGGATATTTCTACCATCCATCAGCTGCCAGAGATATCGTGGATGAGCCAAAAGATTTGATACCTGCCTCAAGTACCAAATTGATTTGTGATATGGGTGATTTCGGAGGTGCTTACACGATTATTCTTGAAACTGATCCTTTAACCAATAAGGTTACAATTTCTAAAGACCCTAATTCAGGATATCCAGGTGTTGCTGGTACAACTTACGTACAGTTTGATGATGCTCTGCCTGCTTCAAATCCTGGTTATACAGCAGCTTGGCCTAGCTCAGACCAATGCAACAATACCTACGACCCAACAACCCAAACTTTCAAATTGAGGTATGCTTATATGGGAGGTTCCGGATACAGGGTTTCTGAAGAGTTTGTTGTGAAACAATAAAATATTCTAATTTTACAGATGAATCATAAAAGCTCCATTTGGAGCTTTTATGATTTTATTTCAATTGTAACCATTCAACATTTAATTATGAGCGATAACAACACCAACAATCAAATCAACATTGAGATTTCTGAAGAAGTTGCTGAAGGCACTTACGCAAACCTTGCAATCATCACACACAGTCATGCAGAATTTGTAGTAGACTTTGTAAATGTGATGCCAGGTACGCCAAAGAGCAAGGTTAAAAACAGAATCATTCTTACGCCCTTTCATGCCAAGAGATTCATGAAAGCTATGATTGATAACGTAAAAAAGTTTGAAGCAGCAAATGGGGTGATTCAAGATTCCGATGTAGCAGAAATACCTTTTAACTTTACAGGACCGGTTGGTCAGGCTTAGTTTATAACACGATTTGTTCAATTGTGGTAAAGTAATTCATTAGGTAAAAGTTAGTTCTGCTATAATTTTCCGTCATCTGCAAAGCTGTAATACCCTTGATCACTTACAATTAAGTGATCAAGCAGTTTTATGTCCAGCAGTTGAGCCGCCTCCGCAATTTTTTGGGTAATGTTTTCATCTGCTCTGCTGGGTTGTAAATTACCTGAAGGGTGGTTATGACTGATGATAATGCCTGTAGCCTCATGATCAATCGCTTTTTTTAAAATAATTCTCGGATCAGCGACAGTACCAGTTATTCCGCCTTTGCTGATAACTTCAAAATGAATTATTGCGTTTGCTCTGTTGAGTAGCACTATTGCAAAGATTTCATACTTTAAATCCTGGAAAGCACTTTGAAGATATTCTGCAATATCCTTGCTGCTTCTGATAATAGTTTTATTGACTTTTATTGCAGCAACTCTTCTTCTTCCCAATTCTAATGCAGCTGAAATCAAAATAGCTTTTGATTCGCCTATGCCTTTTATTTTTTTCATTTCCTGAAGGCTCATTTTAGAAAGCGATTGAATATCATTATCAACCGAATTCATCAATGCTCTTGATACGTCTAACGCAGTCTCCTCTTGAGTTCCTGTTCTTAGTAATATTGCTATAAGTTCTACTGTACTGAGAGTGTTGATGCCTAATCTGACGGTTTTTTTGTAGGGCTGATCATCCTCAGCCCAGTTTTTGATCGATGTGGAGGGCTTGTTAATATTTTTCATAAAACTTCATATTGTAAATTATAAACTAAGCGTAATTTCGTGCAACCATTTTCACCCACCTAAATGTTATCACATGAAATCCAACGCTAAAATCTTCTCGGGAAGGGGTTCAAAATACCTTGCGGAAAGAATTGCTCATCAATTCGGGGAACCGCTTGGCACCGTGAAGATTCAAGCTTTTAGTGATGGTGAACTTGGTGTTGAGTTTGAAGAAAGTATCCGAGGTAAATTTGTCTTTCTTATCCAAAGTACTTTTTCACCTTCCGACAACCTGATGGAACTATTGCTTATGATTGATGCTGCTAAACGCGCATCGGCCTATAAAGTGATAGCAGTAATTCCTTACTACGGATATGCACGTCAGGACAGAAAAGATAAACCGAGGGTCGCAATAGCTTCAAAGCTTGTAGCCAATATGCTTACAGCTGCTGGTGCAGACAGAGTAATTACAATGGATTTACATGCGCCCCAAATTCAAGGGTATTTCGATATTCCTGTAGATCACCTAGAATCTTCGGCAATTTTCATTCCCTATATTGATAACCTAAATTTGAGTAACCTTACTTTCGCAGCTCCTGATGTGGGATCTGCTAACAGAATTCGTGAAATAGCTTCTTTCTTTGAAACGGATATGGTAATATGCGACAAGCATCGTAAAAGAGCTAATGAAATTTCCAGCATGGTTGTAATTGGGGATGTTAAAGACAGGGACATCATACTCATTGATGATATTTGCGACACTGGAGGCACACTTACTAAAAGTGCGGCCTTGATGATGGAAAAAGGAGCGAGAAGTGTAAGGGCACTTTGCACCCATCCTGTTTTAAGTGGCAATGCATACGAAAACATCAATAATAGTGTATTGGAAGAACTTGTTGTATGTGACACAATCCCACTAAAACAACAAAGCACTAAAATAAAAGTACTTTCCACAGATGAATTATTTGCTGTAGCACTTAGAAATGCATACGAGAACAAGAGCATCAACAGCCTATTCATTCGCTCGCAGGTAAGAAAAAAGAAATAAGCTTAAACTTCAAATTAGGTTAGCGGAAAAATAATTATAATACATAAATCATTGTTTTATAATTCTGTTTCCACTTAATTCTCCCAATAATTCTTTAGCTTTTCAGGTATTTTCATTTTCCTTTGTTTTTTCATTGAATTCAAACAATGAAATGTTAACTTCGCGCCTCATTTAAAACATAACATCATGAAATCAATTACTATCGAAGGTCAACTGAGGACCGAAAGCGGTAAAAAAGCCACCCGCCAACTTCGCTCTCAGCAACTCGTGCCAGGTGTAATTTACGGCGGCAAAACTGAAGTTAATTTTGCAGCACTGGCAACATCATTCAAATCAATCGTTTACACTTCTGAGTTTTTACTTGCAGAAG
>Ga0315905_10007127_pt1 | contig 11341 bp, 13 predicted proteins | sample LakEriMetagenome_5_FD_203522 | JGI IMG/M metagenome (GOLD analysis project Ga0315905, IMG submission 203522) | Freshwater fungal communities from buoy surface, Lake Erie, Ohio, United States - Buoy 4 MA121 | ecosystem: Environmental > Aquatic > Freshwater > Lake | place: USA: Lake Erie, Ohio...
AATGCGCAAATTGAAAGAAGACTTGAAAACGACGACGGAACCTGCAGTTCAGAGTCGGGCGCTGTCTCAGGGACTGCCCACATACTTTCCTGATGGCTTTCACTCGGTACGTGTCCACACACACCAGATTCGGCGGGGCAGTTTTATGCAAAGTCCTGTAAAGCATGTGCCTAACTTTGCTTTTGCGGTTTCGCTTGGCCCTTTTTGTTGCCATACAGCAGGCTACAGCTCCGAGTCAAGCATCATCAATCAAGGTGACTGTGGTGGCAGGCAGTAAACTCTTGTCTTCACGACATGGATTACTTCAAGAAGTAATCCGATGTAATCCATACTGTGCAATTTCGCTCGGAATTGTGAAAAAGCAGACACATGTCCTGAGCGACACACTTGATCCACATTGGTCAGAAACCTTTTCGTTTGAATGGGATCGTTCTGGCAAAGAAAGCGCATCGACCATGGTCTTCACTGTGTTCAATCGAGTCGGTGGGGCAAGCGATATTTGTGCAGGATCGCATGAATTGGATCTTTCAAAGTTTAAGGACTTTCAGGGAGTCGTAGATGATTGGTTCCCTCTGTTCGTGCATGTGGATAGAGCAACCCGTGTCGGTTCTAATGTCGCAGGATCACTCAAGTTGAGGCTCCAATTTGCCCCGTGAACTCACCCTCGTGTTGTTTTTCAAAGTTGTCGAAAGCTCGCAAATGGCACAATTTACTGGAATTTTGAAACTTCATCCTAAATGAGACAGCGAGCGACCAGTACAAGAAAGATCAACCTGCCCCGATACGGGCATGACAATGGGTGTTCGTCGCAACGTGCCCTGCTGCCTCTTGCCCGGTATACCGATTACCCGGGTTGGTGATTTGTTCGGAGTCTCTTTCGAGACCGATGGGGTATTTTGGTCTTGCACCACGGGAGAGGTGTCAAGCGGTGGATTGTGAAAAGTTCCCGACGACGAGAAGTCCATCCGCAGAAATCGTAGCCTCTGTAGTCGGGTACACGCCTGTCAGAGCAACGTGTCCTGCGCCATTGAATGTATTATAGCCAAAATGTGTCCATAAATATGCACTGTCAGTTTCAAAATAAATGTTACAAAGTCTCTTACCTGAGCACAACGGGTAACGCCCAGGTTGTTAATGTCCCCGTTCCGAAGCTCATCTCGTGCTACGACAAACAGTCCATCAACAGCAATCTCCTGAAATAGCTTTCTGCTAATACTTGACCCAGCCGTCACGTTGTAGTGGTCGCACAACGCAGTCAGCTCCATATCCTGCCAGGTTAGAGCATTCCAGTTTATTTGAGGGGCCTGAGCCAGAGCAACGAGCCAATCGCGTCAGCAAAGGAAAATCGAGAACAGCGTGCCTGTACACGTGTGCAAGGGGCTTCACAATATCAGCTAGCTCAATAAAAGAGGAGCAAACCGAGAAATGCTTTCCGCACAAAAGAAGCATGGCATCGCCAAACTTGTCCCACGGCACAGAGCCTTCGCGATGCGTATCGACTTTATCGAACAGCTTCTTGACTACATCCGAAATGCCTTCTTTCGGAAGTTTGAGCAATGTCTGCAGCCCAGTCCAGTCTCTGTTGGGATGATGCCAATCGGTCAAGAGGGTTAGCGAAGGGAGATGGTTGAGGGGAAATGCAATACAATTGAGGAGATTGCAAGCAACACACCGAGCGGAAGCCTCAATTTGCTGCAAAATGGACCGCGCTTCAAGTGATAAGCCGCTGCCTGCATCCTCTCTGGAAATTATTGAAAAAACAGACGTGTTTCCTGCGTCTTGGGCGTCTGTGATCTCGTCTGTGATCTCAGGTATGATGATGTCCTCTTTGACAGCAGTTTCACGGACTTTGAGCTCGGCAGCGCGAGCGAGCGGCATCATGAGCACGTGGGTCTTTATAGCTGCGTTTGACACAGGCGTGGAGCCTGCCCTGTACGCGCCAGCGCTTGCTGGGCGGCGCATTAAGGCATTTCCTGGGCGGCGCGCTCCTGCACTTGCTGGGCGTCCTGTGCTAGTAGTAACCCGGGCGGAATCCCAAAAAATGGGGTCGAGGCTCGAGGACCCGGGTGACCGTTTCGACCGTACTGTGGCGCTTTGAGGTCGCGCCAATCCGCTTGTATCAGTCGGACTCTTCGGGCGAAAATCGAGCTGCAACGGCGGCTGGAGAAAGGGATATTCGTCAAAGGACGACGACTGGCCTGGCCGCTGACGAGGATCTGCACTCTGTGGCCGAGACGGCAAGCGACTGCGTGGTCCTCTGGGGTCGCTATGAGATGCCAGGTCTGGCTGCGCACTTTGCGGCCTTCCCTGTGCACTTGGCGGTCTTGCTGGTAGCTGTTTGGATACCAATATTCCTACAGCCCCGCGGGAGGGCAGTGCACCCGAGGGGGGTCGGGTCCTTTTCTGACTCGCGGGCCGATTCATGCCAAGGTCTTTGTCAGAAAATGGCATCACCGGTCCTCGCGAGTACAACACTGGCTGCGACGACCGATCACTTTTCTGGGAGGATGTCACGTAATAAAACCTCAGAAACACGCTGGTGGGTGCCGGCGAGGTGGCGTGCTGCTTGTATCCGCGCGCAACGTTTGTGCCCGACGGGTCTTCAGGGTGCATCAACTCATACACGCCGTCATACTCGCCACCTGGCCGCGTGGCCCGCGAGAGCGAGAGCGCTACAGACCCGTGAATGCCCTGGGAGCCGTGGACCTCAACGACCACCTGCTGAGACCGGTCCTGAAGCTGCGGCCGTCGCACAGCAAAGTTTAACGACGATTCGAACCGCACCTCATCGCCCGCCGTGAGCGTCTCCGCGCCCCCGTTCTCCCCTGCCTCCCGTGCTGCTGCCTCGGCTGCCGCCGCATGTTGCTCGGCGCCTACGGCGCGAACAACCACCCAGAGTGCTGCGTCGGGGGCATTCTGGCCCGGCAGGAACGGGGGGTGCTTGAGCGCGTCGACCGTGACCGTGAGCCACCCCACTGGCGAAAGCGGGATCTGGCGAGGCCGGGAAGCGCGCGTGTCAGCCACCGAGAGGCGCCCGCACTGCACGCTTTCTGCCCGTGCAGCGCCGCTCGCAGCCCGGGACCAATACTGCTTAGTTGTGCTCCCGAGACCACAAATATCGCTGGATTGTGCTCCTGGGAGCACAAATATCGCTCCCGGGAGCACAAATACTGCTTAGTTGTGCTCCCGGGAACACAAGTACTGCTTAATTGTGCTGAAAGGGCGGGGCGCGCGCCACGAAGCATGGACTGGCGAGCGAGCGGGACACTGCGCAGGCAGATGGGTGCAGACCTCCGTCGAAAAGATGCCTGCAAACTGGGTGTGAGCCTCGCGCCGCTGTCGCGCGGCCTCCCGCTGTGCGATGCTGCTGCATCGCAGCATGGCCCCCTGAGACAGAGTGCGCGGCAAATTCACCGGCGGGGCGCATATCGACAGGGAGGTGCAGTGCGGTGGGCGTGCCGGGCGAAGGCGTAAGAAGCACGCAGCACACCTTCATTGCGTCCACTGCACACGCAGCAAAAGAGCCAACCCTGTTCCTTCCAACCTAGGGAAAGTCTCGGTTGCCCAGGTTCGTGGACGGGGCAAGGGGCGTAAGAGATCTCGTAACAGGATGAGCCGTGGATTCAAAACTGGCAATGTCTTCAAAGCGTGGGAGCGCAGGAGGAGGAGCGGCGAAGAAGCACAAGCCGGCGGCGGGATGCGGGGATATCAAGGGCTTCTTCAACAAACCGTGAGTGCTGCCTGGAGCCCGCCCCCTTGCATGCCGCCTGTCGCGCGGGCTACCTCTCGATCGTGCCCATCCATCGCTAAGTGTATGTCCCCTTCTTGCCAACCCTGTGTGTGTGTGTGTGTCTGTGTGTGTGTGTGTGTGTAGTGTTTTGTCCCGCCATCACGAACCTTATTGTGGGTGTGTGCTAATAATAATCGCTCACACTTACACACGCACAGGGCAACCCTGTGCGTGTGTAAGTGTCAGGTGCGATTATTATTATTATCACACAACCCGAGCTTATTATCGTGGCGGTTTGAGGTGGTGGGCTTCATGCGAGCATCCAGCTCCGCTGCAGCGAGTGTTCAGGCCGGACGTCTGAATGTGCGCAAACTTTGCACCGTGCAACGCGGCGCACTCACCACGGGGATGTGCGCAGCAGGGCCGCTCCAGCACATTCGCGCGGTGAGCTGGCTGCGAGCGTGCCGTTCAGCCAGCCAGACGACGGTGAGGAAGCGCCGGAGGCGCGCAAGCGCGGCCGGCCGGACAACGACGGGCCCATCTCACCGCCCGAGGACGCCAACACGCGGTGCTCGGTGGCGAGCGCGCCGCCCGAGGACACGCGCAAGCACAGGCGGTGCAGGCCACGCGACAAGTCCTTCAAGTGCACGGTGCACGGACAGATCGACCTGCATCCCACCCTCTGGAAGATCATCGATACGCCCCAGTATCAGAGGCTGCGGCGGTGTAAGCAGCTCGGACATGCCAGCCTCGTCTTCCAAAACGCCACGCACAGCCGGTTCGAGCACAGCGTGGGCGTGGCCTACAAGGCGGGCAAGGTTGTGAAGCGCATTCAGGAAAAGCAGCCGGGCTTAAACGTGACGGCAAAGGACAAGCTGTGCGTGGAAATTGCCGCACTCGTCCACGACCTCGGGCACGGGTAGCCACCCGATTTCTGCTGCTGAGCCCGAAACCGAACCCTGATCCTTGCACTCCCTCGTCCGTTGCCTCCCTGTTTTTGCCGCTTGTTCCTGTGATGCGACCTCGGTCCCATTGGGCGCGTGGATGACAACTTGCGCTAACAACTCCCGGACTGCAGGCCCTTCTCGCATCAGTTTGAGCTTGTCCTGAAAGATTTCGCCAAGGAGCTGAAGACCAAGGCAGACGCAACGGATGAGGATCGAAGGAAGGCAGCAATTCTGGACCATTGGGAACACGAGGAGCAAAGCTGGAAGATGCTGGACCACCTCCTAACGGTAAATGACATAGACCTTAGCCTGGAAGAAAACGGCGGGCTCGACGAAAAGGACCGGATATTCATTAAGGAGCTCATCAACGGTTATCCGCTAGGGTTTAAACCGAGCGAAAAAGACAACCCTAGGTACGAGTGGGGAAACCCTCCCCCTCCGTACAAGGGGCGCGGGAGCGATAAAATCTTCCTCTACGAAATCGTGAGCAACAAGCGGACAGGACTGGATGTCGACCGGCTAGATTACTTGCAGCGGGACGTGCAGGCAGCTTTGGGGCAGTACTCCAAGACGTTTGAAAGGCTGAGCGAATGCGTAGCGGTGTGCACAGATCAGCGTGGCAATCTGGTGCTCGCGTACCCAGAAGATGAGGTTCAGAGTGTGATGGAGACGTACACTACCCGCATGAGCATGTACAACAAAGTATACATGCACCGCAAGACTCTCATCATGGTATGTGTGTCATATGAGGAGGAGGATACATGTGTGTCATATGAGGAGGAGGATACATGTGTGTCATATGAGGAGGAGGATACATGCACCGCAAGACTCTCATCATGGTATGTGGCACCAGCTATAGACGAGCAGGAGTAACAATTCTGCGGGATCGTACTGCGCACCGCCGTGCGATTCTGCGCATGTTCCTTTCATTCCAGCTCCTTCCCACCTTTGCGTGTGTGCTTGAGTGCTTGAGAGCGTGGTCATTGGGGCGCATGCCAACGAGGCCACTGCCCTGTCGACACTCAGGGGCATGCCCGTGCCTGTTTTTTTTGGTCCGTGTGCTTGTCTTGAAGAGTAAAGGTACTGAAATGTTTACATCGTTGACCGTCAACCAGGACGAAATGGTCAAGGATATATTGATGGCGGCAAAGGACTCAATCAAGATTCCCATCAGGGACCGCAAGACGGGAGAAAAGCTGGCAGAAAAAAGCATAATGGACATAATTTGCGAAGACAACTTCGAGGCCTTTTCGCAGCTCGATGACTCCATCCTGGATTTGATTCGCCTCTCGAACAGCAATTCGGACGGCATGAAAAAAGCCAGCGTGCTGATGGATCGCATCCAGCATCGAGACCTTTATGTCATGGCAGGAAATCTGTGCATCCAGGACCGGCACTCTCCATCTTGCGAAGAAAGTCATCCGGGCAAGAGCTGCAAGAACGCAGCATGCTGCGTGTCCAAGCATCATGCCATGTGGAATTTGAAAGATTTTGAGGACCAAGTTCGCTGCGATATTGTGCAGCACGTCCCACAGCCCCAAAAACATACACCACCCCACAGCAATGACGAGGAGGTGGTGCATGAGACTGACGACGAAGCTGATCATGATGCTGATGGAAACCCCACATTGTCACAGATAGCCCTCATGGAGAAGGAGCAAATGAGGCTGGAAAGCAAGGCTGCGCATAAAAGCGAATCCCTTGAATTGAAGCCATCTGACTTGCGTGTCAAGAGATTCACGGTAGCAACTGGTGGCGGAGGCTTTGACAAGTTTGCAGACCCGGTTACAAAAGTTTGGTTCTATCCCAATGATGCCTCGGAGTTTGACGCTTTCGAAATTGGCCGAACAAAAGCGATCCGAGTCAGCCCGGAGCATTACAAAGTGTCCATGCCCGCTCTTTTTTGCGTCCGCGAACTCAAGGTATAGGAGCCACATGTCGCCTCACCTTGTATGCGCAAACAACTCTGTTTTCGTGCTTCATTGTGCGCCTGCCCGTTGACGGCATCCCGTTGAGGCTTGAGCACAAAACCTGAAGCAGACAGTGTTTCTGCAGCTGCTGTTGCGTGCAATGACGTTGCTCGCTGTGGCCCTAAACCCTACACCCGAAACCCTGCTGGCATGGCAGGTGTTGTGCGTAGACCCTAGCAAGGCCAGGCTGGCTGAGCAAGCAGTCAACGGATACTGCGCAGACATGCAAATGCCAAAAGCTATCAACCAGTCTTCGCAGCTTGTTGAATCACCTGTGGGGGTGATGCGGTTGAGCGACATCAATTGCAGCACCGACTTTTATGAGGGCCTCCCGCCTGACGAGTGCAGTCAGTTTAGTCAATGCTGCTGACGCCAGGCAACCCGCATTTCAACTTCGGCGGCATTTCATCGGCTTGCAGGCATCCACGACAATCAGCCGTCAACTCGGTTGGAGGGCAGGGGGGTAAGGGTTTCACAACCAGAAACTGAAGATGATGTAGAGATGTGAGGCAAGGGGAATGTTTACGGCATGGCTTGTCGCCTACGTCCTCGTATTGAGAGGGATGGATGCGGAATCAAGAGAATGGCAGCAGACACAAAAACAGATTATTTTAACAGACTAGAATGGTTGTACAAATGTTGCATGAAGGGTTGTGACAGAATTGAGCTGAGCTGCGTTTCAATGATTTTTTTGGATGCAGAGAGAGAGAGAGAGAGACAGAGAGAGAAAAGTTTCTTGACAATCAATACATGAGTGAAGGTCAGTAAGTGCAACGCCTCTTGCGGGTGACACCGCCTCTGGGCGCTCGCTCTCGCGGCCCAGCACATGGCGGCGAGTACTATACCCCGACTCTCCGTTTGGCTTTGTGGCTATTGGCACGCCTTGCGGCAACACGAGGATCCCAAACCGATCCCCTGGCCCCCTAGTACAACGGGCGGGCCGGGATCATTCCTTTCCGATATTCGCCGGGTCTCCTTGGAGGAAAGGGACGTCGCACGTAAGGTGAGACACGGGTGACCTGCCATGCCAGCGACCCTCTCAACACCACCACCACCACTGAGAGCGCGCACCGCGTGCGCGCGAGGAGCGAGCGACCCTGCTGACCCTGGAATTTTCTGAGGGGGGGGGGGGACTTATCGTACAACACGACCACCCGAGGCTGAAACCTCGGCACAGGGGGATGTCGGTTTTGAATCATGCAAGAATGATGTCGATTTTGAATCATGCTTCAGGACCGTCTGAGCCATCAGTATATTAGATATGATCTACTTCTTCATTATTGTTTCAAACCAAAAAAAGGGGCTGCGCATCAGGTCCTGCCACTACGTTCTCCTCTTGGAATGCCGCGTGTCGTCATCGAGATGGTGTCCTGCAGCTTTGTCCTCATCGAGATGTGGTACACTTGTGAGTTTTACCATGCCCCAGACTTTTTGGGAAATGTCCGTGACCTCAGTCAAGTGTTTCGTCTGCATTGAAGTTCGAATTTCGTCGATCTTGCGTTGCGCTGTCAGGTTCATTTGGTCAGTCACTGCTCTGTCCAGGTCCATCTGCAGCTTCTTACTCTCTGTATCGTGGCAGGTCACTGTGTCTACCATCACCGCTACTTTCCGATCCAGCGTGGAGTCCTTAAGCGTGTCGCACAATGCATTAGCAATACGTGAGTCCTTGGGGAGGCCCGTAAATTTCTGATTTTTCCCGAGTGAAAACGCAGAAAGGGAAGCTTGAACAGCGTGCGAGGCCTTTTGCCATGAGGCCTTTTGGGTCTTCAGTTTGCCAGTCTCCGTCTCAAACCTGCGGATGGCCATTGTTTCACGAGATTTCATAATGGTGTTGCGGAGATCGTGTACGTTTCTCCAGTCAGCTCGTCGTGAAAATTTGAAGAGACAGACCTCAAAATCGCGTAGCTCGTCGTCACCTGTTGCCCGAGCAAAACGAATCGAAAGTGCCATGTACACGGCGCGCCAGCATGAATGAAACAGCGCTAAGGTTAGGGGTGCTAAAACCCGTTAACAGTGCATGCGGTGTTGTGCAGAGGAAAGAGACATATTCCTTCGCTACAAGGCGCGGGCACAAATAGGGGTAAGTCATAGGAAAGGGTCCTTCACCTCGTGCTGCATCTTTCAGCATTGAGTGCGTGATGAAGGAACTTGCTCCCTCCTTCAAGTGTTTGTGCAGCTGCTGTTCTGTCAAAGTGCACCGACATGTTGGTACACGCAAATGCCACTCTGAACAACGCGCAATCTCTGTGTTCTCTTCGTCGTTCTGTTCTGCTTACCTGACAAGGGGTCTGGTGTGATTTCATGACTTTCCAGGGGACGCTGGGATAGTACGATCTACAAGGAACAAAACAAGCATCAGCAACATTTGCCGATTGTTTTCACAGTCTCATCTTCTGCTGATGCTTACCGCGCGAAATGCTTGTTGAATCTCAAGGATTTCCACGCACATTTTGTGGCATTCTTGTCGTGGAAGTTTGAAGTACCAGAGGCCATTCCAGACGATAAGCTCGTGGACGTACTTCTGGTGCATGGGATGCGCACGCATCGATATCATGTACAAGCGGCAGCATGTTTAAGCATGGGCCCAGAGTTCGGGGTAAGGTGTTGATCGCGTGTGCACGTACCTTATATTGCACGAGTAGCGCACCGAAGTCGTTTTTCAGCCGAATTTCACGACCCTCAGCAGAGAGTGACTGCCAATCGGTGCCGCCGGCAGTTTTGAGCCCTGGACATGAGGCAACGGATTAGTGTGGGACTAGATTAATTCGGATCTTTCCATGCTTTACGACAGTCCACCCGCACGCGCCACCGGCGCCGAATGAAAACACCTGTGCAGTAGCATATTTTTTCCTCGCACTTTGTACAGGGTAAGACCCACGTGATATCACTGAGTCATATCCCTAAACTCTCTAACCGTCTGACTCGCAGAATCTGGCTGCCATTCTGCCTTCGTATTACCAGCTCTTGCATGCACGCTACGACTGTCATCGAGCTCGGTCTCTACATCTCGTGCACGATTTGCAACAGACGCATCTTGGCCCTTGTCCAAATCCTCCTCATCCACCGTGCTTATGGGAGGCAGAGACGCGACAAGACTGCGAGATTTGACGATATCACCATTGAGCCCGAAGACATATGTGCCTCGCTGCCGTGCGGTCTCGGGCTCGAAGCGCAGCTGAGATCTGCGCTCAGGGGCCATGCAGTCTTGCTTCAGATCTAGCAGGAGCCCCGCGCCAGGGTAGCTGTGCCGCAGGGTTTTGATTCCCTCCAGCTCATGCGTCATTCCATCGAGAAGCTGTCGCGACTCCGGCATGCTTTGCTGAAAGCGTTCCCTTCGAATCGTCTTGCCGTCGTGAAATGTGGCAGGGGCGCTTGATTGCTCCTCATCGCAGAAGCGCAAAGCAGGAGTCGTCAGCGGCGCCAGACGTCGGCGCCGAGACACGTCCTTGTGCGCTGGTCCTGTGCTGGCGTGTCGCTCCGCGTGAAGAACTTCCTCAAGCTCTTTGTCAATGCTGAGGACAAAGCGCTGGGAAGCCGGCAGCAACGCAGAATCCATGTTCCTCCTGGCGGAGGCCTTGATCTGCTCAAGATCGTCAATGCTGAGCTTTTCCTTTTGCGTCGATCTTGTCCGCCTAAAGATAGTTGCCGTATTTCCCTGCCGCTCTGCGCCGGGCTCCACCGAAAGCGCTCGCTTTATCCAAGCGGAATCTGCCATGTCATGCTTCTCCGCCGGAATCAAGGACTGAGCTCTGGCAAACATGTTTCGTTGCTGTACACCATCGGTCTGTGTCAGCGCCGGCAGCTTGGACATCGCGTCCGCGTCTTCAACAAATATTTAGGGTATAATTTACCACCTGGTACGTACTTAACGTTTTTTTTGGGACTTTCTGGTATATTTACCACCTGCGAAAGGATTCGGATGACAGCCGAAAAGTAAATGTTTCGAGTCCTGAAATTGCCCACACTAAGTTGACTGAATCGAGAGTATAGTATATGGAAATTTTCAGTCAACCTTATATCTCTTTTGAATTCGTTTTTTAAAAGAGACCTCTAGGTCTCTTGAGGTTCACTCTTCTTGAACGCGTGTGCGCGTTAGACCCGCGTTCGCTAGTGCGTGATGAGCGGACTCACTCTCGACAGGCAAAAAATGGCTAAGTATGAGAAAAACCGCTCCACACGGCGCTCCACGCCGAGACATCCGATCGCCATGGCGTCAACTGCTAAGCCTCCCGATCCCATGCCATGTGCACTGGCCGCGATCTTATTGTCAGAGTCCAGCGCACCCTGGGGCTGAATACTGGGCCGCCACCGCCGCCTCCGCCTCTGCCCGTGTACATCTCAAACGGCAACGAGGTGAGGTTCTGTGGCTTTCTGTGGATTGCGAGCGTCTCGAGCAGATTGTGACGTACAGTATCGCTTGTTTTCATGTCTCAAGCCCGTCCTCCCAAGCCCGTAATTCATCTTTTGTACATACTTGACCACTCGCTTGCTACCTTCACAGCTGGGGATGTTTGACCTGCGGTATTTCGACAACATCGACGACGATGTGATGCAGGTGAAGCGGGAGCCCGTCGAACCCTGAGCTCCTCCATTGGCGTTCAAGTCCCAACCGTCAGACGCGCTATTGCGAAAGCTGGGGAGGAGCCAGAAAGCTGGGGTAGAGCAGGGGGTGAGAGGGGGGAGAGGAAACAGCA
>Ga0315905_10007128_pt1 | contig 11341 bp, 9 predicted proteins | sample LakEriMetagenome_5_FD_203522 | JGI IMG/M metagenome (GOLD analysis project Ga0315905, IMG submission 203522) | Freshwater fungal communities from buoy surface, Lake Erie, Ohio, United States - Buoy 4 MA121 | ecosystem: Environmental > Aquatic > Freshwater > Lake | place: USA: Lake Erie, Ohio...
CGCTCGACCGGCTGGCACCGGCGGAGTTCACCTCGCCTGCCGGGACAAGCCATGCGATCGACTATGCGCATGAAGGCGGGCCAGCGGTGGAACTCAGGGTGCAGGCGCTGTTCGGGCTCGACCGGCACCCAATGGTGGGCGATCCGCCAAGGCCGTTGCTGCTTTCGCTGACGTCTCCCGGCCAGAAGCCGATCCAGACGACGGCGGATCTGCCCGGCTTCTGGCGCGGCTCGTGGCGCGATGTGGTGAAGGACATGAAGGGCCGTTATCCCAAGCACCGCTGGCCCGAGGCGCCGTGGGAGGAGGAGCCGAGCCTCCGGACGAAGAACGCGTTTCTGGCGGGGAAGCGGTGAACAGGGCTTGTCCGGCCTTGATTTTTTCCGCGATTTGAGGCCTAGGGGCGCGCATGACTGCTCGCATCTATCAGCGCCCGAAGAATGCCATGCAATCGGGCAAGTCGCGCACCGACCAGTGGGTGCTGGAGTTCGCACCGGCCGAGGCGCGGCGGCCCGATCCGCTGATGGGCTGGGCCGGCTCGGGCGACACGCAGGTGCAGGTGGTGCTGACGTTTGCCTCGGCGGACGAAGCCAAGGCCTATGCCGAGAAGTACGGCATCGCCGCGCATGTCAGCCCGGTGCCGCCGAAGCGGCTCAAGCTGCAGAGCTACGCGGACAACTTCCGGTAAGTCCCCCTCCGACTCGCCTCCCGGCGGGTCACCTCCCCGAGACAAGCTCGCAGGAGGAATTGACGGGATTGCTTTTTTCGCACGCCAACGCCATATCGCGCGCCGGGAGTCGGGCGGACGTTTGCTGTCGCCAACCTGGTCAGGTCCGGAAGGAAGCAGCCACAACGATGTGCGGCGGGTCGCCCGGCTCCTTTTGTTTCCATTTTCTCATTGGCTTCGTACCGCTCGCCATGACGAGGCGGAGGCATTTGCCTTACTCGTCGCCGGATATGCCCCGCATCCGCGAACGCGCCTCGTTGCGCGAGCCTGTTGCGGGGACCACGCCGCTGACTTTGCCGAGGCCGAAGGGCACCATGTTGCCGTAGATCGTCTCGCTGCCGTGTTCGGGGACGACGTAGGTCTCGTGGAAGATGCCGACGGTGCCGTCGTTGCCCACCGCCTTGTTGAATGCGGTCCACGCCGGCCAGTGCTTCTGATCACGGGCGCGGGCATAGGCTTCGAGGCTGTCGAAATCGCGCCAGTATTGCAGCAGGACGATCGTGCGCAGGCTGCGCAGCATTGTTTCGGTGCCGAGGAAGCCGCTGCCGGGATCGCGTGAAAGTTCCGCGATCATCGGGCCCATGGCATTGATCACTGGCCACCACTTGCCCACCTTGTGGAAGTGGTTGATCCGCATGCCGATCACGAAGACGACAAGCGGTCCCTGATGGGCGGCAGTCATCCGGCCGGGAGTGATGGTGCTCATGGCGGGAAGGTCCTCGTTGGCAACCTGTCTGTCAATCCCCGGCGAGTTGGGCCGTGGGGCTTCGACAATCGCCACAAGAACGCCTAATCAGGGGGCATGGTCGATTCCACCGACATGTTTGGCGCGCCTATCGAGGATGAACCCGAGGACGAGAGTCCCTCGGCGGCCGAGCTCGAGGCGGCGGGGCAGGCCTCGATGTTCGGCGATCCCGCGCCTGCCGTGCGCGAGGAGCGGGCACCGCCGCCGGTCGCAGCGCCTGCACCCGCTCCCGCGCCTTCCGGTCAGCCCTACCGCGTGCTGGCGCGCAAGTATCGCCCGCAGACCTTTGCCGAGCTGATCGGGCAGGACGCGATGGTCCAGACACTGGGCAATGCGATCCGGCGCGGGCGGCTGGCGCATGCCTTCCTGATGACCGGCGTGCGCGGGGTGGGCAAGACATCCACCGCGCGCCTTATTGCCAAGGCACTCAACTGCGTGGGGCCGGACGGGCAGGGCGGGCCGACGATTGATCCTTGCGGTCAGTGCGAGCCTTGCGTTGCGATTGCCGAGGGCCGGCACATCGACGTGATCGAGATGGACGCGGCCAGCCATACCGGCGTCGACGACGTGCGCGAGATCATCGAGGCGGTGCGGTATGCGGCGGTTTCTGCGCGATACAAGATCTACATCATCGACGAAGTCCACATGCTTTCGCGCAACGCGTTCAACGCGCTGCTCAAGACGCTGGAAGAACCGCCGGCGCATGTGAAGTTCCTCTTCGCGACGACCGAGGTGGACAAGCTGCCGGTGACGGTGCTCTCGCGCTGCCAGCGTTTTGACTTGCGTCGGATACAGACCCCGGTGCTCGCCGCGCATTTCGGCAAGGTCTGCGAGGCCGAGGAAGTGCAGGCCGAGGACGAGGCGCTGGCGATGATTGCGGCGGCCGCCGAAGGCTCCGTGCGCGACGGGCTTTCGATCCTCGATCAGGCGATCAGCCATGCCGATATGGCAGGCGGAGGCGCGGTCACCGCCGAGCAGGTCCGCGAGATGCTGGGCCTGGCCGACAAGACCATGCAGCGCCGCCTGTTCAGCGCGGTGATCGGCGGCAAGGGCGACGGCGTGCTGGATGAAGTGGCAAGCCAGTTCGCGCTGGGGATCGAGCCCACTGCGATGATGCGCGCGCAGCTCGATCTCGTCCACAAGGTGACGGTGACGCAGATTGCGGGCGCGGCGGACGCACGCTCGGCCGAGGAGCGCGAGGCGCTGGAGGGCTGGGCGAAAAAGCTGGGCGCGGGCGCGCTGCACCGGCTGTGGCAGCTGCTGCTGAAGGGCTATGAGGAAGTGCGCGCCGCGCCCGATCCGCTGGTGGCGGCACAGATGGCGCTGCTGCGCGTGATGCACGCGGCGGACCTGCCGGACCCTGGCGGGCTGATCAAGCAGCTCGAAGCCTTTGCGGCGAACCCGCCTGCGATGCAGGCCGCGGCGCCTGGCGGCGGGGCAGCGCCGGCGGCTGCCGCGCCGCCGAGCGCGGAGGCCATCACCCGCCAATGGGCGCAGCTGGTGGAGCAGGTCGAGCAGGTTTCGCCGCTGATCGGCTCTGCCATGCGGCTTTCGGTGCGGGTGGTGTCCTTGACGCCGGGGCACCTTGTCTACGCGCTGGCGCCGGGCATTCCGGGCGATCCAACGGCGGACATGCGGCGCGGCCTTGAAGGCGGAGTGGGAGGGTCCTGGCGTGTCGAGCGCAGCGCCGACCTTGCCAGCGCGATGCCCAGCCTTGAGGAAGCGCGTGCTGCTGCGGCGGCGCGTGACGATGCGGCATTGCGCGAGGACCCTTTGGTGCGCGCGGCCTTTGCCGCGTTTCCGGGGGCTGAAATGATCGATGAAAGCGCTATATCTGCCGAAACCCGCAAACCTTGGAGCAAACGCGCATGAAGTCGATGGAAGAGATGATCCAGGCCGCGCAGGCCGCCGCCCAGACCATCCAGAAGCAGATGGAGGACGCGCAAGGCAAGCTTGACCAGATCGAGGTGGAAGGTGTCGCCGGCGGCGGGCTGGTGAAGATCAAGGCATCGGCGAAGGGCCGCGTGATCGGTGTTTCCATTGACGATGGCCTGATCGACAAGGCCGAGAAGGGCATCCTGGAAGATCTGATTGCCGCCGCGTTCAACGATTGCCGGCAGCGCGCCGATGCCGCTGCGGCTGAGGAAATGCAGAAGGTGCAGATGGCAGCAGGCATTCCGCCGGGCTTCAAGCTGCCGTTCTGATCGGTCTGCCTGGCGCACCCGGTGCGTGTGACAGGCTGGCGCCGGGGGGACACAGGCGCTATACCAAAACGTCACAAAAGTTGAACGGGTCGCCGGATTCCGGTTGGCGTGCCCCATGAAGGTCGTTTCCCCCTGAGCGCATTTGTCCTGCTTGCCGCGGCCGCCCTGGCCAGTGCCCCGCCTGCTGATGGATCGACGGCGCCCGCCGCCGCTGCGATCCCGGCATCCGCCGCGCCTGCCACATCGGCGCGGGACACACTCCCGCCGCTGGCTGGCGAGATTGTGGTGTCCGGTTCACTCAAGGCGCCGTCCGAGGACCCCCTCGCGGGGGTGAACGAGAAGAGCTACGATGTGCTGCAATCAGTGGACGACGCATTTGTCGGCCCGGTAGCGTCGGGCTATCAGAAGGCGGTGCCGCGCCCGGCCCGGATGGCGCTGCGCAATTTCATCCGCAACTTGCGCGAGCCGGTCGTGGCGGTGGCCTACCTGCTCGAATTCAAGCCGGGCAAGGCTTTCGAGACGGCGGGGCGCTTCGGTGTCAATTCCACCATCGGGCTTGCCGGGACGATCGATGTCGCGCGCAGCAAGCCCTTCAACCTGCCCTATCGGCAGAACGGTCTTGCCAATGTGCTGGGCTATTACGGGGTGGGGCCGGGGCCCTATCTGTTTCTGCCGCTGGTGGGGCCTACGACCGTGCGCGATCTGTTCGGCCTCGTGGCAGACCGGCTGGCCGTGCCGCTTGCGGTGGGGAGTCCGTTCGACCAACCCTGGTATGCGCTGCCGATGGGCGTGATCGATGCACTCGACTATCGCAACGAGGCGGACGAGGATTTCAAGCGCCTGCGCAAGGCGGCTGACCCCTATTCGACCTATCGCCGCGTCTACCTGCAATCGCGCATCGACCAGATCGAGGCGCTGCACGGGCGCGGGCCGCTGGTGCAAGGCCAGACCCGCTATGGCCCGTTTGCGCGGCCGATCGGGGCTGCTGCTGCTCCCGTGTCGGCGGCCGAGAACGGGGTGATGGAACAAGAAGACGCGGCCGCAGACGCGGCAACCATGCCGGCGCCAACCACGCCGCCTGCGCCAGTCGCAGAGCCGGTTCCCCCGGCGCCGCCACCGCCAGTCTTCGTCTCGCACCCGGTGATCCAGCCCCTGCCGAAGCCTTGACGCCTACAAGACGAGCATGTGGGAATCGAGCGTGGTGACGTGCGCCAGGGTGATGGCGATGTCATGCTTGCCATCGCCGTTCACATCGCCGAACAAAAATGCACCTTTGGAGGTGACCTGTAGGCTCAATTCTCCTGCGCGCTTGGTGAATTTCTCGGTGCCCAAGTAGACGAAGGCATCATCCTGCGCCCCGGTGGCTGTGTTGGCGTCGATGCCTGAGAGGTCGATGATGTCGCCGTCACCCGGGCTAAAGTCCGTGATTCTGTCGAGGCTGGCGCTCGCACCACCGGCGAAATCGGCACTTGTGAACAGGAAGGTGTCGCTTCCCGCACCGCCGACAAGAATGTCGCGGCCCGCCCCGCCAATCACTATGTCGTCGCCGGCGTCGCCTTTGACCAGGTCCGCTCCATCACCTCCATCGACACGATCGTTACCGTTGCCGCCATAGATGAAATCACGCTGGGCCATACCCCGCAAGTTATCGTTGCCATCCTGACCATAGATTCGATCGGTCCCTTCGCGGCCGATAACGTGGTCATCACCCCTACCGGCGTAAGCGATATCGTCGTGGGTTCCGAGATCGATAAAATCATTGCCTGCGCCAGACCTGACAATATCGTTGTTGTCATGCGTGCGGATCGTATCGTTAAACCTACCCGTTATAACTAGATCGTCCCCTGAAAAAGTGGAGATGCTGACTGGTGAGTTTCTCTCATTATAATCAAAATCCGCGAACTGAGATCCAGTGACGCGAGACAGGCCTGCATCCTTAACCACGGTTATCCGATCAAGCCCATGGCTGTAATCATTCCCAGCCGGGATCACAGAGCTCAAAGAGCTGAAATAATCTTCTGCAATACGTTCACGGGTGGGTTTATCATAATGGACACCGTCCCAAGTCCTGGCGTTTTGGGGGTCGACTGTTTTTACGTTTGAGAGAAGGGCGCTTGCAGAAATCTGCGACTCACGCACTACATTTTGATATGGGAGAAGAGATGTCGAAAATATCGAATCCGGATAACCAATGTCATTGCGATATTGGGTTATGAATTTTGTCAACTGATCGCCATAATTCCGATTTCCCGCATCAGCTTCACCTTGTACCCATAATGTATACACCACCGGTTCAAAGCCTGCCTTCTTGACTTTGTACTTAGTGATTTTTACAGCCTCAATGAGCTGGGTATAGAGTTCGCCGGAGGCCGGATCCCAATCCTTTCCATCTCTAGCAAACAGTGATGTTCCTCCCACCGCGACTTTGACCATATCAAAGTTCGAACCCACTGAAGAAGCCAGTTCGTAGAGACGGTTGTCGATGCCGCCAAAAGAAACATTGGATTGACCTGCCAGTACAAATATAGGGATTTTATTGAAACTATGCATTGATATCATTCACATGATTGACGAATCAGCTTTGAATTATATCAGAGGGTCAGTTTGAACTTCAAGTGCATGTCAACAGCGAATATTGGTCGATTGTCCTGAAGTTGGCCACATTTGCCCATGGCGCCAGGTGCGACTGCCGATAGCGGATTCTGCAATGGTTGTTGGGCTCAGCAGTCCAGAGCGGATTCCCACTTCCTCATCCACAGCCCCGGCCTCAAGGGCCATTGCGGGCCGGGGGGTGGGCTCCCATATTCACATTCAAGAGGGTCCGCCGTTCTCTCTCCCGTCGGCGTGGCGAATGGAATTGAAGCTATGAAACATTACCCCCTGCTCCCGCTGCGCGACATCGTCGTGTTCCCCGGCATGGTCGTGCCGCTCTTCGTCGGCCGCGAGAAATCCGTCGCCGCGCTGGAAACCGCGATGGCGGGCTCGAAGGAAATCTTCCTGCTCGCGCAGCTCGATCCGGGCTGTGACGATCCGGACCGCGATGACCTCTATGATACCGGCGTGGTCGCCACGGTGCTGCAGCTGCTGAAGTTGCCCGATGGTACCGTGCGCGTGCTTGTCGAAGGCCAGCAGCGCGCCGAATTGAAGGCGCTCAGCGCCGAGACGGTGGCCGAGGGCGAGCTGGTGCGCGCCGAAGTCGAGCTGCTCGAACCGGCAGAAGTCTCCGGCGCCGAGATCGCCGGCATGATGCGGTCAGTGGTCGATCAGTTCGGCGAATATGCCAAGCTTTCCAAGAAGCTGCCGCAGGATGCGGGCTCGCAGCTTGGCGATATCGAGGACGCCGGCAAGCTGGCGGACGCGGTTGCCGCGAACCTTGCCGCGCGCGTCGCGGAAAAGCAGGCCTTGCTGGCCGAGGGCGATCCCCTGAAGCGGCTCGAGATGGTGCTCTCGTTCATGGAGGGCGAACTCGGCGTGCTGCAGGTGGAGCGCAAGATCCGCGGCCGCGTGAAGCGCCAGATGGAGAAGACGCAGCGCGAGTACTATCTCAACGAGCAGCTCAAGGCGATCCAGTCCGAGCTGGGCGGCGGCGATGATGGCGAAGGCAACGAGCTTGCCGAGCTGGCCGAAAAGATCGAGACGCTCAAGCTTTCCAAGGAGGCGCGCGCCAAGGCTACGGCGGAGCTCAAGAAGTTGCGGACGATGCAGCCGATGAGCGCGGAAGCGACTGTCATCCGCAACTACCTCGATGTCCTGCTGGGCCTGCCCTGGGGCAAGAAGTCGAAGCTCAAGAAGGACATCGCGGCGGCGCAGGCGATCCTCGATGCCGATCACTACGCCCTCGACAAGGTCAAGGACCGGATCATCGAATATCTCGCGGTGCAGGCGCGCACCAACAAGCTGAAGGGGCCGATCCTGTGCCTCGTCGGCCCTCCGGGCGTGGGCAAGACCTCGCTGGGCAAGTCGATCGCCAAGGCGACCGGCCGCCAGTTCGTGCGCCAGTCGCTGGGCGGCGTGCGAGACGAGGCCGAAATCCGCGGTCACCGACGGACCTATATCGGCTCGCTGCCGGGCAAGATCGTCACCAACCTCAAGAAGACGGGCACCTCGAACCCGCTGTTCCTGCTGGACGAGATCGACAAGCTGGGTCAGGACTTCCGCGGCGATCCTGCCTCGGCGCTGCTCGAAGTGCTCGATCCCGAACAGAACAGCAAGTTCCAGGACCACTATCTGGAGCTCGACCTCGATCTGTCGGACGTCATGTTTGTGTGCACGGCGAACAGCCTCAACCTGCCGCAGGCGCTGCTCGACCGGATGGAGATCATCCGTCTGGAGGGCTACACCGAGGACGAAAAGGTCGAGATCGCCGAGCGGCACCTGATCGCGAAACAGATCGAGGCGCACGGGCTGAAGACCGGCGAATTCACGCTGGAGCAGGCCGCGCTGCGCGACCTCATCCGCTACTACACCCGCGAAGCCGGTGTGCGAACGCTGGAGCGCGAGATCGCGAGGCTGGCGCGCAAGGCGCTGCGGCGGATTCTGGAGAAGAAGGAAACCGCCGTCACCATCACGCCTGAAAACCTTGCGGACTTTGCCGGCGTGCGCAAATTCCGGCACGGCATGTCCGACGAGGAGAACCAGGTCGGCGCAGTAACGGGCCTTGCCTGGACCGAAGTCGGCGGCGAACTGCTGACGATCGAGAGCGTGACGGTGCCCGGCAAGGGGGCGGTCAAGACCACCGGCAAGCTCGGCGAAGTGATGAGCGAAAGCGTCCAGATGGCGTTCAGCTTCGTCAAGGCGCGCGGGCCGCAGTATGGGATCAAGCCTTCGATCTTCAACCGCAAGGATCTGCACATCCACTTGCCCGAAGGTGCGGTGCCCAAGGACGGTCCGAGCGCGGGCGTCGGCATGGTGACGGCGATGGTCTCGACGCTGACCGGGATTCCGGTGCGGGCCGACGTGGCGATGACCGGCGAGGTCACGCTGCGCGGGCGCGTGCTGGCCATCGGCGGGCTCAAGGAGAAGCTGCTCGCGGCGCTGCGCGGCGGCATCAAGACAGTGCTGATCCCGGAAGAGAATCGCAAGGACCTCGCCGAGATCCCGGCCAACATTCGCGAAGGGCTGGAGATCATCCCTGTGAGCCATGTCGACGAGGTTCTGGCCCGCGCCTTGGCCGCGCCGACGGAGGCGATCGAGTGGACCGAGGCCGATGAACTGGCAGCGGGTCCGGTCGCTGCGCTGAGCGGCGGTGCGAGCGTGCCGACCGCGCACTGAGGACGTAATTGCTGTGGTGCAGCATGAAAATTCATGCTGCACCTTCGCACTGCAGCATGAGCCTTCGGCGTGCCGTGTCCTCTTCTCAAGCGTAAGGCGGCGCTCTAATCGTCAAAAACGGGCCAGATTCCGGGGTTTTTTCGGCGAATCCGGGCGTTTTTGGCTTTGACAGCGGATTCTTTCTCGGCTCTCTTCGCCGCACCCGAATTTCGATTCAGGCAGTCGGTTGTTTGCAAAAAAGCCAATGGGGGTTCCGCAATGAACAAGAACGATCTGATCAGTGCAGTGGCCGACGCGAGCGGCCTTTCTAAGGGTGACGCGACGAAGGCGGTCGAAGCCGTTTTCGACAGCGTGACCGCTGCGCTGGCCAAGGGCGATGAAGTGCGTCTCGTCGGTTTCGGGACCTTTTCGGTCGCCAAGCGCAAGGCCTCCACGGGGCGGAACCCGCGCACGGGTGAGCCGATGTCGATCAAGGCCTCAGCCCAGCCGAAGTTCAAAGCCGGCAAGGGCTTGAAGGACGCTGTCAACTAAATCCCGAAATGTAGGGGCGCGGGGTCATTTGCGGCCACGCGCGAACCGCAACAAAAACGCCGCGCCGGGATGCCGGGGCGGCGTTTTTGGCTCCTGGTCCCCCGCGGCCGCTACTTCAACTTGATCAGCGCGGTGGGCGCGGCTGCGGTGCGCACGTCGACCTTCCAGTCCAGACGGGTGAGGCCATTGGCGGGATCGGCCCGCGGGCCTTCATCGGTGTTGTTAGCCAGGATCTGACCGTCGGTGCGCAGGGTGAACGTACCCTCGGCGATCGGCGGGCCATTGCTGCCCGGCTTTCCACCGGCCTTGCCCGCACGTTTCATGCCGCCCAGCGCCCCCGCCATGGCGCCGAGCCCGGTCATCGCCGGGTTCGCCGCCGCAGTACTGAACGCGGGCGCATCGACCCGCACGCTGCCATCGGCCCGGCGGATCACCGAAACGAACGGCATGATCATCGGGAGACGCTCGATGGTGGGGAAGGCGAAATCGTGATCGAGCCGGCCAGTGGCACTATAGTCCACCTCGAACTTGCCCGCACCTTTGCTGACGACCGAGGCATAGCCCTGCTGGCGTGCCAGGCGCTGGGCAAAGGCTTCTGCGGCCTTGGGATCATCTGGGTCGATCCCGCCCATGAAGGCCTGCATCATTTTACGGCTCTGCGCATCCTCATCGGCCTTGGCGGCCTTGCGCGCCTTCTGCTCGTCGTTCCAGCGGGCGCGTTGCTCGGCGATTTCCGCCGCGCTGCAATCATGCGCTTCGTCGGTTCTGGGATCGGTGCAGGGCTGCTGTTCGAAAGGCTCGGCCGGGATCGCTTCCGTTCTGGCACTTTTGCTGCCCTGCGCCAGCGCGGCGAGAATGATCTCGCCCTTGTAGTGGAACGTGAACGTCCCGTCGCGGCGCAGCGAAAGATCGCTGGCAAAGCGGCCCGGCAGGACCATGCAGCCGGCGAGCAGGAGAAGCACGGCAAAAGCCCCAAGCGCGGCGGCTGCCTTCCGGTTGGCAATCATGGCTCATCCCCTTTTTCCGGGATGAACGCCGACTGGATCAGTCTGCCTCGCCCCGAGTCGCAACAGCATAGAGCGCAATCGCTGCAGCATTCGAAACATTCAGGCTTTCTATCGCGGAAACAATTGGCAGCCGCGCGATGGCATCGCAGTGCTGTGCAACATTGTGCCTGAGGCCCTCGCCCTCCGCCCCGAGCACGAGCGCCACCGGGCCGGCAGGGACAGCCGAGGGAAACACCGCGCTGCCATCGCCATCGAGCCCGATCCGCCAATATCCCGCTTCCGCGATCTGCTCCAGCGCGCGGGCGAGATTGACGACGCGCACCCATGGCACGATTTCAAGCGCGCCGGATGCCGACTTGGCAACGGTGCCGGATTCGGGCGGCGCGTGGCGATCCTGCGTGATCAGCGCGGCGGCACTGAAAGCGGCGCAGCTGCGGAGGATTGCGCCGACATTGTGGGGATCGGTGACCGAGTCGAGCAGCACCAGCGTGCGCCCCTCGGCCTCGTCGAGTACATCGGCAAGTGCGACATCATCAAGTCCAAGGCAATCGAGCACAAGCCCCTGGTGCGGTGCATCACGTGCAACGAGGCGTGCGAGATCGGCTGCTTGCGCGTATTCGACGGGCAGCGTTGTGGGCAGTTCGGCATCGTTGTCATCAAGCAGCGCCTGGATCGCCTCGCGCGTGCCCCAGAGCTTCTTGGCGGTGCGGGCTGGGTTGGTCAGCGCCGCTTGGACCGCATGGCGGCCCCACAGCCGCACCGCGCCGGTCGAGGCCCGACCCGAGCCGCGCCCGCCCTGCATCCGTCCGGCGCGCCCGCGCATGGGTTTGCTGCGGTTCGTGTTTTCATCGCGCTTCGG
>Ga0315905_10007129_pt1 | contig 11340 bp, 10 predicted proteins | sample LakEriMetagenome_5_FD_203522 | JGI IMG/M metagenome (GOLD analysis project Ga0315905, IMG submission 203522) | Freshwater fungal communities from buoy surface, Lake Erie, Ohio, United States - Buoy 4 MA121 | ecosystem: Environmental > Aquatic > Freshwater > Lake | place: USA: Lake Erie, Ohio...
TGGGATGGGCGGGAGGAACCGCGTATGATGTGTGACCATGGGAGGAGCGCCGACGTTTCGGGCGCTTGGTCCCGTGTTTGCGTAGGATGGGGGTTGAAGGGCATGAAAAAGAATCCGGGGAGCGAATTCCAGGAGGCTGCGGGTGGGGAAGGGCCGGAGAAGGCGGCGGCGCTGGCTTGGCGGGCCGGGGCGAGGAGGACGGGGCGGAGTGATCCGATGCGGAGGCTATTGGTGCAGAAGGTCGTGCTAGGCTCTGGAAAGGAGCTGCCTTGGGATATTCTAGAGCACGGGGTATTGTTGTGGATGCTGTTGACTGGGAAGCGGCGGGTGTTGAGGTGGTTTCTGGTGGTGCAGCCGGTGATATTCTACTGGGGCTGGCTGGGGTTCTGGTTTCTGCCGATCGGGGTGGTAGACCTGTTCTGGATCCACAGCAGTGACCGTGAGGGGTTTGTGGATAATCCCTACATAGCGATCATGAGTCAGGGGGCGTGGTTCTGGGTGTGCGGGCTGGTGTGGTGGCGGGTGAGGCGTTGACGGCTATTCGTGGCGGAGGGCGTTGATGGGGTCGAGTTTTGCGGCTCTGCGAGCGGGGGTGAATCCGAAGATGATGCCGACGGCGAGGGAGAAGAGGAAGGCGATGGAGTTGATGACTGGGTCGAAGACGAATTCGACTTTGATGAGAGAGGCGAGGCCTGAGCAGAGGGCGAAGGCGATGAGGACGCCGGCGACGCCGCCTGCGGAGGAGAGGGTGATGGCTTCGACGAGGAACTGGAGGAGGACATCGCGGGCGCGGGCGCCGATGGCGAGGCGGATGCCGATTTCGCGGGTGCGTTCGGTGACGGAGACGAGCATGATGTTCATGATGCCGATGCCGCCGACGAAGAGACTGACGCCTGCGACGGCGGCGAGGAGCGTGGTCATCATGCGGGTGGAGGAGCTGAGGGTATCGGCGATCTGGCGGGTGTCGAAGATGTTGAAGTCGTCGTCTTCGTTGGGCTGGAGGTTTCTGCGCTGGCGCATGAGAGAGGCGATTTCGGCGATGAGGGCGGCGCTGTTAGAGCCTTCGACGGCGGAGATGGAGATGCTGGAGATGCTGCGTGAGGAAGTGCGGCCGGTGAGGCGGCGCTGGAGGGTGGTGAGGGGGACGATGATGGTATCGTCCTGATCGCCCATGCCGGACTGGCCCTTGGTGGCGAGGACCCCGATGACTTCGAGGGAGGCGTGGCCCATGCGGATTTTGCGGCCGATGGGGTTTTCGGATTCGAAGAGATTCAGGACGATGGTGCGGCCGATGACGCAGACCGCGTGGCCTGAGCGGTAGTCTTCCTGGTTGAAGAAGCGGCCGTCGGCGAGGGACCACTTATTGATGGAAAAGTAGTCGGTGGTGGTGCCGGTGACTTGTGAGGAGCGGGCTTTCTGGCGGAAGACGGCTCCGAGGGAAGCGCTGCTGACTGGGGCGATGGAGGCGATGCCGGGGATCTGGGCGGAGAGGGCGCGGACGTCGGCTTCGGAGAACTGGGGGATGCCGGCGGAGGCGGAGCGGGCGCCGAAGCCGCGGCCTGGGCGCATGACGAGGAGATTGCTGCCGAGACTGGAGATCTGGTTTTTGACGGCCTGGGTGGTGCCCTTGCCGAGGGTGACCATGGTGATGACGGCGGCGACGCCGATGATGACGCCGAGGACGGTTAGGAAGGCGCGGGTGAGATTGCGGCGGATTTCGCGGAGGGCGATGGCGAAGGCGTTCCAGAGCATGGGGATAGTCAGGGGCGGGTGCGGAGGTCGGATTCGATGAGCCCGTCGCGGACGCAGACGGTGCGGCGTGCGCAGGTGGCGACATCGTCTTCGTGGGTGACCATGAGGATGGTGATGCCGCGGGCCTCGTTGAGGTTGCGGAGGAGGTCCATGATTTCGCTAGTGGTGCGGGAGTCGAGATTGCCGGTTGGTTCGTCAGCGAAGAGCGTGCTGGGGTTGGTGACGATGGCTCTGGCGATGGCGACGCGCTGCTGCTGGCCGCCGGAGAGCTCGGCTGGAGTGCTGGCGGTGCGGTTGCCGAGGCCGACGGCGGTGAGGGCGGCGGCGGAGGCGTCGCGGCGGTCTGAGCGGGACATGCCTCGGTAGAGGAGGGGGAGTTCGACGTTTTCGAGGGCGGAGGTGCGGGCGAGGAGATTGAAGCCCTGGAAGATGAAGCCGAAGGCGTGGCGGCGGAGGATGGAGCGCTGGTCGCTGGAGAGGGATTCGACGGCGATGTGGTCGTAGAGGTAGGAGCCAGCGGAGGGCGTGTCGAGACAGCCGAGGAGATTCATGAGGGTGGATTTGCCTGAGCCGCTGGGGCCCATGATGGCGAGGAACTCGCCTTTGGCGACGTCGAGGTCGATGCCGCGGAGTGCGAGGAAGGCGGCGTCGCCCTTGCCGTAGATTTTCGTCAGGCTACGGAGGGTGATGAGCGGCTGGGCGGGCGTGCTCATGGGTCGGAGGGCGGGGCGGCGCGGGTGATGACGGGTGTGCCTTCTGTGAGGTTTTCGCCGGAGATGACGGTGAAGCGGGCGTCGCTGAGGCCGGTTCTGGCGGTGACTGGGTGGGGTTGGCCGTTGAGGAGGAGGAAGACGCGGGCTTGGCCGGGGGTTTTGGGAGGAGGCGGGGTGCCTGCGGCGGGCTGGCCTGACATGCCGCGGCGCTGGGGGCTGGGGATGAGACTCTGGAGGAAGGTTTTCTTCGGGGGTGCGGCGAGGACGGCGGCGGGGTCGAAGCGGAGGGCGGCGTTAGGGACGAGGAGTTCATTGGTGGCGTCGGCGACGCGGATGTCGGCGGTGGCGGTCATGCCCGGGCGGAGACTGAGGTCGTTGTTGGAGACCTCGAGTTCGGTTTCGTAGGTGACGACGTTGTCGGTGATTTTGGAGCCGAAGGAGACCTTGGTGACGGTGGCGGAGTAGGAACGGTCCGGCCATGCGTCGACGGTGAAGGAGGCGAGCTGGCCCTTCTGGACCCGGCCGATGTCGGCCTCGGCGACGGCGACCTTGAGTTTCATGTGTTCGAGGGATTCGGCGATGATGAAGAGTTCCGGGGCGGTGAAGCTGGCTGCGACCGTCTGGCCAGGTTCGACGGAGCGTTTGAGGACGATGCCGTCGATGGGTGAGCGGATGACCGAGCGGGTTTCGTCGTCCTCGTTGGCTTCCATGTTGGCCTGGGCCTGAGCGACCTCGGCGTGGGCGCTGCCGAGGTCGGCCTGGGATCGGGCGACGGCGGCTTCAGCGGCGATCATGTCGGCCTTGCTGGGTGTCTGGCCGCCGCTGAGACGGTGGAGTTCGCGGCGGCGTTCGAGAGTGGCTTTGAATTCTGCGAGGGCGGCTTCGACCTGAGCGACGCGTGCGGAGGCGGCGTTGATGGCGGCTTTGCTGCTGGTGGTCTGCTGGAGGAGACGGCGGACGGTGATGCGGGCGAGGGGCTGGCCCCTGGTGACCCGGTCATTGATATCGACGTAGACCTCGGTGGTGGTGCCGGAGAGTTCGCTGCCGATGGTGACCTTGTTAGTCGGTTCGAGATTGCCGGTGGCGGTGATGGTGAGATTGATGCTGCCGCGGGTGAGAGGTTCGGTGAGGAAGGCCGTGCGGGTGGATTCGGGAGGGCGGTTTGATAGGAAGAACCATGTGGCGAGGGCGGCGGCGGCGAGGGAGAGAGAGATGATGAGGAGACGGCGGCGCGGGCGTGGTCTGGCGGCGGCGATGGTGGCGGCGAGAGAGCCTTTGGCGGGCGCGGTTGCGGGATCGGACGGTGAGGGCATGGGAAGCGGGAGAGAGGGGATTTGTCAGGATTGCCAGCCGCCGCCGAGGGCCTTGCAGAGCTGGATGTGGGCGTTGGCGAGATTGCCGCGGGCGATGGTGTCCTGTTCTTCGAGACTGAGGAGCGTGCGCTGGGCGTCGAGGACCTGGAGGAGGTCGACCTGACCGGAGCGGTAGCTGAGACTGGCGAGACGTTCGGCTTCGCGTGCGGAGGCGACGGCGCGGTCGAGCGTGACGAGACGTTCGGCGGTGCGGCGGACGGAGATGAGGGCGTCTTCGACTTCGGAGAGGGCGCGGAGGACGGAGGATTCGTAGGCGGCGAGGGCCTGCTGTTCGAGGGCGGCGCGGGCGGCGATGCCGGCGCGGATTCGGCCGGCGTTGAATATGGGAGTTGTCAGGTTGCCTGCGGCGCGGGCGGCGGCGATGTCCGGAGAGAAGAAGGACGAGGCGTTGAGGGCGTCGGAAGTTAGGGAACCGGAGAGTGTGAGGGAAGGGAAGCGTTCGCGTTCCGAGGATTGGGTGCGTGAGGCGGCGGCGGCGAGGGCGCGTTCGGCGGCGCGGATGTCGGGGCGGCGGCGGAGGAGGTCGGCGGGGATGCCGGTGCCGGGGATGGGTGGGGGAGAGGGGATGGGGTGTGAGGAGGAGAGGAGGGAGTCGAGCGAGCCCGGGGTCAGGCCGGAGAGGAGGGAGAGACGGTTGCGGGTTTTGCTGATGAGCTGCTGGAGCGGGGGGATGGCGGCGCGGGCCTGATCGAGGGCGGTGTCGGCCTGACGGGATTCGAGAGCGCTGCCTTCGCCGGCTTGTTCGCGCCAGCGGGTGATGTCGGTGGTGCCGGTGCGGGCTTTGACGTTGCGGGCGTAGACGGTGGACTGGGTTTCGGCGGAGCGGAGGTCGATGTAGGCGGCGGCGACTTCTGCGGCCAGGGAGACGCGGATGGCGCGGGCGTTTTCGAGGGCCTGGTGGGCGTCGGCGGAGGCGGCGCGGAGGTTGGCGCGGAGACGGCCGGAGAGGTCGATTTCCCATGAGGCGTCGGTGGTGGCGCGGTAGTCTTCGGCACCGATGGCGGGGATGGATTTGCGGTCGGTCTGGGTGCCTGAGGCGGAGAAGCCTGCGGTTAGGGAGGGGAGGAGAGCGGCCTGCTGGATGCGGCGGCGGGCGCGGGATTCGTCGACCTTGGCGGCGGCGGAGCGGAGGTCCGGGCTGGATGTCAGGGCGTTTTCGACGAGTTGCTGGAGGACGGGGTCGCCGAATCGGCGCCACCAATGGGAGAGGTCTTCTGGTGGGAGCGTTGCATTGACGGCGGAGGCCTGCTGGAATGCGGGTGGGATGTTGATGTTAGAAGCCGGGCGGGGCAGAGAGGAGCAGGACGCGAGGAGGACGGCGGCAGCGGGGAGCTGGAGGGAGAGGATAGAGCGGAGCGGGGACATCAGAGAGAAGGGGGCAGCGGCCCGGTCGTGAGGGACGGGAGGCATGCGATACTTCCAGACAAGGCCGGGGGCGGACGATTGTCCAGTTGAAGCGGGGTAAGATGGCGTTGCTGCGGGTGGGGAGAGGGTGGGGGGCTGGTGCGGAGACAAGGGTGGGACGCCCTTGCTACGGTGGCTGCCATGTTGGGACTTTGGCATTGGGGTCACAGGCAAGATGCCTGTGCCACTTTGCGTGTTCGGGGAGAGATGGCGTTGTTACGGTGGCTGCCGGTGGGGAGAGGGTGGGGGGCTGGTGCGGAGACAAGGGCGGGACGCCCTTGCTACGGTAGCTGCCATGTTGGGACTTTGGCATTGAGGTTACAGGCAAGATGCCTGTGCCACTTTGCGGGTTCGGGGTGTCAGAAGCCCTTTCGAGGGGTTGGGTTGATGAAGGCGTCGGCTTCGGGGTTGCCTGGGGCTTTCATGGCTGGGCCGTCCCAGTCGATGTTTTTCTGGAGGCGGAGGGCGACGATGCCGGCGAGGCCGATTTCGGTGAGATGGCCGCCGTGGTCGAAGTCGGAGAAGACCTTGGGGCCGCCGAGGATGGCGTCGATCCATTCCTCGATCTGGCCTTTGGAGCGCGGGATGGATTCGGGGATGGCTTTGGCGGCGGCGTGGGCGCCGAACCATGAGAAGCGGGCGTCGTCGTTCATGCGGATGGCGCCGTCGGAGTTCCAGAGACCGCACTGGAGCTGGCCTTTGGTGCCGATCATGAGACAGCCTGTTGATGGGAGAGAGCCGGTGGATTCGCGGAGACGAGCGGTGACGGATTCTGGTGGGAGGTCGCCGCCGGTGTAGAAGTGGAGTTTGACCGGGCCGCGGGAGCCGCGAGCGGGGAAGTGATAGTGGACCGTGCAGGCTTTGGCGAAGGATTCGAGGCCGAGGCCGGAGCCGGAGATTTCGATGCGTGAGGGGTAGTCGAGGTTGAGGGCGCGGACGGGGAGGTTGAAGCCATGGCAGCAGAAGTCGCCGAGCGAGCCGTTGCCGAAGTCGTACCAGCCGCGCCACTGGCCTGGGTGGTAGATGGAGGATTTGTAAGGGCGGGCGGGTGCGGGGCCGAGCCAGCGGTCCCAGTCGAGGCCAGCAGGGATGGGGTCTGAGCCTTTGGGGCGTGCGGTGCCGCTGGGCCAGCCGTGGGTTGGGTGCCAGACGTGGATTTCGGAGATGGGGCCGAAGAAGTCTGCGGCGATGAGTTCCATGGAGCGGCGGAGATTGGCGGAGGAACTGCCCTGGTTGCCGGTCTGGGTGATGACTTTGGATGATTTGGCGAGATCGCGGAGCTGGCGGGCTTCGGCGAGGGAGTGGGTGAGGGGTTTTTCGCAGTAGACGTGTTTGCCAGCGGCGATGGCGGCTTTGCAGACTGGGGCGTGCCAGTGGTCCGGGGTGGCGACGACGACGGCGTCGATGGATGGGGAGGCGAGGAGTTGGTGGAAGTCGGAGAAGGCGGTGGCGTTGGCGGCGGCGGCGTGGCGTTTGCGGGAGTTTTCGATCTGGGAGGCGTCGACGTCGCAGAAGGCGGCGGCTTCGTGGCCGAGTTCGAGGATGCGGGAGACGTGGCCCTGGATCTGGCCGCCCATGCCGATGAAGCCGATGCGGAGTTTTCTGGCGGGGGGTGATTGGGCGAAGGCTGGGCTGGCGGCGAGGGAGGCGGCAGCGGCGGATTTGAGGATCGAGCGGCGGGAGAGGAGAGAGGGCATGGGTCGGGGAGGGAGAGGGACGTTGGAGAGGGAACGTGCGGGTGGGTGCGGCATTTCGCCGGAAGCGCGGAGGGTGGGGGGGATGCGGGGCGAAAGGAGGGGGTGGGGTGGCGCGTTTGAGCGGGGAGCCATGCATCCGTTTCTCGACCGCCGCCGCTTTTTATCGCAGACCGTTTCGGGGTTGGGCGGGATTGCGCTGACGCAACTGCTGGCGCGGGAGCGGGGGATGGCGGCGACGCCGATCCGGCCGGAGATCAATCCAGCGAATCCGAATGCGGCGCGGAAGTCGCATTTTGAGCCGCGGGCGAAGAACGTGCTGATGATTTTCTGTTCCGGGGCGGTGAGTCAGATAGATACCTTTGATTACAAGCCGGAGCTGATCAAGTATCACGGGCAGCCGATGCCTGGCGGGGAGAAGCTGATCACGTTTCAGGGTGAGCAGGGGATGCTGACGAAGAGCCCGTGGGAGTTCCGGCCGTATGGGAAGAGCGGGAAGATGGTGTCGGATCTGGTGCCGCATCTGGGGTCGATGGTGGACGACATGTGTTTCATTCATTCGCTGACTGGGAAGACGAACACGCATGGGCCTGGGGAGAACTTCATGTCGACGGGGAACACGCTGGATGCGTATCCGAGCATGGGGTCGTGGATGACGTATGCGTTAGGGACGGAGAACGACACATTGCCGGCTTACGTGGCGATTCCTGATCCGCGGGGGGCTCCGCAGTCGGCGGGGAATTTCTGGGGATCGGGGTATCTGCCGGCGGCGTTTCAGGGGACGGATTTCAACACGGCGCGGCCGGTGAGGAACATTGCGCGGCCGGCGATGGCGAGCGAGGCGAATGACCGTGCGACGCGGGAGTTTCTGACGAGACTGAACCGGCATCACCTGGAGAAATATCCCGGGGATTCGGAGCTGGCGGCGCGGATTTCGAGTTATGAGTTAGCGGCGCGGATGCAGTTGTCGGTGCCTGAGGTGGCTGACATTTCGAGTGAACCGGCGCATATTCTGAAGATGTATGGTGCGGATGCGGCGGGGAATCCTGTGGAGGATCTGAAGGCGGCGTATGCGAAGAACTGCATTCTGGCGCGGCGGCTGGTGGAGAAGGGCGTGAGATTTGTGCAATTGTTCAACGGGGCGTATCAGACGGGCGGGGAGGGTGTCAGCAACTGGGACGGGCACAAAGTGCTGGCGGAGCAGTATGCGAAGCATGGGGTGGTGATGGACCAGCCGACGGCGGCGTTGCTGGCGGATTTGAAGCAGCGCGGGCTGCTGAAGGACACGCTTGTGGTGTGGTGCACGGAGTTCGGGCGGATGCCGACGTTCCAGAAGGGGGCGAGCGGGCGGGATCACAATCCGGGAGGGTTTACGGCGTGGATGGCTGGGGCGGGGGTGAAGGCTGGGACGAGTTACGGGGCGACGGATGAGTTCGGTTACAAGGCTGTGGACCGTGTGGCGACGGTGTATGATTTCCATGCGACGATCCTTGATATACTGGGGTTGGATCACGAGCGGCTGACGTACTATCACAACGGGCTGGAGCGGCGGCTGACGGATGTGCACGGGCATGTGATCCGGGACATTCTGTCGTGAGGCGGGGTGGTGATGGGTGATGATGGATGCGGTGGACAGCGGCGATGGGGCGGGTTGAATGGGGGGATGAAGCTGGAGAGGATTCGGAGAGAGACGGCGGCGCGGCTGGCGCGGTTTCCGTGGTGGTGTGCCGTGGTGGTGACGGGGTTGTGTCTGGTGCTGGGCGAGTGGTTTCCGTTTTCGAATTTTCCGATGTACAGCCGGAACCCTGAGGAGACGAGTGTGCTGTTTGTGACTGGTGAGGATGGGGCGGTGGTGCCGACGGGGCATGTGTTCGGGGTGACGTCGTCGCCGTTGAAGAAAGTGTACACGAGGGTGGTGGCGGACCTGAAGGCGGCGGGGGAGTTGCGGCACAGCAGCGAGTTGACGGCGGCGCAGCGGCAGATGATTGCGGAGGAAGTGCTGGTGTTTCTGAGGCGGGGGAAGGCGAATGGAGTGGTGCGGCCGGTTTATGAGGGGAAGCTGCGGCTGCACCGGAGGAGTTACCGGCTGGAGGGCGGGGAGATCCGCGAGAGCACTGAACTGCTGGGGGAAGGATGAAGGCGGCGGAAGAGCGGAGATGGTTCGGGTGGGTGAGGCGATGGATTTGTTATGAGCCGATCGTGCACGGGCGACTGGAGATGGGGTTGCTGCGTTTGGCGTTTGCGTGGGTGCTGGCGGCGGGAGTGCATGTGCATGCGTCGGGGTTGAAGGCACAGCCGCGGCCGCATGGGTTCGGGCGGTGGATGGACTTTACGTTTGCGGGCGATCCGGCGTGGTTTGAGCTGATGCTGGCGGGGTGTTTCGTGGCGATCGGGTTGTTTGCGTGCGGATTGGTGCCGCTGGTGGCGCTGGGATATGTGCTGGTTTTTCAGACATCGGTGTCGACCTTGAATCTGTCGCAGGGATCGCAGGGGCATTCCGGTCAGGTGGTGATGCTGGCGGTGCTGGGGTGGTGGGTGGGTGAGTTAGTGACGTGGGTGCGAGGCGGGGGCGGGTGGCGCGGGTTGGTTAGGTCCGGGGTGGCGGGAGGGAATGGCGGGGCGGACGGGGCGCGGCAGGCGGTGGTGGCGGCGTATACGGTGGCGGGGATTGCGAAGGTGGTGAATTCGGGAGGGGAGTGGCTGGAGCGGAGCGGGAATTTTGTGCTGCAGTGGCGGAAAGTGGTGGAGGAAGGGCGATTCAGTTATGGGCTGGAGCCGACGGGGATGCGGCGGGCGTTCGGGTCGGTGCTGCTGGAGGCGCCGTGGGTGGCGACGGTGCTGCTGACGGGCGGACTGCTGCTGGAGTTAGGGGCGTTTGCGGGATTGCTGAACCGGAGGGCGGCGATCGTGTTCGGGGTGCTGGTGATTGGGTTTCACCTGATGCTGGGTGTGCTGATGGGACTGCCGTTCATTGAGTACCGGCGGGTGGTGCTGGTGCTGTTTGTGAATCCGGCGTGGGTGCTGGCGCTGGTGTCAGGGGCGGCGTGGCGGAAGTGGGGGCGGCGCGGTGTTGCGCCTTGAGAGACGTCAGGGTGTCAGGGTGTCAGGGCTGCGGGGAAGCGGCGAGACGTTTGAGGCCTGGGGCGGCGGCGAGGAGCGTGCGGGTGTAGGGATGCTGCGGGTTGGCCATGAGGTCGTCGGCGTTGCCGGATTCGACGATTCTGCCGGATTGCATGACGGCGACGTGGTCGGCTAGGAAGCGGACGACGCCGAGGTCGTGGGAGATGAAGAGCATGGTGAGGCCGAATTCGCGGCGGAGGTCTAGGAGGAGATTGAGGATCTGGCTCTGGATGGAGACGTCGAGGGCGCTGACTGGTTCGTCGGCGAGGAGGAGTCTGGGGGCGGGGGCGAGGGCGCGGGCGATGGCGATGCGCTGGCGCTGGCCGCCGGAGAATTCGTGAGGGTATTTGAGGGCGGCGGAGGGGCTGAGGCCGACGCGTTCCATGAGAGCGGCGACGCGGGAGCGGAGGGTGGGCTGGTCGAGTGGGCCGGAGCGTGCGGTGATGGATTCGGCCAGGGTGCTGAAGATGGTGAGGCGCGGGTTGAGGGAAGCGTAGGGGTCCTGGAAGACCATCTGGAAGTCGAGCCGGGCGAGGCGGAGGGCGGCGGCGTTGAGGGAGGAGAGGTCGCGGTTTTCGAGGAGGATCCTGCCGGAGGTGAGCGGCTGGAGCTGCATGATAGCGCGGCTGAGGGTGGTTTTGCCGCAACCGGATTCGCCGACGAGCCCGAGGATTTCGCCGGGGGCGATGTCGAGGGAGACCCCGTCGACGGCGCGGAAGGGATCCGGGCGTTTGCCGAAGAGGGAGGTGCGGGCGGGGAAGTGGACGCGGACGGCGTCGAGTTGGAGGAGAGGGGTCATGCTGGACTGTGGTTGAGGCAGCCTGGGCAATTCTGGACGAAGTGGCCTTGGGAGACCTCGATGAGGTCGGGTTCGCGGTCGGTGAGGCAGAGGTGGCCGCCTAGCGTGTTGCGTGGGCGGAAGGCGCATCCGGGTGTTAGGGAGGCGAGGTCTGGGGGTGTGCCAGGGATGGTGTGGAGGACGGCTCCCTTGGGCTGGAGGGAAGGGACGCTGCGCATGAGGGCGCGGGTGTAGGCGTGGCGCGGATTGCGGAAGAGCGTGTCGACTGGGGCGGATTCGACGAGACGGCCGGCGTACATGACGTTGACGTAGTCGCAGACCTCGCTGACGACGGCGAGGTCGTGGGTGACGAGGATGACGGCGGTGCCGAGGGCGCGCTGACGTTCCTTGATGAGGTCGAGGACCTGTTTCTGGATGGTGACGTCGAGGGCGGTGGTGGGTTCGTCGGCGATGAGGAGTTCCGGGCGGGTGATGAGGGCCATGGC
>Ga0315905_10007131_pt1:0-7500 | contig 11339 bp, 9 predicted proteins | sample LakEriMetagenome_5_FD_203522 | JGI IMG/M metagenome (GOLD analysis project Ga0315905, IMG submission 203522) | Freshwater fungal communities from buoy surface, Lake Erie, Ohio, United States - Buoy 4 MA121 | ecosystem: Environmental > Aquatic > Freshwater > Lake | place: USA: Lake Erie...
TCAAATCAAAACTGATGAAACAAACCCTTAAAATTGTTGGGGAGCGATGGGGGACGCAGACGAGCACCTCGGTGGCGAGGCAGATGTTGACGACGGGGTCAACGGTCGCGCCCCGCCCGAAGCTCACATGCGCCCCCCGCCCGCACGTGCGCGTCTGATCGCGACCTCCGGGCGGGCCTGCAGTGCGGCGCTGCTACAGAGCCCACAAATGAAGCTTGTTGACACGTGGCGCCGAGCCGCACGCCGCGCGCAGCCGCCGTGCGGCTGGGCTCGTGCGGGGTGCGGGGTACGGTGTGTGGCGCTGTGTGCGCTACATGTGAACGGCCGCGCGGCCCTGCCTCCTGACGTGCGTGCGGGCAAAAAATGTTGCAGTGCTCGACGTGATCCTGGGCGGGAGCGACGAGGAGGAGCCGGACGAAGGCCAGTCGGGGCCCGCCAGCGCCATCAGCGCAAAGGGGAAGAAGGATGCGCACCTCGGCGACGGTGCTGCGGGCAGCCGCCCCGGCACCGACCCCTACGGGGCAGGTGCGCAGTCGGCGCCGCAGGCAGAGCGGCAGCGCAGGCTGCTCGAAGAGCGCGGCCGCGACGCTGACAGGCCTGGCGCGTGGAGGGAGCCCCCGAAAGAGCGGGAGCGGGTGCGCGACCGGGAGTGGGATCGGGAGGCAGACAGAGAGCGTGAGCGCGAAGGCGGGGACCGAGAAAGGCGGGAGAACAACTGGGACGCGCCGAGACCCGACGCTTTGCGGTACGAAGGCGGCGCCCCTAGGCACGAGGGCGGCGCCCCACGGTACGAGGGCGGGGCGCAAAGATACGAAGGCGGCGCGCAAAGATACGAAGGCGGCGCGCAAAGATACGACGTCGGCGCCCCGCGGTTCGACGGTGGCGCTCCAGCGGGGCAGGATGGAGGCGATTGGACGAGGCCGCGACGCGAGCACACCAAGGACCACAAGTCAGTTTGCACGCCACACACGCCACACACGCCACGCACTATGTTGTCCCCTGCGGCTTGAAATGCCGATTCTGATGATCGAGGCACGCTATGATGATGTAGCCGCGATTGCACGCTTGATGCGATACTAAGCGCCGCACTACCGCCCATGTTGCATGTTGCTGCAGCTATGAGCATCGTGTGCTGCTGGCCTGCAAGAGCGGCGGCGACGCCTGGCTGGACCGCCATCTCATTACCAAAATATTCTCACGCCACGGCAAGGTTTTGGATGTCTTCCTCCCGTTTGGCAGAAAGGTACTTGCTGTTGCACTTTATTGCGTTGTCCCGTCTGCATTTCGTGCAGGAGGGTGGTTGCACTTTGGAGAGCAATCGCTGATGCTTCCTCTTTGTCCTACCGTGATACCGCCAGCAGCAGAAGCACACACGCGGCACAGACGTCGTTGGTTTGACAGCTTCGTGCGGGGTGTGCTCGTGCAGATGGCTTTCGTGTCGTTCCAAGACGGAGAGGTGTTGGAGCAAGTCCTGTGCATCCAGCAAATGAACATTGAAAACTGTCAAGTCACCCTGACGCGTGCCAAGAAGAAGGAGGACGGCGGAGTCAACCTCAACGCGCGCGATCTGATAGCCGAAAGCTCGTCAGCTTCTCACACGCCCCGTGTATATGACAGCGGCCCTTCGCAAGCACCTCACACGCCGCGCGATGCTCGCTCGCCACCCCGCGGATGGGACAACGGCAGCACATTGGGCAAACGGGACAGGGTGGGCGAGGGCGGAGATCCTGGACGTAACGATCCGCTGCCGTCAAGCTCCGATAACTGGCCGCGGCCGGTGTGTGGTGTAGGCATGACGCTGCTGGAGGCCACCCGTGAGTCAAATGGCTGTTGTGTTGTGAGTGACATCAAGAGGGGCGGACCGGCTGACCTGTCGGGCAGGGTGCGGGTGGGCGATCACCTGGTGCGCGCGGGCGGCAACAATTGTGTGGGCATCAAGCGCGAAGTGATCAAGACGTTCGTGGTCGGCCCGTCGGGCTCTGTGGTCGAGCTGGAATTCGCACGCGGACAGGAGTCCATTGTCGTGCAGCTGAAGCGTTTTGCTCCCCCCAAGCAGAACGAAGACACTCAACTAGCCTCACTGCCTCCTCCCGGCTCTGCTCACGCCGACGACTGGCACAAGCGACCGCGGTTCGACTCGCACATGCAGGCCCCTGCTGTCGAGATGCCTCCGCCCCGGGAGAGTACTGCTGTGCAGCGGGATCCACGCTACGACAGAGGGGACTTGCGTGCCACCAATTTTCCTCCCGCGCGATCCTACCACGATGGTGGATCTGCGTTGGATGGTCGCGACGGCAGACCCATGGGCAGTTTCAGGGACGGCGGGCGTGAGGGAGCTCGGGGACCGCCGCGGGACATGTACGACCAGAGGGCTGACGCGAAATTCCCTGTGCGTGATGAGCGCGAGCAGTTGCAGGCAGGGAGTGGTGGTGGCATGGGCCCGCGCGACATGAGGCGGCCGGAGCGGGACGACCGAACCCATGACAGCAGAGATGCCTACCCCCGCGGCAACGAGGGCAACTTTAGGCAAGACAACCAGAGGAGTGCCATGCAAGGCCCCCCGCGTGGCAGGTCGCGCAGCCGCTCTCCGCCGCGCGGGTATCACGATGAGCGTGGCCCCCCTCCTGCAGGTGGGTACGACAACAGGCGCAATAACGATGAGCGAGGGGCCCCTCCTTCTGGTGGGTACAATAAGAGGTCACCGCCGCCCATCGATCGGAATCGTTTACAGGAGAACCGTGTTTTTATGACTGCGATCGGAGGAGGTTTGGGTTGGTTGAATAAGGACGCCATCAAATACGCTATGATGCAGCACGGCAAGGTGCTGCAGGTTTTCATTCCGCACGGCAAAAAGTTTGCTTACGTGTCCTTTGAAAGTGGCGCCGCGATGGAGGATGTGATTCGCAAGCGCGATTTCGAGTTCGAAGGCTGCAAGGTCAGAGTGGATGTGGCCAAGCCTCAAGGCGAGACGAAAGAGGGTGAAACGTCTGCCCCCTCTTTCTTTCATGGTGGAAGGCCTGCCCCCTCATTCGGGCAGGACAGGCCGCACGGAAGAGATACAGGTCTTGGAAATGGGTTCCCGGCGGAAAGGAATGGGCGGGAATCGCGGCAATATTCGGGGGGAGGCAGGGACAACCATGATTTTCGAGATCAGAGCAGGTTGTCTTCTTGTGCAGAGGATCCGCACGATTCTAACCCTGGCAATTTCCCTAACCCTGGAATCAGAAATTCCGTGCGTTCGTTGTCGCCTCCGTTCTCGCATTGCCAATCACTAGAATCTTCTGTGGCAGACAGGTGGAGCCGCTCTGAGTCTCTGAATTTCGCGGCAGGTAATTTTCGCGAGACGCGTCAGGGTGTGTCGCAGGACAAGAGTGCGCGCGCACATCAGCCCACGGCACTTGACCAAGACGACATTTCTCGTTTACATGTTTCGCAGGGTCATAGGAGCGTTGGCGAAAAGCGAAGGGTGGTTGGTGTGCTTAATGCGCGCCCGGATCCTGCCTTAGCTGCGCTGCAGGCTGCGCGAGTGATGAGGAGCAGTGTGACCTATCAATCGAATGATAGGTCCGACCGCTTGCTGGATAGAGAGTACGAGACGGCTGGTCGCGAAGCCAAAAATGGCGAGGCTAGCCGCTTGCACGCAATGACACCCTTATTCAATAAGGATGCAGGTGACAGCGCATTTGACAGGCAGGCACCTGGCGTGCTGGTTGGCGATGACACACGTCTAATAAAGCACGAGATATCGTGGTCATCGCCGCACGCGGTTTTGGACTGGCTCGACAAGACTTCGTTGGATTCTGTATCTCTCGAAAAGCTGCTCGAGGCAATAGGGCGCTGCGGTGATCTACTGCTGCCTTCCGCGATTGACTATCCTTCTCACTTGCCTCGTATTCGTGAAGAATCTTCGGCTGCGCAGCCGCTGCAGGTTCTGCAGCAATGTGTGCGGCTGGTACCGGCAGTTGGGCACAGGTTTCTTTCGAACTCGTCCAGCTCGCGCGGAGCATCTGCAGCGGCTCATCGTACTACACACCGGCAAGCTACTCACGAGACCAAAGATACTCCAAACTTTGGCAAATCTGCTCATCTTCAAAGCAATGTGTGTCCTTATTTCGTTGTTGGTCGTTGTAATTGGGGTTTAGATTGCCGCTTCGAGCATGCATTACCTGCGGATTCGTGTGTGCGGGACAGTGTATCCCGAGGAGGCAATGAGGTTGGTAGTACTGCTCACCACAAAGCTGACGGTCGTGTGCCTGCGGTGGTTAACGGAAGGTTGGTGTGCACAGCAGTGGCAGGCGTGGCGCGAATCTACTCGCGAGCACTGCATCACTACTTTGCTGATCGCACGCACGTATTGGCTCGCGATGTATGCGCACAGTGTCGTAATGCTCTGTCTGCCATGTGCTGCTCGGCGGCGTCTCATCTCGAAGCAGAAATTTCACGCGAGGCGCATAACGGGCTCAATGGCCGCGTGGATCCGTGCACTGGGGACGCGATTGAGGCGATGCGTGTGATCGCGATGCTGGCCAATGATGTCGCTGATGCTGCGCATGGTACGCGCGTGGATTGCGACGTTTCCAGCACAGCAGTGCAGCAGCAGCTGCAACAATGTATGCACGCCGTCGGCCGCTGGCTTGTGTTGCTGCTTGCTCCCTCGAAGCGCTCTTCTTTCCGGTCTGCGCATGCCGCAACTTCCCTCACGTCGCAGCGCACGAAAGAGTGCGCATCTGATGGTGTGATTGACCGCGCCAGTGACAACGTGCGCATGCCAGAGCTTGCGCGTGCGCCTGACGACAAGTCTCAGCTTGTCGCACCCTTGACCATTCACGACACTGTACAAGTCTTCAGCAGTTTCGCCAACGTGGGGTGCCTTCCGCGTGAAGAGTTGCTCTCGCGGCTGTCCCTGCCGCTGTTAACCGAGGGCGAGCAAGAGATGCAGGTTTCAGAATACTGTCCTCAAATCCTCGACTACGTGGCTGCCTTGGATGCCTCGCACGTGTGCCTTCTAATCACCGGAGTGGCGCGCCTGCCGTGCACCGAGAATCGAATGCTTGTGCCCCTCTTGAAGGTGCTCTTGGAAAAGGCAACTAAGAAGCACGTACTAGAGAAGATGGAGATGCGGCAGTGTGTGTCGCTGCTCACTGCCTTCCCGTACCTTGCACCCAAGCGTCAAGCAAGCCTCGAGGAACCACCCCAGCAGCACAACGACTCTCTGCCGCAAGCACTACGCCTCTTTCGTGCTGTCGTGGAACACCTAGCAGAAGGCATGCAGGACCTTGATGTACCCCTCGACACTCCAGCGCTCGCCCGCATCGCGCGAGCACACAGTAGACACTGGCAAGGGCTGGATGGAATCGCAGGCGCCATGTCTCTTCATCTGGCAAAGCTGGCTGCCATTCCCACTGCTGTGACCGGCACCAGCAATGCATGCACTGCTGGAGCCTCGGTGCAGGCGCAGACGGAGGTTGGAAGGGAGGGAGGGAAGGGTGGTGTAGAGGGGGCATTAGCTGCAATGACTGCGGAGGCCGGGGGGGCTGATGGTGGTCTTGGGGTGGCTGTGGGCGCACCATCCTCCTCCAAGCTGGTGTTCACAAGGCTGATGGACTGTGCGGATCTGCTGCTGGGGTTCAGCCTGGTAGGGTCACATGAGGTGCCGCACTCACAAGGTGGAGCAAGGCGCACATGGGCGCTGATTGAGGCCGCGCTAGAGACCTGCCACCGCAACACAAATGTCCTCGAGAGGTTTACCGCCGCGCACGTCATCGTGGAGCTGCTTTGGTCTCTGTCCGTTGCAGCGTCTTCCGACAACCTGCGTGCGGGAGCAGGGGAGGGAGAGGGAAAGACAGGAAACATAGAGGAAAATGCGAGGAGCAGGCAGGGACTGCGCGAGCAGCTGGATGCGCTGCAAGCGCGCCTTCTTCTGCTTCTTGCACGCCGCTACTATGCCCGCGAACTGTCGTTTGCAGCGGGCACACAGTTTGTTGATGCTGACGCTGCCAGCGCGGGAGCTCGTGCGCGTAGGGCGCGAGCGGAGGGGCTGTCGGACGCGGCATCGCGTGCTAGTGATGGTGAGGCCACGGGAGCGCACGAAGGGCCGCGGGAGGAATTGTTGGGTGTTCATGCGGAGATGGTGCTGCAAGTGGTGCTGGTAGCGCCCGGCGGGATGCTGCAGGATAATCGGATACAGGGATTAGTGAAGCATGTCAAGGAGCAGGGGCGGCAGCGCGACCTTGCTCGCATTGAGCGCAACACGAGCATGCTAGACGATATGCACCAGGTGCCTCCTCTCGCGCGGCACCATGCTTACGCGAACATGCGTCGCCTGACTTGGAGGCTGGATGCCCACGGCAGGTGCTCAAGTCAATCAGTGCGCGTGTGCGCCACAGCGTCGAACTTGGAGACGGCGGGTGTGTGCTGTGCTTCATGCTCGAGGCCGAAGACTATGTGGCTAGCCCTGACCAGACCCCCGACATCGACGCGTCGCCCTCCGTCTCAATCGCGCAGACGGCCAGCACGGAAGTGGACACTCTGTGCGGCGTCAGCAGCAGGGGCATGATCAGGAGCCTATCCTCTGTCAAGGACCTGCATTCGCTGCGGTCGTCGGCAATGCGGACCGCGGCCGGCTCTGTCGGCACTTTCGACGCCTCGGACGTGGACGTGATCGAGGTGTATGATGCGCGCAGGGATTGCCTGCAGCGCCCCAGTCATCTCCGAGATGGAATGGCCTACCATCCGGCAGGCGTGTGGCTCCAACGCGTGCGCCTCCTCCGGCGACGTGGCTTCACGGTGCTGCAGGTGGGGACCGAGCAGTGGGCGGGACTTGTGCGCGCCGAGGGAGGGGCGGGCAGCGACGACGGCGCCGACCTGGCTGCAGCAGCGGCGCGGTCGAGCCGCGCGGAATGGTTGATGAAGCTCATCAACACTGCTGCGTGGGCGCGGAGTCTTGTTCCCTTCCGCCGCGGCATCGCTCTGCCAAGCACTGGCGCGCCGCCATTGTCTGAAGCGCGCACAAGTCCAAGGCATGCGGCGTCAGCGGCAAGCCATGTATCGAGCGGCGCATGGTGCGCGTTGCCCTTCTCTCCGCGCGACGCTATCGGCAATCATGTCGACGCCAACGCCGTTGCAGGAGCAGAGTGTGATGCTGACCAGAAAGGCGAGGCAAGCGTCGTTGATGCAGGAGGGGCAATCGTGGATGACTTCGAGCTCGGTGAGTCGGCGTCATCGTGGATCGCGAGCAGAAGTGCGGCAGCGCACGCAGCGGCGCTGCAGCAGGGGGGGAAGGATTTCAAGGTGTGGTCGCTATACTGGAGCAAGAGCAAGCAGCAGTGGTTCTACCACAACAACGCCACCAATGACAAGGTCTGGAAGCCCCCGCCAGTAGATGGGTGGGAAATTCATCCACGAGATGCCGAGGCTGTGCAAGCCCCCGGCGCTGCGTATACCTGTCTGCAGTACTACTACTACAATCCGCTGACCAAGACCTCTGCATTTGAGCCGCCC
>Ga0315905_10007132_pt1 | contig 11339 bp, 3 predicted proteins | sample LakEriMetagenome_5_FD_203522 | JGI IMG/M metagenome (GOLD analysis project Ga0315905, IMG submission 203522) | Freshwater fungal communities from buoy surface, Lake Erie, Ohio, United States - Buoy 4 MA121 | ecosystem: Environmental > Aquatic > Freshwater > Lake | place: USA: Lake Erie, Ohio...
AATCACATCCACTCAAATGAAAAAATTAAATTATTCCACAACCGATTTATATACAGCAGGATATACGGCAAACGAAATATTTACAGGAGGATACACCGCAGCACAAGCGTTAGCAGGTGGCTATACAGCAATTAACCTTTATGACACCCCTTACACCCCTGCTAGTATGATTTCTGCTGGATATACTCCTTTATCTATGTATCAAGCAGGATATACGGCTACACAATTAGTTCAAGCGAATGTTTCTTTGGCAAACTTGATTTCTGCCGGATATTCAGTTACAAATTTATATCAAGCAGGATTTACAGTAACCCAATTATTAGCACAAAACAGAACTATTTCTGATATGGTTTCTGCCGGTTATTCGGTAAATTCATTTTTAAGAGCAAATGTTACAGCGACCCAAATAGTAGCATTTTTTCCTGTTATTTCTTTATTGAATGGTGGATATACAACGGCTAATTTATTCACAGCAAATGTTTCTGCTTCAGATATGAAATCAGCAGGACAAACCGCAACACAATTAAGAACCGCTGGGTATACATTAGAATCTTTGGTAAATGCTAACTATCAAGCAACGGATTTAAAAACGGCGGGATATACAGCAGCGAATTTATATCCTTATTTTACGCTAGCCCAATTAATAGTAGCACAGTTTATCGCGGCCGATTTAAAAGCTCTTGGATACACACTTCCAGAAATCCTTTCTAATGGATACACTTTGGCAAATATGACAACTTCGGGATTTCAAAAATCGGATTATATTGCGAATGGAACTACTATTCAACAATTAGTTTCTGCCGGTTTCAATTCTACCAATCTAACTTCGGCTGGATATTCTATAACAGATGTTTACAATACAGGAGAATATACATTATCACAAATGATTCGAAATGGATATTTGGCCAGTGATTTATTTTCAAATGGAATTTCTATTCCACGTTTTATTTATGATATTAGTAATGGACAATTTAATAATACAATCCCAATAATTAATACTGGAAATTCATTTACTGATTTGTCTTGGAATTCTTCCTCTAATTCATCGAGAACTAGTGTATGGGTTACTTGGACATCATATACAAATAATAATGTAGATGATGGGTTGTTTATTAGTCAAGCGACCTATTATACTCATCGCAGTTTCAGGATTATTCAATTTGGCGGTATTCCTTTATCAAATAAAACGGGTATGTTTAAAGACTTCGCTGGTGCTATTGTAGCAACAGATGTTCCTAGAATTTCAAATACAAGCTTGAGGTCGTGTTTTGATAATGTAAAAATACCAAATGAATCGTATGGTAACATCGGTAATTGGGATGTTAGTAATGTAACTATGATGCATGGCGTGTTTTATAATAATTGGTATTTTAATCGCAATATTGAAAGTTGGAATATGTCAAAAGTGACCAATATAAATTATATGTTTTCAATTACAGCATTTAATCAACCTTTAAATAATTGGGATGTCGGAAATGTCACTACTATGGAACAAACATTTTCTCGTGCTTCTGCTTTTAATCAACCATTAAATAATTGGAACACAAGTAAAGTAACACAAATGAACAGTATGTTTTCAGCTTCATCATTTAATCAACCTATTGGTAATTGGAACACATCTAGTTTAACAAATATATCTTATATGTTTCAAGATGGCGTATTCAATCAACCTATCAATAATTGGAATACTTCAAAAATCACTAATATGGAAGGAACTTTTATAAACAATAAAGTATTTAATCAATCATTAAATAATTGGGACACGGGAAATGTAACAAATATGTTCCAAATGTTTCACAGTTCTGTTTTCAATCAACCCCTCAATAATTGGAATACTAGCAAAGTTCAAGGTATGCAACATATGTTCGTCCGTAGTGATTTCAATCAACCTATTGGAAATTGGAATGTTGGTAATGTAACCACGATGGAAAGTATGTTTGGAGGTTCAAATTATTTTAATCAAGATTTAAGTGGATGGAATGTTTCCAAAGTAACAATTTTTAATCATATGTTCTATGAATCAAAAGCCTTTAATACGCCTACTATTGGAAATTGGAACACTTCCAGATTTGGGTTAGGAGGTACCGCCCACGGTTTATTAGCGTCTTCTCAGATGAAACCGGTTGAAATGAATTATTTATTAGGTGTATGGAGAAATAATACAAGTTTTAAAAATGTTTCTTTATCATCATTACCGAATTATGCAATCAATTCAGGTATATCAGCAATTATAACTGCTTTACAAGCGAAAAGTGTTTCGTTTATTATAGCTAGCACTACTGTATCTACCGCTACTTTCAATAGTTCTCGTTATTCTTTACCATTTTTATTAACTGGTGGGTATTCTTTGGCAGATTTAATTCCAGCTCAATATACAAAAACAGATTACCAATCAGCAAATATTACTGTTACACAATTGAGAACAGCTGGATATTCCGCAATTAAAATGAACCAATCCGGATATTCTCTTTCTGACTTACTATCGAATGGTTATTCTGTGGCATCTACAGTAAATTCTGGATACTCATCATCCGATTATGCTTCTCAAAATCTCACTATTACAGAATTATACACGGCTGGATTTTCAGCACGGTCATTATATATCGCCGGTTTTAACATTACACAGATTCTTTCTGCCGGATACCAAATCGTTGATTTATCTAATACAGGGTTCCAAGTAGCACAATATACCGCAGCCAATATTTCTATTGGTAATTTGAAAGCTGCCGGTTATCAAGCAAGTAATTATATTTTGGCAGGATATACACCACTACAACTTATTAATTCGGCATTATATACGAGAGAGGCATTATTGGCTATGGGATTCACAAACGCACAATTAGTGGTTGGAGGTTGTTATCCAGAACATACAGGATTTATTTTTGATGTATCTACAAATTTATGGAATACAGGATTATATTCAATACCTATAACGAATACAAGTAAATCATTTACAGATTTGTCTTTTACAACTATGAATAGTTCTAGTACTGGATTAACAACCATTTTTGTATCTTGGAAATCATTTGTCAATATGAATAGAGACGGATTATACTTCTGGAATAATTCTGTGGGCGGTTCAAATTGGAATGGTTCTACTACAAAAAGTGTGAATATTACTCAATTTGGAAGTATTCCACTTTCTGCTCCTGAGGGAGCCTATAATGGTGTCTTTCGGGATTTTCAAGGAACTATTACAGCAATAGATACTCCAACTGTCGATTGTGGTGGTTTATCGTCCTGCTTTTTAAATGCCAATTTGAATAGTTATGGTAATATTGCCAATTGGGATGTTTCTACTATAACAACTATGAACTCGATGTTCGAAGGTAGTAATTTTAATACAGATATTAGTGGATGGAATGTTAGTAATGTAACTAATTTCTCTTATATGTTTAATAACGCACATAAATTTAATCAACCTGTGAATAATTGGAATGTTTCAAAATCGACAAATTTTGAACGTATGTTTGAGTGTCAGTCTTTCAATCAACCATTATCCAATTGGAATGTCAGTAACTGTGTAAACTTTAGTTATATGATTAATGGTAATCCAGTTTTTAATCAAGACATTAGTATGTGGAAATTTTCAAAAACAAAAACTGTTAACCTCAATAATATGATTAGTAATACTAATAAATTTACTCAAAATATTGGAAATTGGGATTTAACAAATACAAATTTTGGTATTAATTTTTCAGTAGACTACTGGACCGGTACGTCTTATAATGGATATAACCCCGCAAAATGGGGTGTTTTAATGTCAACATTCACACAAAACCCTTCTTTTATAGCTAAAAATGTATCCACAGAACGAGGAACAGTTCCATATCTTAACACACCAATTACCACTGCTTCTCAAGCTAGATATCGGTTTGGAAGTAATCCTGTAACACCTATTCCAAGTCAATTCAAAATATTGGGTTATGAACCCTTCGACTTAAGAATACTCGGCTATCAAATCCCCGAATTAATTTACAATTATTACACCCTTACTGACCTTTCCAATTCCGGATTTAAAGCCGCCGATTATACAGCCAACAATTATACTATCACCAATCTTTTCAACGCCGGTTTTTCTGTGGATAATTTGGCTGCCGCCGGATATACCTTCGCACAAATGATTTCAGCGAATATTTCACTCTCTCGTTTTGCTAACTCAACCAGTTTCAATAAAACGACCTACTCAAAACACCCCTTCACCTTATCACAATTAGTATCAGCAGGATTCTCTTATAAATATCTCATCCAATCTGGATACACAAAAACCGATTTCCAACCAGCGAATATTACACCACAAACCCTTTTCCAAGCCAATATCACTATCCAAGAAATGATAACAGCCAAATATCTCCTTTATGACATCCTACAAGCAGGTTTTTCATTAACCCAAGTGAAAACCTTTGGATTTGTAAAAGCAGATTATATTTCAGCAGGAAAAACAATTTATGATTTAAGATTGGCAAACTTCACAAAAACCGATTATACGAAAGCTGGGTTCTCACCACTCGATTTGATAAACTCCGGACAATTTACATTAACCACCTTAATGAATACACTTAAATATACCTATGCCGATGTAATTCCGGCAGGTTGTATGCCTGATAAAAAAGGGTTAATATTCGAGATGCCTACAGTTATATTCAATAATACATCTATCAATTTATGGAGTGGTTCCGCAGTTACCGTATCGAGAATTTCCCCTATTATCAACGTTAATAACTCTTTTGTAGATTTATCACATTCTTGGATTCAAACGCCATCTACAGGATTAACCACTATTTTCATTACTTGGAGTTCTTTTAATATTATCGCGAATTCAAATGATGGCTTTACTTTTGCGAATGTAGCCGGATTGAACGCAACAAAAGTTAATATTTTACAATTTGGAAAAATTCCTCTTACTACAAGATGTGTTGGTAATTCAGCTACTTTTTATAATTATTATGGTAGCATATCCGCAACAGATAGTCCATTACTTTTGACAAATACTTTAAGTTATATGTTTACTTATTCTAGAATTCCTATTTGTAATATAGGACATTGGGATGTTTCGGGTATCGTTAATTTTAGTCGTACGTTTCAAGAATCATTCTTTAATTCTAATATAAATAATTGGAATGTTTCTAATGCAACAAATATGTCTTATATGTTTTTAAGTTCGAGATTTAATCAACCCATCAATTCTTGGAATGTCGGTAATGTAACTACAATGCAAAGTATGTTTGAGAATTCTCCATTCAACCAACCTATCAATTCTTGGAATGTAAGTAAAGTCACTAATATGAATAGTATGTTTAAAAGTGTAACTGCTTTTCAACAAGATATTAGTACTTGGCAAACAAATGCTCTTCAAATTATAACAAATCTTTTTCAATCCGCAACTGTTCCTATACCTAATTTTGGAGGATGGAATTTAACAAATATGACAAATATGGATAACTGTGTAACAACTCCACCATTTAATACACCCATATTTTTAATAGCTCTCAATAATTTGTATACTTCTCTTGCTACTAACCCTACGTTTTGTATAGGAACAGACCCTGAGCTTCCATTATTGGACACACCTAATTTAGAGGCAATCGTTCAACAATTAGCTGCCAAGGGATATATACTCGTTCCTGCTGAAGTAGCTACAAATTTGGCACTTTGTAATCAAGTTGGAATTAGTACTTCCGATTTACGTGAAGCTGGATTTTCTGTAACACAATTAATTACAGGCACTTTCCCTTTGGTTTCTTTGGCTAATGCTGGATTCACCGCAACCGATTTTTCCGGAGCAGGATTTCAAATTACAGAGTTATTAGATGAGGGATTTACATCTACTCAATTAATTACTGCTGGATATTCACCTACAGCTATTTCTTTAGGACAATGGATAAGTAGCCCTGGATTCACATATAATTTTGAAGAATTAGGATATTCTATTTCACAAGTCATAAGTGAAGGTTATAATCTATCTATTTTCGTTTCAGCTGATTATGAAAGTTCAGATTATACTGCGGCAGGATATACTGTCGCTCAATTATACGCAGCCGGATTTTCTGTGGCGACTCTTCTTTCTATCGGATTTTTACCAAGCGAATTAACCGCAGCAAATATTCCTGTTCTCATTCTCGTTCAAAATGGATTTACTATTTCACAAATATTGGCATCTAATAATTATAGATTAATCGATTTGTCCAATTGCGGATTTACTCAAACACAATTTACAACCGCTAATTATACCATCGCGAATTTGAAAACAGCCGGATATACCGTTTCACAATTAATCACTTCTCAATATACAGTTACTCAAATCTATCAAGCTGGATATTCGGCGGCTAACTTGATTTCAGCTGGCGCATCTATCCCCGCTTTATATATTGCGAATGTTCCTGCCTCAGAATTAATATCTGCCAACGTTACTGTTTCTGAATTATATGCAGCTGGATATTCGGTAAGTAGCTTTTTATCTTCCAATGTATCTTTATCTACTCTTATTTCTCAAAACGTATCTTTAATAGATATCAGCAACGCTGGGTTCTCTATTACACAAATGAAAACTGCTGGAGTGACATTACTTCAATTCGTTCAAGCTGGATTTTCTATACCAGACTTAGAAGATACCGGATACACCGCTACTAATTTCGCACAAATCGGATTTAGTTCTCTTACATTAATGAACGCAGGATATACTCTTGCGAATCTTCTTGATGCTGGATTTACTGTTTCTACTTTATTAGGCGATGGATTTACAGTTCCACAATTCCGTCAACTTGATGTTAGTGCGGTTGCTTTATACAACGCCAACGTATCCCTTCAATCTTTATACGACGCTTCTTATACATTACCGGAATTAGGGGGAACAAATCTTTTTACTATTCCTCAATTGGTTACTGTAGGATTTACCGCAACCCAATTTTACAACACTAATTATACCGCAACACAAATCGTTTCTCAATTTACACCAGCACAATTGAAAACGGCAGGTTATACCGCAGGACAATTGTTGACAGCGGGTGTAACTGCTTCAAATTTAGTCTCTAACGGTTATACAGCAACAGATTTTAGAAATTCAACCAATTATACAGTTGACCAATTATATTCACTCGGATTTAACGCAAAAGCTCTATTTGACGCCGGATATTCAAGCACAGAAGTGTATAATAGTCACGATTATACGGTTGCTCAAATGGTTGCTGGTGGTTATACTATTTCTATGTTGTATACTGCTAATGTTACACCTATAGAATTATATAATGTTGGTTTTTTCGCTTCTCAATTGAGAAATGTTGGATACACAGCAACACAACTCGCGACTACCCCATATACAACAACTGAATTATATCAAGCAGGATATTCTGCTACTGAATTAAAAACAGCAGGTTATTCACTCACTTCTATTATATCAGGTGGATATTCCTTGTCATCTCTTTCATCAGCAGAATATACAGCAATACAATTAAAACCTTTTGGATATACAGCAATACAATTAAAACAAGTTGGATATACAGCCACCAATTTATTTCAAGCAGATTATACAGCCACTCAATTATATGATGCCGGATATTCAGCTTCCAATATGTATACAGCAGGTTATACCCCTAGTCAATTATATACCGCCGGATATCTTGCCTTTGTATTAGTTCAAGCTGGTTATAATCCAGAAACAGTTGCTAATGCCGGATATTCTGTATCACAATTAAAAGCAGCTAATTATACAGCAACACAATTAAGAACATATGGATTTAATGCTTCTCAATTACTTGGAATTTATACGCCCAATAATATGAAAGTAGCCGGATATACAGCAACTCAATTATTTCAAGGCGGATTTACATCCTCCGAATTATATTCAGGAGGATATCTTGCTTCCGAACTATTATCAGCTGGTTATACTGTTACTCAAATACGTACTGGCGGATATTCAATTCAACAAGTATCTACAACAGGAGCAACTGGCGAACAATTATTTGAAGGCGGATATTCAGCTACTGCCTTAAACTCTGTTGGATATACACCATCCCAATTATATTCATTGGGATATACCGCAACACAAATGTCTCAAGCTGGATTTAACGCAAGAACATTATACGAAGCGGGCTATCAACCAGCTGAATTGAAAGAAGCAGGTTATACAATCGTCCAATTAATTGAATTAGGACTTTCAAACAATCAATTATTAACCGCTGGATTTACACAACCACAAATTGATGCTGCAGGAGTCAATTTCGTTTTACACGCGTTCTCCTCTACTATTACGATGTCTAATTTAGCACAAGCTCTTGAAGGTTTACCTCCAGATGCTCTCCAAGACGCAAGCGCAACAGCTATTTTTTACATGGACCAAGCTTATTTACAAAATATTTTTAAATTCAAAGTTCATTCAGAGAACATCGCTGATAACTTTTCCAATATAAAATATTATACCTTTATGACAAACTGGCCTACCAATTTCAATATGAATCCATCGAATTCTATGTTAAGTGCTCCTGAATCAACTGGTGCTATTTATCAAGCAGATGAACCCACAGAAATGCTTGTAAAACACGATTTTATCCGTTACTTGGCCAAAAAATTATTTGGAACGCCTATGGCAACCGATTTATTCAGTAATGAATCCCAATTATTAAATACTCTCAATACTATTGGTAATAATGTTTTCCAAAGAGATATTAGTAACGTTTTATGGCAAGTTTCTACCACAAATCCAAATCCACAATTAACTGAAACATATAAATTCGATGCCAGTTTAAATTATTATTATACAACTGATTATATGACTACAAATAAAAATATTTGTAGAGAACTTTTCCAACAAATGATTAAGTTTAATCCGGATAGATTTAATGACCTCGTTCTTGATAATAATAACCTATTCAGTATACCAATTATCAACGGAGATACAATCAGTTTTCAATATACTATTAATCCTGACCCAAATCAACATACAGTTACAAATGTTCCTCCTTTTGGTGGAAGACTGTATACTATCAAAATTGTTGTCGATGATGGGTCTCATTCAAATATTACACCCACCGATTAACCCCCTTGCACTTCATAGTAGAATTATACCGGTTACAGAAGAGGGTGAGGATTCATACATAAACGGCTTATATGTATCAAAATCTACTACAAAGTCCACCGGTATAAAAGGATTTAAATACTCAACACTACCTTTTATAAAATGAAAATTTACAACACTATTCAATATTTTTATTATGTTCTTCTTTATTATTGCTTTCGATTGGCTTTTTTGATAGGCATTTTTAAACCGCCTATTACACCCAAAACTTTTTTAGAAGAGAACAAAGAATATGTTACTCCTTTGATACAAATTTTCCAAAAAACATTTGAGAACACCGATATATTATGGAATGAATCTATTCAATTAATCCTTTATGACAAATCCCAATATACCCAATTTATGACTGAATCAAATAATCTTTTGGAACAAAATTGGAGAGCAAAATTATTATTTGAGAACACCCCTAGAGGAAATATTATTATGTTTTATGACCCTTATAAAATGGGATTTTCTTTTTATTGTGACCAAAAAGTCGTTTCATACGACATTTTGAACGCGATTGCCTCGAAATATGTAAGGCTTTTCAGGTGTAGGCATTTTTTCTTGGATGAATCTATAGTCCCAAAAGAACATAAATCCCCTCTTATTTCCACCTATTTTGAAGAAAAAAAATCTTCGGCGCCTATAAAACCCCTTATAAAACCCCTTATAAATACTTCTATTCATAAATTAGAACTAGAGCAAGAAACAATAAAAAACAAATTCATTTATTTGGGGAAAATAGCGAATTTTCAAATGACACAGCCGATGCCAAAACCACGTAAAGTTCTCGCCAAATTCGTTTCACCAATATTGGAATCTCTTGGCGGTCAAAAAATGAGTTTCAAAGATTATAAAGAATGGCAAAACAAACAATCATCGCTTTCTACGACGCCTTCTTAGTCGTTTTCAACCAATTCAAAAACCCGTTGCTTTTTTCTATTTGAAATGACATTCCTAAATGGTCTTTCGCTATTAAATATGATTTATATTGTTTCGGTGTAAGAGAAGCCAAATAAAGCTGAATTTGTTCTTGAATGTTATCCATTTTATATTATAGTATAAAATGGTTTTGAATTGTTTCAATTTTATAGGGGAAATCCCCCTTCAAAAAACTGTCATAAAGGAATAATAATTTCAACAAAATAACCCATTCAATATTATTCCTTTATGACAATTCTTCGATATCCTTTGTTGAGAACATATTATTCCTTTATGACAAAACCTTATTAGAAAGAAGCAGAAGGACCCGGTAAAACACCATTATTCGTCGATGTTTTCGGAAGAACATCATTGTTCGTACATAATCCTCCTAAAGCCTTGATAAATTCACCTTGTGAAATAGGTCCTAAAGAAGGTGAATTATTAGCCGTTTTGGTAATAGAATACCATCCACGAGGAATACGTATTACACAATTAAAAGGACGAGGACGTTGGTCTTTTGTTAATCCGCCACAAGAATTCGCAAATGGTTTACATACACTACCCAAATCGTTTGTTGATAAACACGCTATCGTTTTTTTCGATAGGTTCTCAATATAGTTCTGTTGTGTATTTTGAATCATATTTGAATCCGGTTTTACAACGGCATATGGAGCAGGTCTTCGAATCCATCGATATTGAGTCATCAATTGACCGTTTGTATCTAATACCGACTTTTTCACAACTGATGGGTCATTATTTGCTGACATGCCATTATTCGAAGGGAAACAGAAATCGTCATAAACAATCGGTCCACGTTTATAAGTTCCACAACAACCTCCACTTCCCCTTGGTTCATTACCTCTCATAGGCGTTTTTGGAAAATGTAATCCGAGAACCCCACGCCCTATATATCCTTGACTACGACGAGTTCCATTCAAAGAGAATTGTTTCATTCCTACACTTAAATTACGATATAATACACGGGATTTTCTTTTTAATGTTGATTCTGACATATATATTGTTCTCATATTTTTATTTTTGATTGGCTTCTAAGATAGATACTCTCTTTTTGAGTTCTTGAATCTCTTTTACGAGAAGAGCAATAAACCCATTATAATTAACGCTTTGATAGTTCTCACCATCTTTTATTCCTTCTACCAAATTAGGAAACACATCTTGAACTTCGTGTGCTATAAAACCTAAATCTTTCTTTCCGGATAATTTATTCATATACTGAACTGGTTTCAATTCATCCACCGAATAATAGTTTCCTAGAGTAATTACGTTGGCTTTTATACGGTAATCCGAAGTGGTAATAAAATAAGTCGAATAAGATGACCCTGTTACTCTTACATTTCCATTC
>Ga0315905_10007133_pt1 | contig 11339 bp, 11 predicted proteins | sample LakEriMetagenome_5_FD_203522 | JGI IMG/M metagenome (GOLD analysis project Ga0315905, IMG submission 203522) | Freshwater fungal communities from buoy surface, Lake Erie, Ohio, United States - Buoy 4 MA121 | ecosystem: Environmental > Aquatic > Freshwater > Lake | place: USA: Lake Erie, Ohio...
GCGAATTAAGGCTTCAAAATTACCGCCTTCGACATTCCAAGCTTGGTGGGCAGAACTTTGAACAACGCGATAGGCGTCTTCTCGGTTCATCCCTTTGGCGACAAGGGCTAACAACACTTTTTGGCTAAAAATCACCCCGCCATAAACGTTCATATTGCGTTTCATGTTTTCGGGGTAAACCAACAGATTTTTTACCAAATCCGTGGTTTCTTTCAACATAAAGTGAGTCAAAATACAGCAGTCGGGAAAGGCCACCCGCTCCACGGAACTGTGGGAAATATCCCGTTCGTGCCAGAGAGCCACATTTTCTAAAGCCGCCACCGCATGACCCCGCACCAATCTGGCCATTCCCGTCAAGCGTTCAGAGCGAATTGGGTTGCGTTTGTGGGGCATGGCGGATGATCCCTTTTGCCCTTTGGAAAAATATTCCTCGACTTCTAACACATCGGTGCGTTGCAGGTTACGAATTTCTACTGCAAACCGTTCTAAAGAAGCTGCTAATAGGGCCAATTGTTGAATGTATTCGGCATGGCGATCGCGGGAAATCACCTGGGTCGAGGCCGTATCGGGTTCAAGGCCTAATTTCTGACAGGCGATCGCCTCCACTTTGGGATCAATATTGGCATAGGTTCCCACCGCCCCAGAAATTTTCCCCACCGCAATGGATTGACTCACCCTCACCAGGCGATCGCGGTTACGGAGTACTTCGGCTAACCAACCCGCCAGTTTGAAACCAAAGGTAATCGGTTCCGCATGGATACCGTGGGAACGACCCACCATCACGGTGTAGCGGTGTTGTTGGGCTTGGTAACGCAGGGCTTGAACCAGATCTTCGAGTTGGGCCAAAATTAAATCTAGACTGGCCACCAACTGGAGTGCCAACGCCGTATCCAAAACATCCGAGCTAGTCAAGCCTAGATGAATATAGCGTCCCGCATCCCCCACATGCTCATTAACATTGGTCAAAAAAGCAATTACATCATGGCGAACTTCTGCTTCAATTTCTAACACCCGTTCCGGGTCAAATTTAGCTTTAGCTTTAATCTCTTCCACCGCCTCGCTGGGAATATAACCAAGGTCTGCCTGGGCTTCACAGACGGCAATTTCCACATCCAGCCAAGTTTGCAATTTGTAAGTCTCTGTCCAAATTTTGCCCATCTCAGGCAGGGTATAGCGTTCGATCACAAGCCCAATCCTTAAAACAACCGCTTAATTCTACTATTCGGGGGTAATGGTCGTCAGGGATTAAGCGATCCTGTCACGAACTGTTACGAACTAAACTGTTTCAGAGCTAAAGTCGATCTGATAGGCTTAAGGGCGCTGTGGTTGTGGGAGAAGTAGCAATGACCTTCATGCAAATATTAAGCGGACTGCAATGGTTGTGTTTGTTACCGATTTTGGGCGGGACAATTTATGCCATTTTGACCATATTTACGACCCAGAAATTTTTGGCTAGAACAATACTCCAGAACGATTTTTTCCCGGCGATTTCCGTGTTTAAACCGGTACGGGGACTCGAAAAAAACTTGGATCGCAATCTCCGTTCCATGGCCCAGCAAGATTACCCACACTATCAAGTCATTTATTCTGTTCAAGATCTCAATGATGCAGCATTGCCAATTTTGCGAGCAATCGAAGCGGAATTTGGCCCGGAACGTATCACTGTGGTGATTGATATGGTACAGACGGGAGCCAATGGCAAGGTCAATAATATCCTGGGTGCATTACCCAAAGCGAAACATGACATTTTAGTGATCAGTGACAGCGACACCTGTTTGCGTCCCGATTATCTAAAAACCCTTGTGTCTCCTTTGGCAGACCCCCAAGTGGGTTGTGTTTGTACCCCTTTCAAATTGACCCAAGCCCAGTCTTGGTACGAAGCCCTGGAGTTATTAACGATTAATGCGGATTTTATGCCGAGTGTCATTTTTGCTGAAGTTACCGGGGCATCTAAGGCCTGCCTTGGCCCATCCATTGCGATCCGGCGCTTAACGTTGGAGGCGATCGGGGGATTGGCCAGTTTGGCAGACTATTTGGTTGAGGACTATGAGTTGGGTCGACGAGTCTGGACGAGTGGTTTACAGATGGTCTTGTTGCCCTATGTAATTGATGCGGTCGTTGATCTTGAAAGTTGGCGAGCTTGGTGGCGTCATCAAGTGTATTGGGATCAAAATACGTTTTTGGCCCGTCCAGCCCCCTTTGTGGCGACGGTCTTGATTCGTGCGGTTCCCTTTGCCTGCTTGTTTGTCCTGTTGCAACAGGGGAGTCTCCTGAGTTGGGGGATTTTCGGGATCACGATCGCCATTCGGTATCTCACAATGGCGATCGTTGCCCAACAATTAAGCGATCCAGAGAGCTTACGTTACCTAGCCTGGCTACCCATCCGGGACTGTTTTGGACTAATTTTTTGGGCATTGTCCTTCAGCCAACGCAAAGTGACTTGGCGAGGGGTGGAATATCAACTCACAGAAAGGGGCAAAATGATTCCCCTCTCTCAATAATCTGAGCTAACGAGCCGATATTGCTAAAATTTCAGAAATGTAAATTTTTGTAACTTTTTTAGTATGATTGCCCTTAATGCCTTGATTGGTCTAAAATAGTCCGAGAGTCCTCAATACATTCTTATAGGAGAGATTTCATGGAACCACTTACCCGTGCCCAGAAAGAATTGTTTGATTGGTTAGTGAGCTACATCGATGAAACGCAACATGCGCCCTCGATTCGGCAAATGATGCGAGCGATGAATTTGCGTTCCCCAGCGCCGATCCAGAGTCGATTGGAACGCCTGCGTAACAAAGGTTATGTCGATTGGACTGACGGCAAAGCCCGCACCCTCCGCATTTTGCACCAAAAACCGAAAGGGGTCTCAATCTTGGGGGAGCTGAAGGGGGGAGAACTGATTGAAGCCAACACCGAGGAGGTGGAAAAGATTGATTTTGCCCCCCTAATGAAAAAGTCGTCTGCCTTTGCGTTAAAAGCGATGGGTACTGACTTGGTGGATGATTCCATCATCGAAGGGGATATGATCATTCTCCGCTCTGTGTCGGGGGATGAAACCATTGAAGATGGGTCCCTCGTCGCAGCGAGTGTCAAGGGCGGGAAAATTGCCATTAAACGCTATTACCAAGACGGCAGCAAGGTGATCCTCAAAGCCTCTAACAATAAAGGCCCCGGCCAAGAAATGAAAGCCAGCGAGGTGGAAATTCAAGGCATCTTAATCGGCATTTGGCGTAATTTGGTTTAAGGGACATCGGCGGCTTGTTTCCGATTGCTTAGGTCAAGCTTGCCATGGATCAATACTCAAATTGAGTGTTTAGCCAAAGATCCTGATCGTTGTTCACCGTAGCAATGGTTAGGGTCTTTTCTGCTGAAAGGACTAAAAAACCATCATCGTATTGCCTAGATTCAAGACAGGGGATTTAACTTTCAAAAAAGAGAACCCATTCTAGGCAATCTGTCTCAGGTTAGAAATTATTATTTCTGGGAAGGGATGATAACCCCTCAAAAAGCACGAAAGTAGCTGACTAGTAGTTGATAGTGATCGGCATTGACAGACAAAAAGCATTGATGTTCTTGGTGGTCTGAATGAACCTGATTAATGGCAATAACTTCGACGACACTATTGCTATAAGCCAATCCCTGTAAAGATTTCACCAGGTTAGGAGTCCAAGCTTGGCGGGATAGTATCGCCCCTTGTTTCCCCAGCCATTGACTCAGATGATCATGGGCGATGCCAGGCAATTGTTCTCCAGTAAAGGGAGGAGTAAAAAAAGTGTTGTCACGCCAGCCCCATAGATTTCCTGTGCTTGTTTCTAGCCAATGACCGGCGGTATTTGTCAAAATTGCCTCTTGGGACTGTTGACGTTTTGCAGATTGTTGTGCTATCCAAGGGGCAAAGTAATTGCCGGTTTTCCAAGGGGCGAGGGAGCGTTGAAATTGACCAGGGGGCATCAGCCAAGCGGTAATGCCTTGGTGTTGGCGTTGGTATAAATCGGCTGGCAAGGCTCGGCCCACAATCCAGGCTTGTCCTGTGGGAAAAATTGTGATTCTCAGCACGGCATAGTGTTGACTTAACTCGATCGCCGCCTGGGTCAAATCCGGCCAATCCGGGGAAGGCCAGTGTAATTCCGCTAAAGTTTGCTGGAGACGATCGCCGTGGGCCGACCAATGGGTGAGGGGATGGTAAAGATTGTGGTCGTAAACCCTGAGGGTTGTAAAAATCGTCGCCCCATACAGCAAACCCGGTTCGGCGATCGGAAGCTGAATAAACCCTTGATCAAACCACTGTCCATCAAACCAATAACGCATCAGTCCCCGAATCGCCCGCCGTCCGTAGAATTTGCCCCATCTTATCCGCCACTAGCGGCAACTGTTCCAACATCGCAAAATGGCCACAATCGGCCACTTCAATGACATTCTGCCCCAAGGGATAAAACGACCCATGAAAACTGGCCAAATAATTCACATACTTTGTCTCCATCACCCGATCCTGTTGTCCCGCAAAAAAGTACAGCGGTTGGGCCAGCTCCGCCACTAACTGAGGTAATAAATGAACTTCCGCTTCCGTGGTGGTCTCCAATAACGATCCCCGCGCCGCCGCCCCATCCGCCCGCAATAAATCCACCAGACGCTGTTGTCCCCACCGACGTTCTAAGGGTTTTTGCACCATTAAACGACTAAACGCTAAATCCAGCCAAGGAAGATTCCCCAACCACGCGGGACGAAACTTCACCAAATTTTCCCCCGCCGACCGAAACCGTTCAAACGCTTCTTTTAAATAAATACCGCCCCCGGCATTCAGACAAATGACCCCCTTTACCCGCTCTGGACAAAGATGAGCCCCCCAAATGCCAATACTTCCCCCCAAGGAATGACCGACCAACCAAGCATGATTAATCTGAAGCTGTTCTAACAAGGCAACTAGATCATTAGCATAGGCCGCCAAACTATACTGTTGGGGGTGGGTAGAGACCCCTTGGGACTGACCAAAACCCCGCAAATCATAGCTTATACAGTCATACTGCTGGGATAAAACTGTGATTAAAGGAGACCAATAATGATGGCTTAATAGCCAACCATGGACAAAAACGAGGGTTGGTAGAGACGAATTCGAGGGGAACCCCCGCCGTTCGTAATGGTGAGGAATTCCCAGAATGTCAAGGGTGGGCATCGTGACCACAGGGGATGAAACAGTGACAAAGCAATAAAAATAATTGTAGAGTACCGCTAATCCTTATTTTTGCCCTCGACGAAAATAGTCTTTGACCATCGGGACAATTATCACGCGATGTCAGTGGCGATCGCCCGCAAGAAAAATTTTTTCACGATTTCCCGGCTCGAACCCAGGCTAATAAGGCATTCAGGGTTAAGGTCACCTAACAAATACGGGGCAATTGTTCACCGCTAAGCAGATCCAACAAACGGGGCGCACCAATGCGACTTTGTAAACTGACTAAACCGAGTTTTTGCTCACTAGTGCCGGTAACTTCACCGATCGCCGTGGCTTGGGGATGATAGGTTCGCAAGATTTGCAGGATGGGATCAACGGATTCCGGGGGGGCGATCGCCAAAAACCGTCCTTCATTGGCCACATAGAGGGGATCAAAACCCAGTAATTCACAGGCCGCTTGCACATCTTCTCGCACCGGAATCAAGGTTTCCTCTAGGTTAATGGTCACCCCCGTACTCTGGGCAATTTCATTAACCGCACTGGCCAAACCGCCCCTGGTTAAATCCCGCAAACAATGGATGGGAATCTTGGCCTTCAGTAACTCGGCCACTTCTCGGTGAACGGGGGCAGAATCACTTTCGATGGTGGTTTCAAATTCCAATCCTTCCCGCACCGCCATAATCGCCATGCCATGTCGCCCTAAGTCCCCACTCACAATCAGGCGATCGCCGGGTTGAACCTGCCGGGGATGAATGATTTGATCATGGTTAATCACCCCAATGCCGCTGGTATTAATAAAAATGCCGTCCCCCTTACCCCGATCCACTACTTTTGTATCCCCTGTCAGAATTTTGACCCCGCACTGTACCGCCGCCCGTTGCATCGATTGCACCACCTGCCACAGGGTTTCCATCGGGAGCCCTTCTTCGAGAATAAAACCAACGCTTAAATACTGAGGCATTGCCCCCGCCATCGCCAAATCGTTAACCGTGCCATGGACAGCGAGGGAACCAATATCTCCCCCCGGAAAAAATAGGGGATTGATCACATAGGAATCGGTGGTAAAAGCCCATTGACCAGCGGTTACAGCAAAAACCTGGGCATCATGGCTATTTTCCGGCAGGGAACCAAAGGTGGGCAAAAAAATTTGGTTCAATAATTGCTGCATCAACCGCCCCCCGCCCCCGTGGGCCAGTAAAACGTAGGGATAGCGATCAAGGGGAATGGGACAGGTTAAAGGCACAGGTATTCAGCGGGGAAGCAAAGATCAGAAAAAACTATCTTTATTATGATGACTTGCCCCTAAGTTAAGATGGTTCAGAACGTTGATTGATGGAAAAAAACACTGTGCCGAAACGTCATTGGTTGCTTTTGTGGAGCTTACAGCTTGGCTTGGTGAGCCTTGCGCCCCCCGTTCTTGCCCAAGCGATCCTGCCCTATAGCCCGAATTTAGACCAACAACAACTAGAGGAACAGGGCCTTGCCCTCACGGAAGATGTGGTGCAGTTGGTGCGGTTTCAGCAATATGATTTGGCGTTTTCTAGGGCGAAGCTCGCTACCCAATTAGCCCCAGAACGCGTTCAAACCTGGTTTATTTTGGGCACGCTCTATTTGCAAAAAGAGGAGTTAGATCCGGGGATCGCGGTGTTGAAAAAAGCGGAGGCCATGGCCCCAGAGGAGGCGGGGATCAAGTTCACCCTGGGTAATGCCTATTTCCAACAGGGTAATTACCAACAGGCGGTGGATGTTTTACAGGCGGGTTTAAAGCAACGTCCGGCTATTCCGGCGGCCTTATTTGATATGGGCAATGCCTATCTCAAGTTGAACCAGTATCCCAAGGCGATCGCCGCCTATGAGCAGGCGTTGGCAGCGGAGACGGAATTTTGGCCCGCGTTAAATAATATTGGCTTGATTGAATACGAACAGGGCAATGTTGAGGGGGCGTTAAAACGCTGGCAGACGGTGATTGGCATGGACAAGGAACAGGCCGAGCCCCAATTGGCGATCGCTGTGGCGATGTATAAACAGGGCAAAACTGAAACGGGTATTGAACAGGCCAAAGCGGCGTTGGAGTTGGATAGTCGCTATGCGGAGTTGGATTTCCTCGCCAAAAATCTCTGGGGGAAACAACTGCTCAAGGATACGGCGACGCTCTTTGCCAACCCGACGGTGGCGACGGTGATTAAAACGTTGCCGCCCCCCAGTGATGATACCCAAGGGTAGGGTTTAAAAATTCTTGGCCTTGTTTAATCTAATTACTGACTTTCTACTTCACCGATGCTGAACACTGATCGCCTGATTGTGCCCCTGGATGTCCCTGATTTGCCGACGGCGATCGCCCTGGTAGAACGGTTACCGATGGTTAATTTTTGGAAAGTTGGGCTGGAATTATTTGTCAGTGCGGGGCCCCAGATTCTGGCGGAACTCAAGCAACGACAGAAAAAAATCTTCCTTGATCTTAAATTCCACGATATTCCCAATACGGTGTTGGGAGCCTGTCGCTCGGCAAGTCAATACGGGGTGGAGTTATTAACCCTCCATGGCACTGCGGGACGGACGGCGTTAAGGTTGGCGGCGGAAGCGATGCAAACCGTGGAAAATCCCCCTAAATTATTGGCCATTACTTTATTGACCAGCATTAGTTCCCGTGAATTGGCCTTTGATTTACATCTGCCCTTGGAATTGCCGGAATATGTTTTGAAAATGGCTCTCATGGCTCAGGAATGTGGCATTAATGGAGCAGTCTGTTCTCCCTTGGAAGTGGCCCAACTCCGCCAAAGTTGTGGCGAAAATTTTTTATTAGTCTGTCCCGGTGTCCGTCCGACTTGGGCGAATAAAGGCGATCAACAACGGGTGCTGACCCCCCAACAGGCGATCGCCGCTGGAGCGAATTATTTAGTCATTGGTCGTCCTATTACCGCCGCCCCCGATCCGATGCTTGCCTGGGAAAAACTTTGTCAAGATTTGTCCGATGGTTAGGCGTTGGTTAATGGCGATCGCCCTAGGCGGCATGATCGGGATTTTTGCGGGTAATTTACCGATAAACGCGGAGGAATCGGTTCCAAAAACCTGTTCCCAGCCTCTAAACATCCTAATCCCCCAATTATTGACCGACCTGCCCAGTTACACGAACCGCGTTACCCAACGGGCCCAAGTTTTTGATTTAACGATTCCCCTCAATACCTATATTTTAATTGCGGGTAATCCTGACTTTAATCCCCTGCCCCTACCCCACCAACAATGGCAACCCACCGTTGAGAATACGACTCAGCAGGTTTTTTTGACCACTTTGGAACGGGGCTATACCCAGCAGCGGGCGATCGAACGCCAAAATTTTTATTGGGCTTTTTTTGTGCAAACCCAACGGGGCTGGCAATTAGCGGTGTTGTATCAACAAATAGGGGGAGAATCGCCCAATAGTCCCACTACTCCCCGCCAGGATGCTAGTACGGGAGCGATCGCCGAAGGCATTAACCTCTGGTTGAGGGATTGCCAGGCCGGGGTGGTGGGGCAAAAATCATAAAGTAATGGGACATACCCCCGACCGACGGGCAACATGGCATAATTGGGAGCAAATTTTTGCGGGAAGCATTAGACGTGGCAATTAAATTGGTGGTACTGGATATCGATGGGACTATCGCCGGAGAAAGTAACCACGTTAGACCGGCGGTGGTGGAAGCGATCCAACGGGTGCAGGCCCAGGGCATTGGGGTGGCATTGGCGACCGGGCGTATGTTTGGCTCTGCTCTGCGGTTCCATGATCGCATTCAATCGACGTTACCCCTGATTACCTACAACGGTGGCTTGACCCAACATCCCCACAGCCAAGAAGTTCTACGGCAATGGCCCCTATCCACGGCGATCGCCCTAGGCATTTTGGACTATTTTGAAAGTCCTGATCTGCGGCACAGGCTTGAAGTTCATTGTTACCACAATGATCAACTTTATGTGCGGGAAATTACCCCGGATACGGAACGCTATATGGCCCGATCTGGCATGAAGGCCGAGGTGATCGGGGATTTACGGATCATGATTGAACGGGGCACGGTTAAACTTCTGGCCATTAGTGAAAATAATGTATTAATTCAACGTTTAATTACCGACCTGCGGCAATATTATTCTCCCCAAGAGGTTCACCTCTCCCAGTCCACAGAAATCTATTTTGAAATTACCCATCCCTATGCCAATAAGGGGTTAGCGATTCAACATTTAACTGAAGAAGTTTTGGGCTTAAAAGCTGAAAATGTATTGGCGATCGGGGATAATTTTAATGACCGAGAAATGATTAAATATGCGGGCATTGGGGTGGCGATGGGCAATGCTCCCGATCCGATTAAGGCGATCGCCGATTGGGTAACGGATGATGTGGAAGTGGATGGGGTTAAGCTTGCCCTTGAAAAGTTTTGTTTGTCGGATGTTTAATCAATCCTTTACACTTGAATAATTCATTTTATTAATCAGTTTGTAAGATGGCAAAGTCTAATAAAGTTCCTGACTCAATGCAGGCAAAATACGACAGCATTTGTAAATTGACTGATGACTTTTGTGACGAATTTCTCAACGAGGAATATAAATCATTAATCCATCTGGCGATCGCCGCGTTGTGTCGTAAGCGTCCGTCTCCTTTAGCGAAAGGCAAGGTCAATTCCTGGGCGGCGGGGGTTGTTCATGCGGTCGGTATGACCAACTTTTTATTTGATACTTCCCAAACGCCCCACTGCAAATCCTCAGATATTTACACCTATTTCCAGGTGGCAAGTAGCACCGGCCAGGGAAAATCAAAAGAAATCCGCGATTTATTGAAAATGAGTTATTTTTCTGCCGATTGGACGCTACCCAGTCGCATGGATGATAATCCGATGATTTGGATGTTAGAGGTCAATGGCTTGATTGTTGATGTGCGGGGGATGCCCCTTGAAGTTCAAGAACTGGCTTACAAAAAGGGCATGATTCCCTATATCCCCGGAGAAAAATAGACTGGTATTTTAAATACTCTGTTACGTTAAATGACACACTCTACAAGATGGCGATCGCCTAGCAGCAATTATGATGATCACAACGTTTTTCCTCAGTCTCAAGGACAAATAACCATGAATCCTTTTCAAACTCCCGGCGCTTTTAGTTGGAGTGAATTAATCACAAATGATGTACAAGCGGCTAAAGACTTTTATGGCAAAATTTTTGGTTGGCAATTCAAAGCAGGGAAAGTTTCCAATGCTGACTACACCGTGATTGAGGTGGCAGGCAAAGAAGTGGGAGGAATTTCGCCAGTACCGTCTCAGTCTCCGGCTATGCCACCCACGTGGGGAACCTATGTGACTGTCGAAAACGTTGAGGCAACCTTACAAAAGGTGGAAGCATTGGGTGGCAAAATTTTGATGTCGCCGATCCAAATCCCGCCTAACGCTTGTTTTGCGCTTATTCAAGATCCCCAGGGCGCTACCCTCGCCATTATTAGTTACGGGTAGTAGGCAATCGCCAGAAGTCCTGATTAGGTAATGTAAATTTTGTGTTTGATAGTTTGTAATCCAAGCTCATCTGTGAATGTGTTAAAAACCAAGGCTTGAGTTATGCTCTCCTTGCGCTGGGCGTATTTGCCTCTGGGCTATCTTGTTCCCCCTTTAGCGTCATTTCAGGGAAAATAATTGTTAACGAAGTTTTTTGTATAACCCTCGAAAAGATATATTTTATACTGAAATACAAATACCAATAAAAGATTGTGAACTAAAACCGCCAATATCTTAATTGAGAAATAACAAATGACAAACCATCTAAAAAGATAAGGTAGTGTGAAAACTATCGATTCTAACATCACCAAGGTCTTAAGTATATACCATTAAATGGTCTCGGATTCCCTGTTCCTTGAGAGCTTCTTGTTTTATTGATTAATTCATTTATTTCTCTTTCCCTTTTTTCTCTCAGTTCTTCTTTGGTCAAAAAGCTGGCGGGGGGACAAAACAGGATAAAAGCCATACAGGGACTGAATTAGAAAGAGTTAAACTAGAAAAACAAAACACACCAACAAAATACTTTTGAATGCACAATGTTAACAAGAATTTATAATGAACACTTAACGACTTGCCTAAGCAAAACAGAATATTTAATGATATCAATGCTGCTTAATTTATTGCAGAATTTCAAGAATGTTAAACTGGAAAAGTTGGCAGCA
>Ga0315905_10007134_pt1 | contig 11337 bp, 9 predicted proteins | sample LakEriMetagenome_5_FD_203522 | JGI IMG/M metagenome (GOLD analysis project Ga0315905, IMG submission 203522) | Freshwater fungal communities from buoy surface, Lake Erie, Ohio, United States - Buoy 4 MA121 | ecosystem: Environmental > Aquatic > Freshwater > Lake | place: USA: Lake Erie, Ohio...
ATAGGTCTTACAGTACCTACAAAGTTCACCACCCAAGTGCTTGCTCTTTCCATGATTTTCTCATCATGCTTTAAAGCAGCCTCAGTCATCTGGGCATCTGTTTGCATGGCAATCTGGTCTGTGCGAATCTCCTCCATGCGCTCTTGAGCCTTAAACCCTTGAGCCATCATCTGTAGTTGTAGTTCTACTTGAACCCTAGCCAAAGCTAACTCATGCCTTTGGTCATCTTTATTCTGGAAAAAGTCTAGTAGTTTTGGTAAGCCTGATATTAGCAAACCACCAAGTGTAGAAAATAGAGATAGCATTACAGTCCAATCTTTCCAAGTAAGAGATTAACAATTTTGTCCGACAAATCGTCAGGTAAAAACTTCAAGAACCCAAGGGCATACAAAGCCACACATCCGTAAACGAATATCTTTAGGCATAGGTCAAAGGTCTTTTGATACTCATTCATCTGCCACATCTACGAGTAGTTTCACAGAATTGCATCAATTCATATACGCCAACAAACAGTAAAAAACAGACAAAGAAAATACCACCAATAAGAAGCCCCATTTCTAGTTGTTCTTGCTCTTTCTGTTTAGCTTCTTTTTCTGCTCTTTTTAGTGCGCTTATTTCTTTAGCGTCTGCTAAGTCCATCTCTGCTTGACGAGCCTTAATCTTGTTCCAAACGTCAATCTTGCCTGTTTGCATAAAGAGCATCTTTAACTCTTCTTCAAACGCCCTGGCTTGCTCTAAAGCCATCTCAATCTGGAGAGCAGTCCCCATGTTTGAGCCTTTGCCAGACTGTTTAGCCTGAAGCATTGCTTTAGTAGCTACAGACTTAGCGTCAAATAGCTTACCAATCATGGGCGCAAGTGAGCCTAGGTCATTGGCAACATTAGCTGCCTTCTTGACCATGCTAATTGCGGATTGAATACCCGCTAGAGCTGTGATCGGATCAATCATTTCTTTCTCTCCCACTTAATGCAAACAACCCTTCGGTTGTAAACATCACCAGTCCAAGTCCATTTAATACATCGGTACTCTATGGTTGCCGCCAAGAGAAAGGCGATCACGGAAATGCCCAAATAACAATATAACTACAATAAATGACAAAACAAACAAGAAAGAATGCCGCAACAAATGCTTCGGCAAAGTCTCTCATTTACTGCTCATCAGACTCAAAAGCACCTTTAAATCCAAAGGTTGCTGAAGAACTTAATGTTGGACTCCATTGACTAGGGTCTGCCAATAGCCTCAATACTTGACTTCGTTCAGCAGCAGGTAATGTTGACAACAAATTAGCCGCACCTTGTGGTGTCTTCATGGCTTCTGTCAAAGTTTGCAATGTTTTAGTGCCAACAGCTCTCTCTAACTCGCTTATCACCTTGTTAGTTGATGAAGCCACTACACTTAAATAAGATGGTAATCTTATAAAAGAAGTTTGTTGTTTTAACAGTTGTGCAAGTGCGGCTTGACCTTCTTTGACTTGCTCACCAACAGATACTTGAGTTAGTCGTTTTTGTGCCTGATCTCGCAATACAGACAAACTTGAGTCTGCCAACTCAGCCGCAATGTTGTACTTGCCTGGCCCAAGAATCTTCTCAACTTCTTCAGGAGACTCATTTTGTACTAAACGCACAAAACCATCTTTGTTAGTTTTCCATAACTTTAAAGCCTCACCAGAGAGTTTGCGCTCGGCAATCTTCTCCATGCCTTTTGTATAGTCAGTAAGATATTGACGATAACCTTTACCACCAGCCTCTTCAATTGCATCAACAATTAGAGGTCTAATATTCCCTAAAACTTTAGATGCAAGATTTCTTTGTGATGTAGCATCAATGCCTGGTCGTAATTTTTGAATAGCCGCATTAACAGAGTTTTTACGAATTGCATCCAAAGCTACTATGTCTACAATTCCACCACTGTTTGTCCATCTAGCAATATCATCGGCAACATTTTTAACAACACCAACCAAAACATCATCACCAGCAAACTTTGGATTATTTGCAATAGAAGAAATTTTCTGTGACAAAGCCAAACCTTCAACTGGTTTGATACCAACAGATCGCAAAGCATCTGCCGCACCTTGTGCAAAACGAGCACCTTGACCTAAATCTAAAGAAGCATCTGCAGCTTTTGCCGCCCAATTGTCTGCCATTTGAGCAAGTTCACCTTTATAGGTATATTTAGTAAAGCCAACAGGAATGCCCTTCTTGATTAACTCAAGGCGACCTGCCGCCTCTGCCAATTCTCCTGCCTGAATCAATCTACGAACATCGGCAACTTTATCCGCAGCCTCTCCACTCAACGCTCCCGCTTTTGCTTCATATTCAGCAACTGCTTTACCAAGACCTGCACGACTCAATGCGGCTTCTCTTGATGGAGTTGTAATGGCATTTAGGGCATCCTTTGCTTTTTCAGCAATAGAACGAACTTCAGCCGCATTCTCGCCACCCGCCAATTTAGACAAAGCCTTTAAAGATTCGTCTTCATTGAATAGCCTGACTTTTCGTAAGAATTGTGGGTCTTGTTGCAGTGCATCATCAATCAATGCTTGCCATTTAGGATTGTTAACAGAAGCTGTTATTTCAGCAACACTCGCGTTGGGAGGGGCTTTCTTAAGTGCAGCAAGCACATCAGGAAGGTCTTTACCAAGAGACAATTGAGCCAAAGTAGCCGCTTTTTGTGCAGGAGCATTAAATAAATCTACTACTTTGCCAATACCAGCACTTACTGCTTGACCAACAACACGACCACCCGCTTCATAAGTAGCGCCCTCAAGGACGTTCTTAACAGGTTGTGTTTGGGCTTGTTCTGGAGTCATGCCACCAAGGTAAATATCACCTAGTTTTAAGACTTCTTTAGCCATGCCATAGCCTAGACCCGCACCACCGACAATGCCTGGTGGCCCTGCTGGAGTTCCTAGCAAGCCACCGCCAACAGCACCAAGTGCCTCAACTGTAGGAGCAACTACTGGTTTAGCAATATTGCGATAAAGCAACTGGCTTAAAGTTAAATTCTGTTCATTTTTAGCCGCAGGTACAGGTTTCCCATAGCCAGGTATTTGAGCAGAAGGAGGAGCAGGATAACGAGCCGCCAACCTAGCGGTTTCATCCATCTCTTGTTCTTTTGGTTGTGCAGAAACACCGCCCATTTGTGATGCTAAAGCCGCATAATCAATGGTGGAGGGTTGTGCGACTGAGCCGCCAAATTGTTTAGCAAGTTTTTCGTAATCCATTTAGCGCTCCAATGATCTTCTAAATTGTGCTGCCGCTTCAGCATTAGGAAAATTAAACACTTGACCATTTGGTGCTGTTACAGAGTTTCCACCAGTAGAAGGCTTAGTAGGTTGTTCTGCTTTGTAAGAGTACGTCATGTCGTACGCTTCTTTAAGACGAGTTCTAGAGCCTTGAATGTCTCCAATAACTTGATCTAATGCAGCTTTAACATCTTTAGCATCTTGTCTACGATCAATAGCCGCAAACGATGCTTTCAATTGCGTGTTCTCTTGATTTGATACATTGCCTAATGCGCCACCTGTTTTTGACATATCTCGCATATCTTGCAATGCTTGGAAACCGCCTTTAGCAATAATTTTGTCGTACAAAGCCTGAGCACGACGACCATTTGCTGTAATGCCTGGCAATCGTCCTGCGGCTATGCCTGTAATCTCCGCAAGACCAGGATCATCACGAAGTTTCTCAATATCTTTAATAAATGAATCAGCTTTGCTTTCAAATCCTTTAATAGCAGAAGTTGCTTGCGGGTAAGCCGCTTCACGTTTTTGTTTCTCTTTTGGAGTAAGCAATTCAGCAGAAGCAGATTCTTTTAACGAAGCCGCCAGTTGAGCAATATCCCGTCTAGCATCAGTTTGCAATTGAGCAATTTGAAGACGAGTAGCGCCAGCCGCAGTAGCCGCATCAATTTTTGCTTGTGCTGCTATCGTAGCGGCTTCTATCTTGGCTTGATTAGCCGCCTCTGATGTTGCGGTTCTAGCTTGTGTAGCTTCTGTTTTGCTTGCAGATGCAGTCAAAGCTGCAATAACTCTATCTGGAGAACCATACTTAGTTAATACGGCAAGAACATCCTCTTGTGTAGCACCTTGAGGAAGTTTGGACAGTTCATCACGCAACTTTGTTTCTTGGTCAATAGACAGTTGAGTCTTAGCTGCAGTCGCCAAAGATGATTGTTCTGCCGCCCGTCTTTGTTGTGTTTGAGCCATCTCGCTCTGTGCTTGACGAGCATATTGAGCCAATGCCATAGCACCTTGTTGGTCGCCCATTTGTGCCAACATCTGTGCGCCTTTTAAGATTGACTCAGGATCAGTCTGGTCTATCTGTTGTGCAATAGCGTTTCTAGTGCTAATTAGCTTTAGTTGTGGGTCTTCTATTCCAAAAGCACCGCCAATAGCATTACCAAGCCCTCTAGCACCCGCATAGGTCATTGCCGCACCACGAGCCGCAGGGTCTAGTTGAGCAAGGGTAATACCTTCTTGCAAAGCACTTCTGCGTTGCTGTTCACCATACATTTGTGGGTTTAAACCAAATAGACCCGCTACGATATTTTCTGCCATGATATTTCCTTATCCGTAAATGTCAGCAAGCATTTTCTGGAAACCAGCATCGCCTGTTCCATAAGAACTATAATCTAATGCGTTTACTGGAGTTGTTGTACCAAACAATCCACCAATCGCCCTACCAAACGCATCAGAAGAACCCACGCCACTTAATAGTGTTGAGTAAGGATTGGTGGTTGCCGCAGGGCCAGTAGCCAAGCGAGTACTAAACTCAGCACCTGACAATCCCAAACGACCCACGTTAGCACCTGCTTGAGCCGCTTGTTGACCAAGAGCCGCACCCATTTGTAATGGTTGTTGTCCAAGTTGTTCCAAGGCTTGAACCTGTCCCAAAGCAGTCGTATAAGGTGCATAGGCGGCTTGTTGACCACCATAATACTGACCCATCGTCTGTGCGCCTGTACCTAATAGTCCCGCACCAAATGCAACTTGTTGTTGACCAAACTGTTGAGCATTCGCCGCCAATTGAGCCTCTTGTTGCGCTCTAGCGTTATACAAAGCCTGTAATTCAGGAGTAGTAGCGCCCATAGTGCCGCCTTGAGCAACAGCCAAACCACCACGGCCTTGTTGTTGCAGTCTGTTTTGCAGATTAGCAAGTTCAGTCTCTCTGCCTGGTTGCAACAAAGCCATTTGCTGATTGAGATAGTTCTGTGCAACATCTTGAGGACTTTGAGCAATATATTGATTGCCAAGGTTAAACAAGTTTTGTGCGCCCGTTTGAAGAGGAGCAAACTGTTGTTGTGCCGCTTCTGCTTGAGTTAAACCTTGACCCGCCAAAGTAATAAATCGGTCTTGAGCATTCTTAGCTTCAGGGCTTAGTGTGTACCCTGCGCTTGTGAGTTGTCCTGTTACTGGATCGACTTGGAATTGTGAAGTACCAAACCTAGTAGTCATGCCAATAGGTCTGAACTGAGCCGCTTGTTTAGCAGCCGCAGTCTCAGCATCAATCATTGCTTGCGCTTTTTGAGCTGCTTCTTTAGAAGTCTGTTGTTGTAATAGACCACCCGCAGTAGTTGCTCCTGCTGAGAACAAATTAGCAATTTGTGCCGTTGTTAAACCTGTTTTTACTAAATTAGCAACTTGAGCTGTGGTAAGACCTGTAGTGGCAGCAGTTGTGGCAACATTTGCGGCAGTCGTAGCACCAGTTAAAGCACCAGTTGTTCCCGCAGTTGTTGCGCCTGTAGTTGCACCTGTAGTAGCCGCAGTTGTTGCGCCTGTAGTAGCACCTGTGGCAGGGACAGTAGCAGCTCCAGTTGTCAATAAGCCACTTGTTCCAGCACCTATAACAGGATAAGTTCCAGCATTTATAGCCGCTAACTCAGCCGCTGTAAATTCCGCAGCACCACCTGCAATACCCGCATTTGCCAAATCAAAAGCACCGCCAGAGCCAGCGAATTCCAAACCCGTACCAATACCACCACTAAACAATCCAGTACCCGCTGTTGCTGCCGCAAACTCTGTCGCTGAAAGACCTAATGCTGACGCTTCTGCTGCCGTTAGACCTAATCCTGCGGCTTCTGCGGCTGTTATAGCAGTAGCACCAGCACCACCTGCTGCTGTGCCTCCAAATAACCCCTCGAATCCACCAACGCCATATACCACACCTGCTACTGCCGCCAGTTTAAGCAAGTCTTTCTTTAAGGTGCTAGAAGATGCACCTTGTGTAAAGAAGATGGGCTTTCCAGCTTCATCAAACTCAACGCCAAAACCAGTGTTTCCTTTGCCAGAGTAAGAGCCAGACCAAAGATTTCCTTTAGTTCTTTCACCATAACCAGAAACAAGTTTCTCACCAGTAAGTTTGTTGATGATCCCGTCTGTACCTTTTCCAACTTGGTTAATATCAGTAACACCGCTTTTAGCCAAGTCACTTGCCATGTACAAAGCAGAAGTCTCAGGAGGCAAACCACCAGACCATGCACCAGTTGTATTTTGAGCAAGAATTTGAGCCGCAAGTTTATTGATGTTTTCTGTAGTTAAAGCTAAGTCTTTTTGTGGTTGTGTTATCTCAGCAACAACATCTGTAGGTGTAGCCTTTTTGTTAGTTGCACTAGCTAATTGGTTCAAAAACTCAGTTTGACCTGCTGCATTGACATGGAATCCTGATTCATCAACATAAGTTTTACTGTTCAGTAAATTAGACATAGCGTCAACTACAGTTACGTTGTCATAGCCTTGAGCAACCTCTTTATACAAACTATCCATCTTCAAGTTAGTGCTTGAAGTTACATCTGAAACAGAACCTATTGCTGGCGCACCAGATAGAACAACCTTTACGCCTTCACGCTCAAAGATAGAGAGCATTTGATCTATGTTGTTTTTGACAGTATTTCTGCTAACACCTTGCAAAAGATCATTGCCGCCAATATCTAAGACAACAGTAGAACCTGATTTAAAAACTCCACCTTTGTTTAGAAAGCTATTTAACTGATCTAAAGCATCTTGAGTCTTAAATCCACCAACAGCAACATTGGTTACATCTTCGCCAAATGCTTCTTTAGCAATAGCAGTTTTATCTTCTCCCGCCAACCAACTGTCACCCGCCAAAATCGTACCACCAAGTACATTTTGTGGGGCAATTGCTTCAACACGAGAAGAAATTTCTGATATTGGAACACCTGTGACATTAGATATTTGAGATGCAGAAACACCTTTTTCTTGCATGAAAGAATAAATATCAGCATCACTCAAATTAGGTGATGACAATAAAAAATCTAGAACTTGTTGGTTAGTCGCTGCCATTATTTTTCTCCATTAAGGCGCATCAGGCCAAGTAATAGTCCAAGGGAAACCAGACAATAGGTTTATGTCGGCATTGATTGTTGCAGCCATGTGTTACCCCTTTGGATATTTGTCTTTTACTGCTTGGATGGTCGCAGCCATGTCAGCCGGGAACACACCTGCTTTGAACAACGCATCAAGTTGATCGCCGATGGCTGGATACTCGGCTGCACGTTTAGTTTGGTATGCCAATTTAGCAAGGGCTGCTTGCTCGGCTGCGTGTGCAGCTTCCATTGCATCAAACTCTGCCTCTTCTTGCGGAGTAAACGGCACTTGGCCTTCTGCTGTTGCGTGAAATCTTGCCATGATTATTCCTTAGCTGTTGGCAATTCCATAAAGACGGAAGACGCCGTTAAATGTTCTTGCGTTGTTGCAGAAAAATTGCACCCCCGTCAGTGCGCTAGAGCTTCCTCTGAAACCACCCACTCCGTTGTAAAAATCGACGTTTGTCAAATTTGCGTCAAAACCAGACACAACTGTGGAAGTTGTTTTGAACTGACTGCTTGACGGGTTGGGCAAATACATGGTCAACATCATTCCGTAGGTTGTGCTATTTGGCAGCGAATTTCCGTCACTGAGACGAATGAAATCAATTCCACTTCCAGTTGACGGGCTTGCTGGCGCCATACCTCTGTTTGTCACCCAATAGTAATTGCTCGCTGTCTGATATGACCCGCCAATTTTTAATCTACATTGCAGGTACCCAGCAGCAGACATATTTAGTCCCGTTGCAATAATCACATACATGCCATAGGAGGTCATGGCGTCTTCTACGTTGACAGTAGAGCTGTTGCTTGCAGTTACAGACGTAATAAAAACCATTGCGCCAGAACTTGGAGATGCCCAAGTAGGCGCAGCACCAGAGCCCCCAGAAGTCAAGACCTGACCAGAAGTTCCAGCAGCACCAGCTACAGTTAATGCAGTAGTTAAATTAGCTGATGCAATTGTTGGTGCAGTCAGAGTCTTGTTTGTCAACGTGTCTGTTGTTGCTCTACCAACTAATGTGTCTGTGCTAGTTGGTAGCGTCAACGCACCAGTATTGCTAATACTTGAGATTATTGGTGCTGTCAGAGTCTTGTTTGTTAGCGTCTGAGTGTCTGTAGTTCCAACTGGAGTTCCAGATGGAATTGTTATGTCAGCTAGTGTTCTTGCTTTAGTCATTTAAGTTACCTCAACCCATGCAGTTGTTGCTTCATCCCATTGATAATCTTTACCATCTGTAGGCATTGAAGTAGGCGCACTCCATTGACAAGTGGTTTCATTTAAAACCCAACTTGCAAAAGGCTGTGGGCTGATAAAGGCATCAAGAGATTTGTTGTAAAGATGACCTACACCTGCAAAGTTTTTCCTAATCTTTCGATTGAAACTTGTTTGAACCCAAGTTCCTCCAAGCAACTTTTTACAAAACGTTGCACCAATTTCTTCACGTTCAATGCCGTTCTCATCACAAGTATCTTTGTCAGCAATAACAAGAACTCTTAAAACAGTATTGTCAATTCCTATTTCTGCAAAATGTGCCATGTTTAATCCTTAAAATACTATTGAGCCAGTAGTCGTAAAATAGTAGTAATAAAAACCACCTGTATTTGTTTCCGTAACTGTTCCAGTAGTTGAAAATGCTTGGTTTGCGCTTTTAATAATTACAGTACCCGAACCACCATTACCAGCAGCAAGCAAAGTTTGGTCATAAGTTCCACCACCACCGCCTCCTGTATTTGCAGTCCCATTTGCATATCCAGCACTAGCGTTTGCTGAGTCCATGGCTCTACCACCACCACCTAAACCACCAGCTTTTGGAGTAGAGCCATCACTAGCAGGAGAACTACCACCGCCAGCAATATATCGAGTTCCTGAGACGTTTTGTCCAGCACCAACGATGCCAAGCAAAGTGCTGTATGTGGTTATACCAACACCGCCAATACCACTTACCGAGCCTGCAAAACCAACAGCACCTGCACCGCCACCACCACCATACTGACCAGCACCACCAGCAAAACCTTGACCAGATGTGCCTGCACCAGCCGTTGTAATGTCAGGGCCACCGCCACCACCAGAACCGCCAGATGAAGCTGCATAACCACCAGCAGAACGAGCCGAACCACGACCACCACCAACAGCAGCAGTCATCGAAGAAAATGTAGTGTTGCTACCATTAGTGCCAGCCGTTCCAGTTGTTCCGTTACCAATAGAACCAGAACCACCAGCACCAACAGTAACTGTATATGATGAAGAAGTTACTAAAGATACAGAAGCGTTATAAACGTGACCACCTGCACCGCCACCACCACCACGCTCAGTACCACCCCCACCCCCTCCAGCCACGATTAACACCTCAACAGTAATTGCTGTTGTCGAGCGAGGCCAGTTAGCCCCTTGTTGAGCAACCTTTTGATTATCAAGCGTCCATATTCCGCTTGCACCTATACTTGTAGGAAATTGAGCCATTAGGAAATCTCCTCATAAGAGCAAACAGCTTCAAGGTCACCAGCAGCACTTGCCGTTAAGCGTAAGGTGTCACCTTCTTCTAAATAGAACGCCTTAGTTATTACATCTAAGACCGCATCTGCTGGAACGACTACTGTTGAAGCAATTCGGTAAGCAGTTGAACTTCTAAACAAATCTATTGTTACATCTGCGTTAGCAGTTCCATCTACGTTAGAAACGTAAAGGGCATTGATTTTAAAAACCTTACCACTAGCAGCAGAGTTTGTAACAATTGCTGTAGCTGAAGTGCCAATAGCTTGAACCGCTGTTTTACCAGTGATTGTTGCCACGTTTACGATATTAGGTGCTGCCATGATTTATCCTCCAAAAACGATTGCCATTGCTATGGCTTTACCAGTTGATGCCACGCCAACCAAAGTGTTGTTTGCAGCTGAAATTGTTTTGTTTGTCAGGGTTTCTGTACCAGTAAATGTAACAAACTTAGCGTCAGCAGCAGCCTGTGTGTAAGTGTTGGCTACGCTAAAAGCACCATAAGCAATGATGTCAACAATGTCACCAGCAGTTGCACCAGTTGCCAAAACAATGCTAGTTCCACTTGTCGCTGTAAAGTCTGAGCTAACAACCAGCTTTACACCATTTAAGTAAACATCTACATAGCCCACATCGTAGGTAATTGCAAATGTTGTCTGACTTGCAGTTGCTGTGTAGACCTGTCTAGCAGAAGTACCATTAACAGCACTACCAGTAGCTTTCCAAACGCTACCTGTGTAGACACGCATCTCACTTGCGGTTGTGTCAAAATACAAAGCACCCGTTAATAGAGCGTTGCCATCGTTGTCCACAGAGGGCGCAGAAGACTTATCACCTAAGTAGCGATCATCAAATTGGTCATAAGATGAAGCCGCAGAAGTAGCGCTGTTTGATGCACTTGTTGCACTTGCAGATGCGTTAGTTGCACTTGTAGAGGCATTCGAGGCACTTGTTGCCGCATTAGAGGCTGAAGTTGCCGCAGCAGTGGTTGAGCCGAAGATTGAGTCAATCTCACCTTTTGTGTAGGCATTTGTAATGTTATAGCCACCAATAGTCGTAGGATTCGTTCCTGCGGTAGCCCGACCATAAGCATCAAAAGTCACAGATTGGTATGTGCCTGGCGTTACACCAGAAGAAGCCAAGTCGATGTTGTCCGAATTGACAACAATGCGTCCAGAAGATGCAGTACCTACATTGAGAGTGTTACCTGTCTTTGTAAGACCATCACCCGCAGTAATCTGACCCGCACCTGAGAACTGCGCCCATGTGATAGATGTGCTTCCCAATGTCCCACCCGCATCTATTGTGCAGATATAGCCAGAATCAGCGTTAGTTGTGCCTTTTTCAACAAAGGTAAAAGCCGCTACCAACTCAGCATAAGTATCTGCATCGGTTGTGCGAGTCCATGAACCTGTTGCACACAAGTAAATACCATTGGCAGAAGCAGTAGATTGGTCTTTAACCAACACCCGATCACCCGCAACAATCGAGATGCCATCAATGGTTTGTGCGCCAGACAAAGT
>Ga0315905_10007135_pt1 | contig 11336 bp, 9 predicted proteins | sample LakEriMetagenome_5_FD_203522 | JGI IMG/M metagenome (GOLD analysis project Ga0315905, IMG submission 203522) | Freshwater fungal communities from buoy surface, Lake Erie, Ohio, United States - Buoy 4 MA121 | ecosystem: Environmental > Aquatic > Freshwater > Lake | place: USA: Lake Erie, Ohio...
ACACTTTGTTTCCAAGAACAGAAGAAGAGGATTTAATTTACAACGAAGCACAGATACCGGTTTTACTTGTTACTCCTCAACAAAGTGAAAACGCTCAATATTTCATACCCATGTGGCACTAAAAAAATGAATATGTCGAACATAATAGTACCTACCGATTTCACAAGCACCTCAGATGTTGCGGTGCATTACGCATTAAACATGTCTCGCGTTTTAAATGCAGAAGTGCATTTGCTTCACGTAGTGAAAAATGAATCCGAAAAAGAAGCGGCCCTTTCAAAAATGAATGCACAAATCAATTCACATTCAAGCAGAACGGGTAAGACTGCAAAAACCTTGGTTGTAGAAGGAAGTATTTTCGAGGCTATACCTGCAGAAACAGAGCGCATGAACGCACAATTGGTTGTTATGGGCACGCATGGTCTTAAGGGATTCCAGTTCATCACAGGCAGCAATGCTTTGCGTGTAATTACCGAATCCAAGGCACCCTTTATTGTTGTTCAAGAAACAACCAAGCAAACGGCTGATATTAAAAAAATACTTGTTCCACTTGACTTACATAAAGAGACCAAGCAAAAAATTAAGATTGCAGGTGATATAGCTGAAAAGTATAAGGCTGAAGTTCACATTGTGGTTCCAAAAGAGACCGATGAGTACCTGCATAATCAAGTGATGCGGAACTTATCTTATGCTGAAGGATATTTTGAAAGCCGAGGTATAGCTCAGAAAGGAAAAGTAATGGATGGTGATCATGGAAGTTTCGTGAAAGAGATTGTGAAGTATGGACAGTACGCCGAGATCGATTTAATCTGCATTTTGAATTTTGCAGGAGAGCAATTGATTCATGCTTTTGGTAATGATGCAGAGCAAAAAATGATAACCAATGAAGCTGGAATACCTGTAATGGTGATTAATCCGGTTCATGCAAATTTGGATTCACGAACCATTTTTGCGCAGTAAGCGGTTGAAGCGCAATAAAAGTTTGTCAAAACGAAATTAAAACGTATATTTGCCGCTCGAATTTCCGTTAAGGGAATCTCGGGGTGTAGCGTAGCCCGGTATCGCGCCTGCTTTGGGAGCAGGAGGTCGTAGGTTCGAATCCTGCCACCCCGACAAAGAAAAGACAACTGATTTTGTGTGGTTGTCTTTTTTTTTGACAATATGATCTCGTAGCTCAGCTGGATAGAGCATCTGCCTTCTAAGCAGACGGTCAGGGGTTCGAATCCCTTCGGGATCACGAAGAGACGAAAAAGTCCTCAACGCAAGTTGAGGATTTTTTGTTTGTAGTAATTCGTTCAAGTTTATTTGAGGACGAATGGATGCAAACAAAAAACAGGAATGAAATTCCTGGACTTATTTGTCTCGGAATTCGGAGTTAAAGGGAAATGTAATCCCTTCGGGATCACGAAGAGACGAAAAAGTCCTCAACGCAAGTTGAGGATTTTTTGTTTGTAGTAATTCGTTCAAGTTTATTTGAGGACGAATGGATGCAAACAAAAAACAGGAATGAAATTCCTGGACTTATTCGTCTCGGAATTCGGAGTTAAAGGGAAATGTAATCCCTTCGGGATCACGAAGAGACGAAAAAGTCCTCAACACAAGTTGAGGATTTTTTGTTTGTAGGAATTCGTTCAATCAATACAACAATCCAAACATCCAGAGCGGGATTGAATTATTCACCCATCATGCAAGTCTAATTGTGCAACTCCAACTTTATTCGCGCATCATAAAATGCAAAAAACAAGAAATTTAATCAATATACGTCGTGAAATTCCCCATGGACTTTCGCACTTTCTTGGCCTGAGACAAGTAATCCTTGTCCTCATCTCTATAACCGAGCGGCATGAGGAGAACAGATCGCAAACCTTTTTCATTCAAACCTAGAATACGGTCCACTTCAGAGGGATTAAAACCTTCCATTGGTGTAGCATCGACTCCTTCGTCAGCAGCCGCAATTAATCCCACTCCCAGAGCAATATACGCCTGCATACTCGCGTGATTAAAGTTTTGCTCTTGAGGTCGGTTGGGCCATGACGAAACTATTCCAGTTCTCATGCGTTCCCAACCTTCACTCTTTACACCACGCACTTCATTCACTAAATCAAACCAAGCGTGAATGCGTTCAGGTGTGTACTGATCCCAAACTGCAAAAACCACAAGGTGAGAACAATCTTCAATTTGTGACTGGTTGTTTCCTGCTGTTCGTAATTCTTTTTTTAATTCGGGATTCGATACTACGATTAACTCGTAGGGCTGCAGACCAATTGAAGAGGGACTTAATCGAATGCTTTCCAAAATGCGATTTATTTTTTCGTCATCCACTTTATTGCCGTTCATAGCTTTGGTGGCATACCTCCAGTTCATTAAATCCAATACCCTCATGACCTATATTATTTGTTTTACTAAAAACAAATCTAATCTGTTTTGGTTCAATCTAAATTCAAGTATCTTCTGACTTCTTTGGCCATTTCCTGTATGGTCTTTAGTGGTTGTCACATTGAAAAGAAGGTGCAAAGTAAAGACTGCTATATTCGGAAGCTGTAACCGAAACCACAAATAACGTAATTCCTCTTCAAAGACAATCCGGGCAAAGAAATTTCCGTCTTACTATCGGAAACATTATAATAACGAGGACTTTTTCCCAATTGCTCTGCAACATAAAGTTGCACCGCATGATGCTTACCGAATGTTCGTTCGGTAAAAAAACCAAGATGAACTTCATTGTATCGAATGAAATGATTTTGATCAACAGCAAGGAAAGATCGTGTGAATGAGCGACCGTAAATTCCGGTGTTCCACTTTTCGTTTTTAGAGTATTTCCCGAATCGCATTGAATTAGGTGCTAGACCATAGAGGCGCCAGTGATTATTTGTTTTCCAATCAAAGCCCAATAAGGGAACTACCATATATCCGAAAAATTCCTTATTCACGAACAAGCCAACTCGCCAAATGAAATGTAAATTTTTTTGAACCGTGAGTAAACCCAAACCGCCCATTTGCCATTCTGAAATGGATGTCAAACCGTTCGAAGACCCAGTCCATTTCGGACAAGCCATGATCACCAACTTATGTTTTTCCGATTGAATTGGGAATTGGTATCCAATGTTGTTGCTTACTGCCTGACACTGATAAGCACCCTCGTTGTTTTGAATCCACAATTTTTCAGATTGAATTCGGAGCATTGCACTTGACCCATTTTTGAAATTTTTTCCGAGCAGAAGCGTTGCCGCAGCGTTGAAGGTTGATTCAGAAATGTAATTCGTTTGAGTGAAAATATCAGTTTGAGCCTGAATCACAGAACTTCCTACCAATAAAAAAATAAAAAAAAGTGAAAATCGATTCATGTTTCGAAATTAAGATATTCCTACCCCAGCCAAACTAAAATACAAAGTAGAGCAAAGGCAATTAGATTAACTAAGATTCCAATTCCAAACATTTCTTTGGCCTTTACCCATCCGGTTCCATAAGCTATGGCATTGGGCGGTGTGCTCATTGGAAACATAAAATCGCAACTTGCCGCAAGTGTAACGGGTATAACAAACGAACTTACCTCAACCCCAAGTTGTGATGCCAATACCCCAACTATTGGAACAAAAATGGTCACCATGGCTAAGTTGCTCATCAAAGCCGTTAAGATCAGACCAACACCGCATAGGAGAATCAAATATGAAGCTGCACTCCAGTCAGAAGCAGATGACAACAGAACAACCATTCTATCTAACAATCCCACCTCCTTGAACGCCGTGGAAATAGCCAAACCTCCACCAAACATGAGCAAAACGCCCCAATTCAAATCTTTGGTATCTGTCCATTCCAAAATGCGCTCGTTCGCTTGTTTACTCGGTAAGAAAAACAACAATACACCAGCAGAGAGTGCTATGAACGTATCATTGAATCCAGGCAAATTAAAATAGGTGGAAATGGGCTGTTGAAAAACCCAAGCCACAACAGCAAGCATAAAAACCACAAAAACAACGCGTTGCTCTTTAGACCATGAGCCCAACTCTCTTCGCAATTCATGGAGACTATCATGCGCTCCTTCTATCCTTTCTGAATGTTTAAAATGTAAATATTTCAACGTAAAAAAAACTGCAGTTAAAAGCACCAAGGAAAAAGGAACACCAAATTTCATCCATTCAAAAAACGAAATGGACTCACCAAATTGTTTATCAACTATACCCACTGCTGCAACATTAGGCGGTGTGCCAATAACAGTAGCCATTCCTCCAATACTTGCTGCATACGCCACCCCTAAAACCAAAGCTCGTTTCAGTCTGATTTGATCTTTTCCATGCGATAAAAGCAAAGCTACAGAAGCAGCAATAGGCATGAACATTAAAGCTGTAGCCGTATTACTAATCCACATGCTTAAAACGTATGAGGAAATCATTACCGCAAAAAGAATATTCGATTTCTTATTCCCTGCCAAATCCAACAAGGCAAAGGCCAAGCGCTTGTGCAACGCATGCTTCTCAATAGCAAGTGCCAATAAAAATCCACCAAGAAATAAAAAAACAAATTTATCACCATAAACAGGAGCTAATTTGTCAACGCTGATAACTCCAGCCATTGGTAGTATTAACAGCGGCAGAAGAGCAGTAACTGCCATGGGAACTGTCTCTGAAATCCACCAAAAGAGCATGAGTAAAACCGTTGACAAGACTACCCTTTCATTCCAAGTTAACCAATTCGGAAATGCAATTGCGATTATAATTGCAAGTAGTATTGGAAGTAACAGATTTACTTTTTGCATGAAGCGCTAACTGTTGCTCACGTGAATAAAATGAAAAACTCGAAAGGAATCGAGTCAATACATCAAATGCTTCTTAGAAGTATTTTTCCATCCTGCCTTGTATTCTGCATCTACAAAATAGATTTTTAATTCAGCCTTGTACTCGGCGTTTACAAAATAAATCTTCTTCTTCGCTTTGTACTCGGCGTCTACAAAATACCAACGACCGTCATTGTCTCCAGCCTTGTATTCTGCATTCTCTTTATAAACCAATAAGTCTGCCTTGTATTCTGCATCAACAACATAAACCTTTACCTGTGCTTTGTATTCGGCATCAACTGAATAAATCTTTTGGGCACTTGCGCTAATTCCAAACACACACAAGGCAAAAAGTACAACGATCGATCTCATAAAAGTTTTTTTTATTTCAACGAATATAAGGCATGTTGTGCAAGATGCCTAGCAAGACTTCGCGTACCAACCTTTTGAGGAATCGTACAAAGTAGCTTTCCTTGTAAATAAGTATCTTTCGAAGAACTTATCTTTGCCCCGTGCTAAAAAAGAATCAAATACTCGAAATTACCATTGCTCGATACGCTTTTGGTGGCAATGGAATTGCATTTATTGACGATGATCGCGGTAAGTATACGGTTTTCGTAGAAAATACCATTCCTGGTCAGCGCGTCAAAGCTCAAATCACTAAAACAGACAAGCGCTTTGTCAATTGCAAATTGCTTGAAATTCTTGAGCATTCTCCTGAAGAAATAGACTCACCCTATTTTCCAATTCCGGGAGCTCCTTATGCCACTTGGCCGATAGAGAAACAGCAGCAAGCCAAGAAAGAAGGTTGCTTGGAGATTTACAAGCGAATTGGAAAGATAGAGCATGTAACATCTTTATTCGACACCTATATTTCTTCCCCATTCATTTGGAATTACAGAAATAAAATGGAATATAGTTTTGGCGCAATTCGATTTGATTTAGATACCAAACAAGAGCTCGATGAATTTGCATTGGGATTCAAACATAGAGGTACCTGGTGGATGGTTGAAAATCTTGATCGAGAATCAGGACTTTTCGATGCTACTTGGGAAAACAACTTATTCCGTATCCGTGAACACTGCGAAAAAACAGGCCTTCCACCATGGCATGCACCCAAGCGCGAAGGATTCTTCAGATATATTGTAGTGCGAAAATCATTCAAACAAGACCAATTACTCATCAATCTTGTAACAAGTAGCAGCCACCTGAATGAATTTGACTTTTCTAAATTCCAACATCTTGTATTGGATATTTTAGGTGACCGATGTGCCGGAATTATTCACACATTGAATGACGACACGGGCGACAGATCAGAACCGTTAAAGGGTTCTTCAAAACTTATGTTTGGCTCCGAAGAAATGACCGAAGAACTTTTGGAACTTTCGTTTCAAATGAATATGAAGAGCTTTTTTCAGACCAATCCTAAAAGTGCTGAACTTCTCTATAACAAAGCCATTGAATACTGTGCGTTCGAGAACAATGAAGGAACCATTCTTGATTTATTCTGCGGAACCGGAACCATAGGTCAACTCATTGCAAAGCGAACCGGGCTTCCCATAGTGGGTGTTGATATTGTTGAGGAAGCCATTGAAGACGCTCGAACAAATGCAGCAAAAAATAACATTTCAAATGCTCGATTTATCGCTGCTGACGTTGGCAAATTCTTATTGGAGCATCCTGAATTCACTGACCAAATTCATACGTTAGTATTAGACCCCCCACGCGGAGGAATAGCGCCGAAAACACTTCGAAAAGTAATTGCTTTGGGAGCAAAAAGAATGGTATACATCAGTTGCAATCCAGCAACCCAAGCAAGAGATTGCGAAGCACTAGCACTCGCCGGATATGAACTGAAAAAACTAAGTTTTGTTGATCAATTTCCGCACACCGCACACCTAGAGGCTATCGGAATTTTTGAAAGAAATTGAACTTTCTCTTTACAAAGTGGTTATAAGTATATCAAGGTCAATGAATAGTCATTGGGTTTTGGTTAAGGTTAATCAAAAAAAAGGTCGTTAACGAACGACCTTTTTCTTTACCTAAACTATGAACAAACATTATTTCGTAGCATCATCTTGCTCCATGAAATTTTGCAACCAACCCAAAATGTCTATTTTATTTGATGGCTTCCGTGATTTTCCCTTTGGTTCTACAAACGTTTCTTCCTCTTGAGTCTCTTCTGACTGACTCACCTGCCTTGGCTCCTCTGTAGTTAGTGCTTCATGCGTTTCAGTCTGTTCGAATTTTTCAAATTCATTCTCCATCTCTGCTGTCGCCTGAGTCTCCTCGTTTTTATTCAAGGTATCTAAAACATCCTCAAATGTGAATGACTTCATGGTATTGGAATCCATTGCGGGTTGCGGAATCTCTTGCACTACTGCACTAGGTTCTTCATCAACTAGCAATAACGGATCTGTATAACTCACACCTGCTCGCTCTTCACCGGTAATAACAAGTCCAAGACCGGTTGCTAATGCGGGAACCAGTTCATCCATCCGAGAGAAATTAATTACATGCTCGGTTGGTGCACCAATTCTGCAACTCAAACCCGTTGTGAATTCCACCAATTGACGAATGTGTTTCAATTGAGAGCCTCCGCCTGTTAATACAATTCCACCGATTAATTTCCGCTCATATTGACTACGAACAATTTCAAAATGAACCAAATCCAGAATCTCTTTCATTCTGCTCTCAATGATTCCGCTTAAGAAACTCAATGTAATTTCTTTCGGTGCATGCCCCTTCAATCCAGAAACTACAACCTTAGCATTTTTAGTTTCGCTCTGCAAAGCAGAACCATAAGCTGTTTTCAATTGCTCTGCATATTTACTCAAAATATGACAGCCGTTGCGAATGTCATCTGTGATGACATTTCCACCAAACGGAATAACTGCTGTATGTCGAATGAGCCCATCGTAAAAAATAGCAATATCGGTAGTTCCACCACCAATATCTACTAAAGCCACACCCGCTTCTTTCTCCTCCTCAGTTAAAACAGAAGCAGAACTTGCCAACGGCTCTAGGGTTAACTCTCCCACTTCTAAACCAGCCAACTCAACACATCTATAAATGTTACGAATGGCTGGCATGGAGCCAGTAATAATATGGAAATTCGCTTGTAAACGAGCCCCTGCCATTCCAACAGGATCCTTAATTCCACCTTCCATATCAACCGTATACTCCTGGGGAATAACATGAATAATACTTTCTCCTGCAGGCACATGAATTTTCATCATGTCATCTTTCAAAGCCTGAACATCCTCAACCGAAATTTCTTGACTCAAATCTTTACGCGTATATATTCCTGGTTGCTGAATGCTTTTAATGTGTTGACCTGCAATTCCAACATTCACTCGGTTTACCTTAATATCGCACTGCGCTTCTACCTTCGCCACAGCTTCCTTTATAGAAGCAACTGTTTGATCTATATTCATAACAACGCCTCTGCGCACGCCTTCGCTAACCGCCTTACCAATGGCCATGATTTCAACCTTTCCTGCAGCATTGATTTTACCTACAACACAGGCAATTTTGGTTGTTCCGATATCAATACCAACAACTAATTTCTGATTGGATTTTGAAGGATCATTGAAAGAGGCAAATGAATGTGTCATATTTTTCTTATTGAGGTTGTTGTACTTGTGGTTGAATTGTTGAAGCTTTTGTAGTATCTGGCAAAGCGATTTCACCGCGCTTTACACAAACTACTTGTCTATTGTAGTTCAAATTTATTCGCTCGTATTTTTCTAGATTTATTCGATTCGATTGCGTCTTATAAAATTCAAAAAGCATTTTTGTTTTCGTATCTAAATTGTAAGCCACACCGTAATCAATGACTTGATTTCCGATACGAGGAGTGACTTCAAATCCGCCATAACTTTTTACAGAAACGTGCTCAATCAAATCGTTCAAATCCGAATTGCTGTGGATATGCAATCCAAAAATGAACATCTCATCTAAATACGTTCCGTTGAGAACATCTGCCGTGTAATATTCTGATTTCACTGGAAACTCCATTGGCATAACCTCTGTTTCAGTCAGAAATACAGGGACTTGTGCAACCGCATAATTCAGCAATGAAAACGAATTCCCCTCCTTGTCGAGGTAAAAACCATTTCCACTTGGATTCAAAACGCGTAATATGGGAAGTCGTTCTTTCACTTTCGCACGAACTATTCCATCCACTCCAAGAACAATTTCACATGAGGCTACAGCAGCATCTTGACGAATGAACCGATTCAAATTCCCCATATCCAACTCATTCATGGCCTTTCCCACCAACACGCCTTGTGGAATGCGTAGCAATGAATCAATACGCTCAGGAGTAATGAAACGATCATTCAACCCATTCTGTTCAATTTCAATCTGTACTTGAATGATCTGAGACTTTCCTTGTTCAACAATAGAAATACTCCACAATGCAATAGATCCAAGCCCAACCAATACAAAAAAGGTCACGGCCAAGCCACGCATAATCATGGATTTCGTATTTCTATTTTTCACTTTCTAACCAATTGCTAATAGGTGATACCAACGTGTCTATATCTCCAGCGCCAAGTGTCATTAACACTTGAAGACTCTCCCTATTTAAATATGTGAAGATGGCATCTTTGTCAACCAATTTTTTATCTTCCAACTTAATTTTATCAAATAACCATTGTGAATCAATTCCAGGTATTGGCAATTCTCTTGCAGGATAAATTGGCAATAATATCAATTCATCTGCCTGAGCCAAACTAGCGGCAAACTCATCTGCAAAATCTCTGGTTCTTGAAAAGAGATGAGGTTGAAAAATGACTGTTATTTTACGATTCGGATTTAACTCTCGAGCTGCTTGAATGGCCGCATTCAACTCTGTTGGATGATGCGCATAATCATCAATATAAACCAATTCCTCGCTTTTGAAACGCATATCAAACCTACGCAATACGCCGGTATATGATTCCACCAATTCAGCAACACCTTCTATCTTCATTCCGCTCAATAGCGCTGCAGCAATTGCTGCAACTGCATTCTCTACATTGTGTCTTCCGGGAAGTCCCGAATTCAATCCAGTCAATTGACCAAAAGGAGTATGTAGGTTGAAATTGAATTTGCCATTGACAATTCGAATGTCTGAGGCATAAAAATCAGCATTCTCTTTTGCTGAATAGGTCCAGACTTTGGCTTCTGTCTGGATTTCATTTTCAATCTGCAATTCTTTTCTAACTACCACGTGTCCTGCTGATTTTGTTTTTCCCAAAAACAACAAAAACCCTTCACGAACAGAATCTGCATGACCGTAAATATCTAAATGATCAGCATCTAAGCTTGTTAATACGGCAATGGAAGGACTCAATGTTAAAAAGCTTCTATCAAATTCGTCGGCCTCTACAACGGTTATATCTGATTGAGACAACACCACATTACTCTTGAAATTATTTGCTATTCCTCCAAGGAAAGCATTGCACCCCACTGAATGATGCAACAAATGCGCTACAATAGATGATGTTGTAGTCTTTCCATGTGTTCCACCAACGGCTATTGTTCGGTCAAACTCTGTAATGTAACCGAGCAACTCACTTCGCTTCCAAATTAAATATTCTTTTTCTATGAAATAATTCCATTGATTCGAAGTGGAGGGAACTGCAGGGGTGCGAACAATCAGTACCTTCTCCTTCGGTGTTACGTGAAGCAGCTCTGGAATACTCAATACACTATCATCATACGTAATTACAATACCCTCTAATTCCAATTCTGTTGTAAGTGCTGTGGGTGTTTTGTCATACCCAAGTACATGGACTCCACGCTGATGAAAATACCTCGCCAAGGCCGACATGCCTATTCCACCAACACCTAAAAAATACATTACTTCAAATTGCTTCCATCTAGTCTCCATAAACAGCCTCCTCAATTAAATCCACAATTTCCAACGTTGCTCTTGGCTTCGCTAGGTTTCGAATTGACCGGGATAATTTTTCCATTGCGTCATTGTCCTTCAATAAAGCAGCGACTTCATTTCCCAATTTCACTTTTCCTTCAGCATCCTTAATGAGCATTGCAGCACCTTGAGAAACTAGCGCCATTGCATTTTTAGTCTGGTGATCTTCCGCCACGTTTGGCGAAGGCATAAAAACCACTGGCTTCCCTACCAAACACAATTCCGAAACGCTCATGGCTCCTGCCCTTGAAATGACTACATCTGCAGCAGCATAAACCAACGCCATATCTTGAATAAAATCTAATAGTAGCCTTGCTTCTGTGTCAGGATATTTCAAGTGCAACTGTTCTTTATATGTTTTTCCACATTGCCATATGATTTGAAACCCTTCTTTTTCCCACAAATCCAATGATGCCTCTACTGCTTCATTCACAGCGCGAGCACCTAAACTTCCTCCAATAACTAGAATGGTTCGCTGCTGTTCTTTCAAATTCAATTTTTTTCTAGCTTCTGATTTTGTGTATGGCAAATCCACAAACTCCATTCGAACCGGATTTCCAGTATGTACAATTTTTTCTTTAGGAAAAAACGCATCCATTCCATCATATGCAACACAAATGCGTTTGGCCAATTTCGCCAATA
>Ga0315905_10007137_pt1 | contig 11336 bp, 3 predicted proteins | sample LakEriMetagenome_5_FD_203522 | JGI IMG/M metagenome (GOLD analysis project Ga0315905, IMG submission 203522) | Freshwater fungal communities from buoy surface, Lake Erie, Ohio, United States - Buoy 4 MA121 | ecosystem: Environmental > Aquatic > Freshwater > Lake | place: USA: Lake Erie, Ohio...
GCCGCCGCCGCCGCCGCCGGGGCCGGGGCCGCCTCGCGCCGCCGCCGCCGCCCCGACTCTTCGCACGTCTTGACGTACTCGCGCCGACTCGCAGCATCGCCGCCAGACGCCAGAACCCCCTTCAATCAGGCACCAACGCAACTGTTCGACCTGTTAGCTGTACGCGACGCGCGCTCCCGAGACACAAGCGCGCTCGCGCCGCCTTCTTGCATCCCGAAATCGACAGAGCTCTCTCGCGAGAGACACACACCCGCCGCTCCCGGCCCGATCGATCCCGGTACTATCGTAGACAAGCACATACTTGACCCGCCGGACGCCGGCTCCTCCCCTCTCTGCTCACGCAGCAAAGATGGTGCAACCGGCGGAGGAGGAGTCCTTCCCCCGTGGGGGCGCCGACCTGCTCTCGCCGCTCGAGAAGCGCCAGCTCAACGCGCGCGCCAAGGCGGACGCGGCGCGCGAGGCCGCGGCGGAGGGCGGCGCCGCCGCGCGCAAGCGCCCGAAGAAGGTGAGGACCTAGTTCGCGCGCGCGCCGAATCGCTTCTTCGACGCAATCTCCTCGCCCCGCCGGCGGCGCCCCACGACGCCACTCCGCCGCTGCCGCCGCCGCCGCCGCACTCACCCCGCTCCATCCCCGCCCAATCACCCCCCCCCCCTACGCACCCTCAGTCTGAGCGCGACGGCCCCTCGATCACCACCCCCAAAAAGGCCGCCGCCGCCGCCGCCACCACCAAGGCGCCGCCGCGTGGCCGCCCGGCCAAGCGCGACACCAAGAACGGCGGCGCCGCCGCCGCCGCCGCCGCCGACGACGAGGAGGCCGCGTTTTTCCAGCGCGAGCGCGCGGCAGGCAAGACGGCCCGGTACGTCGAGCTGCTCAAGTTCCGCCACCTGGCGCCCGGCATGCGCCTGTGGGGCGCCGTGCTCGAGGTGACCCCGCGGCGCCTGGTCGTCTCGCTCCCGCACGGCCTGCGCGGCAGCGTGCGGCCCGAGGAGGCGTCGGACGGGCTGCACGAGCTGCTGCGGCGGCTGCGGGGCGGCGACCCCAAGCGCCCGCAGCAGCAGCAGCGGGAGGAGGCCGAGGCGCTCGTGCGCGCGCTGCCCGGCGGCAAGGTCCCCGACCTCACGCAGCTCTTCTCCGTGGGGCAGTACGTGCGCTGCGCGGTCCTGTCCGTCAAGGGCGGCGGCGGCGGCAAGGGCGCCCCCGCCGACGACAACGACGACAATGCGCCCGACGACCCGTCGTCGTCCTCGTCGCCGCAGGGCCGCAAGCGCCCCGCGGCCGCGCGCAAGGAGATCGAGCTGTCGCTGCGCCTCAAGAAGGCCATGTCGGGCACGTCGGCCGCGGCGCTGCTCGGCGCCGCGCTCAAGGCGGCGGCGGCGGCCGAGGGAGGCGGCGGCGCGGACGGCGCCCTCGCCGCCACCGCCAACGCCTCGGCTGCCCCTGTCGTCGTGCCGTGCTGCATCCGCAGCGTCGAGGACCACGGCTACACGGTCCGCTGCGGCGTCAAGGGCGTCGGCGGCTTTTTGAGGCGGCGCGAGGAGGAGGAGGAGGAGGACGGGGAGGAGGGCGCGGCCTCGTCGCTGCTGCTGCTGCCCGGCGCGCTCGTCGACGCCGTCGTCACGTCGGCCGCGGGCGGCGCCGGCCGCCTCGTGCTCGCGCCGCTGCCGGCCGCCGGGCCCGAGGCGCCGCTGCCCGACGCAGCGGCCGACGGGCTCACGCTCGCGGCCCTCGCGCCCGGCACGCTCGTCGAGGCGCGCGTGCGCGAGGCGCTCGGCGACACGGGCGTCGTCGTCAGCTTCCTGCGCTACTTCCACGGCACGGTCGACCGCGACCACCTGCCGCCGCCGCCGCCGCCGCCGTCGCCGTCGCCGTCGCCGGCCGCCGCCCCCTCGGGTGCCGGCAAGCAGCAGCAGGCGGGCAAGCGGCGGGCCGCCGGGGCGGAGCAGGAGCAGGAGGAGGGCGGCGACGCGCCGGCCGCCTCGGCCCTGCCGCCCGTCGGCGCGCGCCTGCTCGCGCGCGTGCTGTTCGTCGACCCGGCCTCCCGGCGCGTCGGCCTATCGGCCCTCCCCCACGTCGTCGCGCGCGCCCTGCCGTGCCCCGCGGCGCGCCTGCCACGCCTGGGCGAGGTCTTTGAGCGCGCCGTCGTGCGGCGCGTCGACCCGGGCCTGGGGCTCGCGCTCGAGCTGCCCGCCTCGCCCGCCCCCATCCGCGCCTTCTGCCACGTGTCCAACGCGCTCGAGCCGTCCGCGGGCGACGCTGAGGCGGGCGACGCCGCCAAGCCTGGGAGGAGGGGCAAAAAGGCCGACGGGGCCGGCGGCGGCGGCGGCGACCAGCAGCAGCCGCAGCAGCAGCAGCAGCAGCAGCAGCAGCGGCGCGCGCAGGCGGCCGAGGCGCGCCGCCTGCGCGCTGAGTTTGCCCCCGGCCAGGCGCGCCGCGCGCGCGTCATCGGCTACCGCCTGCTGGACGGCCTCGCCGTCGTGTCTGTGCGCCCCTCGGTCGTCGACGCGCCCGTCATGAGCGTCGCGGAGCTGCACCCGGCGCAGCTCGTGACGGCGACGGTGCTGCGCGTGGAGGAGGGGGGGGCCGGCGGCGGCGGCGGGAGCGGCAACGGCGGCGCCCCCTCGTCGAAAAAGCCGGGCGTGCTGGTCGAGCTGGCCCCCGGCGTGCGCGCCTTTGTGCCCGTCGCGCACCTCACGGACGCCGGCTGCGACGCGCGCGACGCCCCCGCCGCGGCCAAGGCGCTCAAGCGCGCCGCCAAGCGCGGCGTGCCCGGCAGCGGGCAAAAGCCGCTCGAGCCCGGCGCGCGCGTCACGGGCCGCGTGCTGGCCGTCGACCCGGCCACGCGCCGCGTCACGCTCACGCTCAAGCCGACGCTCGTGAAGGGGCGCCTGCCCCCGCTCGCCGACCTCGCGGCCGCGTCGGCCGCGCTCGCCGCCTCGGCGAACGGGGCGCCGCCCCCTTCTTCTCCCTCCGCCTCCTCCCCCGCCGACGCCGCCGCCGCCGCCCGCTCCTCGCCGGCCGCCGCCGCCGCCGCCGCCGCCGCCGCCAAGGCCCACGGCACCGTGACCGGCGTCGCCCCCTTTGGCGCGTACGTGCAGTTTTACGGCGGGCTGAGCGGCCTGGTGCCGGCGGCCGCGATGGGCCTGCTGCCGGGCCAGGAGCCCGAAGACGTCCTGAGCGTGGGTCAGGTCGTGCGCGTGCGCGTGACGGGCGTCGAGCCGCTCAAGCGGCGGCTGCGGCTGGCGATGGCCGGCGGCGGCGGCGGCGGCGAGGGGGCTGCTGCCGCCGCGGCCGCGGCCGCCGACGCCGACGGCGGCGCCGACGCCGAGGCGGCCGCGCGCGCGCACGCCGCGCTCGGGCGCTGGCAGGCGGGCGACCTGGTGGGACCTGACACCGACGCCGTCGTCGTCGGCGTCGAGCTGTCCTCCTCCGCCCCGCCGCGGCCCGCAGGGCCAGGCGCCTCCTCCTCCCCCTCGGCCGCCGCCGTCGTGTCGGCCGTGCGCGTGCGCCTCGAGCCCGGGGGCGTGCCCGCGCGCGTGCCCCGCGAGCACCTGTCGGACCACCCGGCGTCCGCCGCCGCCCTGGCCGACGCCCTCCACGCGGCCGTCGCGGCCGCCGAGGCCATCGCCGCGGCCACGGGCGGCGAGCCGCGCTACCCGCGCCTGCCGAGCGCCGGCGGCGCGGGCTCGGCGCTCGTGCTCGAGGTGCGGCCCGGGGGCGGGGGCGGCGGCGGCGGCGGCGGCGGCGGCGGCGGCGGCAACGGCAGCTCCAGCGCCGCCTCGCCCCCGCACCTCCTCCTCACGCGCAAGCGCGCCATGCTCGCGCGCGCGGCCGACCTCCCCGCCGAGTTCGGCCCCAAGGTCGCCGAGGGCGCCGTGCTCCCCGGATACGTGGCGAGCGTGACGGCCGACGCCGCCTATGTGCGCTTTTGCGGCGCGGTGACGGGCCGCGCGGGCCTCTCGCAGCTCGCCGACGTGTTCGTCGCGTCGCCCGCGCGCCTGTACCGGGCCGGCCAGACGGTGTTCGCGCGCGTCGTGCAGGTGGACGCGCCGCGGCGGCGCTTTGCCCTCTCCTTGCGGCCGAGCGCCACGGGCGGGGACCGCGCGGACGAGCTGCTGGCGGGCCTGCTGGCCGACGCGGACGCCGCGGCGGCGCTCGGCGAGGAGGCGTCGTCGTCGGCGGCGGCGGCGGCGGCGGGCGGCGGCGCTCAGGCTCACGCTCAGGTGCCGTGGTCGGCCGAGCTGGCGCCCGGGTCCCTGGTGCGCGCCAAGGTGCACGACCACAAGCCGTACGGCGTGCTCTGCGACCTGGAGGCGCACGAGGACGTCGTGGGCGTGCTGCCGCCGGGGCACGAGGGTGGGGCGGCCGCCGTCGCCGGCGGCGGCAAGAAGCAAAAGCAGCAGGCCGCCGCCGCCGCCGCCGCCGCCGCCGCCCTGGCCGTGGGCGCGCCCCTGACGGCGCGCGTGCTTGACGTGGACCGCGCGCAGGGCGTGGTCGAGCTGTCGGCGCGGCCCGAGCTGCTGGCCGCGCCCGAGGCGCCGGCGGACGGCAAGAAGTCGAAAAGGGCCAACAAGGCCGCGCCCGCGGCGCCGTCGCTGGCCGCCGCCACGGCCGCCGCGCTGCCCGAGGGCGCCGCCGTCGCGGCCGCCACGGTGCTGCTCTCCAAGCCGCACTACTCGGTCCTGTCCGTGCCGCTCCCCGGCCACCCGGGCTGCGCGGCCGTGGCGTTTGCCCCGCGCGCGGGTTACAACACCCTCTACGGCGGGGCCGACGGCGGCGGCGGGGGCGGCGGCGGCGGCGGCGACGCGGCTGCCGCTGTTGCTCCCGCTGCGGCCGCCACCACCGCCGCCACCCTCCAGCCGCAGCCCGGCTCGGTCGTGCACCGCGCCTGCGTGGCGGCCCTCCCGAGCGCCGCCAACGGCGGCCGCCTGATCCTGCGCCTGGAGAACGCGGGCAGCAAGCGCCGCCGCGACGAGGCGGCCGGCGCTGGCGGCGGCGCCAAGGCCGCGCGCCTGGACGACGACGGCGCTGGCGCTGGCGGCGCGCACGGCATCGTCACGGCCACCGTGGCCGAAGTGCTGCCGACGGGCCTGCTCGTCACGTTCGGCGCCGACGCCACCGCGGCCCGCCGCGCGCACGTGCACGTGAGCGAGCTCCCGGACCCGTCCGCCTTTTGCCACGCGTCGCCGCCGCCGCCCGAGTTCGCGCCGGGCGCGCGGCTGCGCTGCGCCGTGCTGCCGCACCTGCGCGCGCCCGCGCCCCCTGCCGGCAGCGCCGAGGCCGCCTCCCCGCCGCGCAGCTCGCGCCGCCACCACGGCATCGAGCTGTCGCTGCGGCCCGAGGCGCTCGCCGCGGCCGAGGCCGGCGCGCGGCCCGCGCCCGCCTTTGATGCCGCGGCGCCGGGCGCGCTGGCGCGCGGGGCCAAGGTGGTCGGGTGGGTTGCTGCCGTCACGTCCTCTGCCGCCGCCCCCGCCAACGGGGCCGCCGCCGCCTCGACCTCCTCGGCCGAGGCCGTGTGGCTGTCGCTCGGCCCCGCCGCGCGCGCGCGCCTCGAGGCCGTGCAGACGGCCGAGCCCGGCGACGACGCGTCCGAGGCGCGGCTCGCGGCCCAGCCGCTGGCCGAGCGCTTCCCTCTCGGCGCGCGCGTCGAGGCGCGCGTGCTCGCGCTGACCAAGACGGGCGCGGCGGGCCAGGGCGGCGGCGCGGCGGCGGCGACGGGGGCGTCCTACGTCCTCGACGTGACGCTGCGCGCTGTCGGCGACGGCGACGGCGACGACCAGGCCGAGGAGGAGGAGGAGGAGGAGGAGGACGCCGCCGTCGCCGCCGCCGCCAACGGCTCCGCCGCCCTGGCCCCCGCCCCGCCCGCGGGCGCGGTCGTGCTCGGGCGCGTCGCCGCCCCCCCGCGCGGCTCGGGCGTGCTCGTCGTCTTCGGCCCGCGCCGCGGCGAGGCCGGCGTCGTCGCCGTCACCGACCTCCACGACCACTGGGCGCCCAACGCGCTCGCGGGGATCGCCGCGGGCGCGTACGTGCGCGCCAAGGTGCTCCCGGGGGCGCGCGACGCGCAGGGCCGCGTCCCGCTCTCGCTGAGGCCCTCGGACGGCGGGCGCGTGATCACGGCCGGGTCCGGAGACGCTGCTGCTGCTGCTGCTGCGGCCGCCACCCCCGCCCCCGCCTCCGCCGCCTCTGCCGCTGCCGCCGCCGCCGCCGCCGCCGCCCCGGCCGTCCTCCTGGACGACGCCCTCGCGCCCAACCAGCCCGCGCGCGGCTACGTCCGCGCCGTCGGGCCCAAGGGCGCCTTCGTCGCGCTCGACCGGCGCCGCGTCGCGCACGTGCGCCTCGGCGACCTCGGCGAGGGGTTCGTCGAGGACCCGGCCGCGGCGTTTCCCGAGGGCGCACTCGTGTCGGGCCGGCTGCTGCGCTCGCTCTCGGCGGCGGCGGCGGCGGCGGCGGCGGCGGCGGCGGGCAAGGAGGGCGGCGGCGCGGCAGGCGGCGGCAAGGCCGGCAAGGAGGGCAAGAAGCAGCCGCCGCCGCAGCAGCAGCAGCAGGCCCTGCTCCGCATGACCCTGCGCCCCCCGCGCGCCGCCCAGGCCGAGCGCCTCGCGTCCTCCGGCGCGGGCCTCCCCGCGCGCGCCGCCTCCGACCTCGACGTCGGCGAGGTGCTGCGCGGCTTCGTGCGGCGCGTCGAAAAGTACGGCGTCTTTGTGGCCATCGGCTCGGCGCCCGCCGGCGGCGGCGGCGGCGGCAACCCCCTGTGCGGCCTCGCGCACGCGTCCTCGATCGCCGGGGGGGACCTGTCGCCGGAGGACCTGGCGCGGCGCTTCAAGCCGGGCCAGGCGGTCAGGGCGCGCGTGACGGCGGTCGACGCGGCGAAGGGGCGCGTGGCGCTGTCGCTGCGGCGCGAGGACGTCGGCGGCGGGGGCGGGAGCGGCAGCGGCAGCGAGGACGAGGAGGAGGACGGCGGCGGCGGCGATGAGGAGGAGGACGACGGCGAGCAGCAGCGGCCGTCGCGCGGCAAGAAGCGCGCCGCGACGGGGGACCTCGACGACCTGATGCTCGCCGCGGCCGAGGGGAGCGACGACGACGAGGACGACGACGAGAGCGGCAGCGGCGACGACGACGAGGACGACGACGACGACGAGGAGGAAAACTTCTTGCCGGCCTCGGGCGACGACGACGACGAGGACGCCGAGCGCAGCGACGGCAGCAGCAGCGAGGAGGAGGAGGAGGAGGAGGAGGAGGAGCAGGACCCCGTCGCGGCGGCCGTGGCCGCAGCCGCGCGCATCGCGGCCGAGAGCGGCGGCGGCGGCGGCGGCAAGGGCGACGGCGACGGCGACGGCGACGACGACGACGACGACGACGACGCCGACGCCGACGCCGACGACGACGACGACGACGCCGACGGCGCCGCGACCAAGCACCGCAGCGCCGCCAAGCGCGCCAAGAAGCGCGCGCGCCAGGAGCGCGAGGGCGCCATCCGCGCCGCCGAGGCCCAGCGCGCCTCCCAGGGGCCCGCGGGCGCCCAGCCGCAGTCGCCGCACGACTACGAGCGGCTGCTGCTCAGCTCGCCGGCCTCCTCGCTGCTCTGGGTTCGCTACATGGCGCACCTGGTCGCCGCGGGCGAGCCCGCGGGGGCCCGGCGCGTCGGCGAGCGCGCGCTCGAGGCCATCCCCTTCCGCGAGCAGGGCGAGAAGTTCAACGTGTGGATGGCGCTGCTCAACCTCGAGGCCGCGTACGGCGCGCCGACGCCCGAGCAGGCCGTCGCCGCGCTGTTCCGGCGCGCGTGCCCCGCCACCGACGCCAAGCGCCTGCACCTCGCGCTGCTGCAGGTGCTCGACCGCCCGCCGCCCGCCGTGGCCCCGGGGGCCGGCGGCGGGACCGTCCCGCCCTCCGAAGGCGCGCGCCGCGAGCTGGCCGACGGCGTCGCGCGCGCCGCGCTCAAGAAGTTTGGCGGCAGCTGCAAGGTGTGGCTGGCGGCCGTCGAGCGCGCGCTCGGCGACCAGCGGCGGCGCGACGACGCCGACGCCGCCGCTGCTGCGGGCGGCGGCGACGGGGGCGAGGAGGCGGGCGCCGCTGGCCGCGCTTCCGCGCCCCCGTCAAGCGGCGGCGGCGGCGGCGCCGAGGCCGTGCGCAAGCTGCTCGAGCGCGCGACGGCCGCCCTGCCCAAGCGCAAGCACGCCAAGCTGCTGTCGCGCTGCGCGCTGCTCGAGTTTCGCTCCGGGTCGCCCGAGCGCGGCCGCTCGCTGCTCGAGGCGGTGCTCGGGTCGGCGCCCAAGCGGCTCGACCTGTGGTCGGTTTACGCGGACCAGGAGCTGCGGCAGCTGCAGCGCGACGTCAAGGGCGCGGCCGCGCTCGAGGAGGCGGCCGCGGCCCTGCGCAAGCGCAAGCAGGCGGCCGGCGGCGGCAAGGCGCGGCGGCAGCAGCAGCAGGCCGAGGAGGAGGAGGCCGAGGAGCAGCTGCGCGCGGCGCGCGCGGCCGTGCAGGCGTCGCGCCAGCGCGCGCGCGCGCTGTTCGAGCGCGCGACGGCCCTCGCCCTGCCCCCGCGCAAGATGAAGTTCATGTTTCGCCGCTGGCTCGAGTTTGAGCGCGCGCACGGCGACGCCGCGGGCGTCAAGCGCGTGCGCGAGGCGGCCGTCGCGTTTGTGGCGGCGGCGGCGGCCAAGGCGACGTGAGTTGGGCGGCGGAGTTGGGGTGACGCGCGCGCGGCGCTCGCTCGCTCGTCTTTTTTTTTTCGGTGGTTCACACACACAAACACGCTAGCTAGTTTATTTTGATTTTGCAATCACGCTCCCCTTGACAACGGGATTTGCATCAGATCGCCACGTAAAAGACGGTCACGAGCGCGTCGAGCACGACGGGCGGCGGCGGCGGCGCGTTGGGAGCGCTGCCGTTGGCGTCGCCGCCGCCGCCTGCCGTGCCGCCGCCGCTGCCGCCCACCTCGGCCGCCCCCTGCCACGACACGACCACGCGCCCGTCCGTGCGCGGGTCGAGCCGGTGCGCCGCCGCCACGTGCAGCCCGGCGCCCAGCGCCTGGCTCAGGTGCACGGACACGACAAACTTGAACCGCGCGCTGCTGCCGCGCGCGGTGGCGGGAGCCGCCGCCGTCGCGGCGCCCCCAGCAGCGCCCGCGGCGGCGACCACGACGCCGCCGCCCGCCGCCAGCCGCTTGAGCACGCCCTCGGCGATGGCCGCGGAGGCGGCGTCGAGCTTTTGCGGGCTGGACGCGGTCTGGGAGGGGTAGGGCACGGCGGCGGCGCACGCGGCGCGCACGAGGGTGTCGACCTCGGCCGCGTCGATCGTGGCCGCGGGGGGGTCGGCGGCCATGCTTTCCTTGTGCGATTTTTTCCTTTCGAGAACAAGTGCGCGCGGGGGCTGTCGGCGGCGGCGGCGGCGTGCGCGCGCGATCGAGTCCTCGTTTCGAATGACGGCGTCCGCGGGGGCGGGCGCTTGTGGACGTTTTCAGGCGCCGAGGTTAGGATGTGGACTGAGCAGTAGCAGGATTGCGGTGCTTTGGGATTGGTTCTCTTACGGGGCAGGCGTGTGGCGCGATCGCAAGGAGGCGCTTGGTCTTGCCCTCCTCCTCCTCCTCCTCCCCCTCCTCCTCCTCCTCCTTGACACCCTGCCCTCACGACGCACCGCCACGGCGCCTCACATTCGCAAAACCCATTCAAACGTAACGCACGACGACAGCACCTTTGGTCCTCTCAAGACCATGCGTGCGGCGCGACCCCCATCCATCGCGTCGTCGTCGTCGTCGGTTTCGGCGGGCGGCGGAAGCCTTGTTTCGGCGTCTTCAATCGCCGCCGCGCGCGCCCAATCCGGCTCACTCCGAAACCCGTCGCCTTCTAATCCTGACCCGCGCTCAAAGCTCCTGGCCATGTGGCGACAGCGGCTGCAGCGGGTGTCGACGGTGGCAGTGGCGGCAGCGGCCGCGCGCAGCGGCGGCGGCAGCGGGGCGCCGGCCGCGACGGCGGTGGGCGCGCTCATACCAGCAGCCGCAGCGGCCGTCGTCGCTCCCCAGCGGCGGCCACCACCAGGCTCGCACGCTCTGGCGTCGGCATGGGGCCACAACAACTACCGACCTTTCAGCTCCGTTGCAGCATCAACAGCAGCAGCAGCAGCAGCAGCAGCAGCAGGCGGGACTGGCGGCGGCAGCAACGCCGCCGCCGCCGCCACCCCGGCCGCCCCCACCACCCCGCCCCCGAACAACCCCCCAAGAACCGCGCGCAAGCGCCTCGACGAGGTGTGCCTCGAGCTCCACCCGCACCTGAGCCGCAACCAGATCCAGTCGTGGATCGCCCAGGGACGCGTCACGGTCGACGGCCGCCCGGCCACGAAGGCCGGCGCCCCCGTGCCCCGCGCCGCGCGCGTCGTCGTCGACGCGCGGGAGGAGCGCTTTGTCTGCCGTGCGGGCTACAAGCTCGAGCGCGCGCTCGACCACTACGGCCTGGACGTGCGCGGGCGCGTGGCCATGGACGCCGGGCTGTCCACGGGGGGGTTCTCCGACTGCCTCCTGCAGCGCGGGGCGCGGCGCGTCTACGGCGTCGACGTCGGGTACGGGCAGGTGGCGGGGCGGCTGCGCTCGTCCGAGCCGCGCCTGGCGATCCTCGAGCGCACCAACCTGCGGCACTTGGCGCCGAGCGACTTGAAGCCCGGGTGCTGGGCGTTTGAGCCGCTGATGGGCGAGGGAGACGAAAAAGCCGCGGGCGGCGGGGCGGGGCGGGAGGGAAGCGGCGGGGGTGCCGACGACGACGTGCGAGCGCCGCCCGCTCCGCCCCCTCCCCCCCCCCCTCCCGTCTCGCTCGTGACGCTCGACCTGTCGTTCATCTCGGTGCTCAAGGTGCTGCCGGCCGTGGTCGGGGTCCTGATCGCCGGGCGCCGCGAGCTCCGGCGGCAGCAGGCCCTGCTGCGCGAGGGGCGCGTCGCCGAGAGGCCGAGGGTCGAGGAGGAGGCCCGGGCGGCCGTCGCCGTCGCCGACGGCGCGCCGCCATCCGCCCCGGCCGGCCCCCCTCCTCCTCCGCCCCCCCCCTCGCTCCGCGACACCTTGCCGCCCCCGACCGTCGTCGTGCTCATCAAGCCCCAGTTCGAGGCCGGGCGGCGCGAGGTCGGCGCGGGCGGCGTCGTGCGCGACCCGGCCGTGCACGCGCAGGTCGTCGCGCGTGTGTCGGCCGCGCTCGCGCGCTGCGGCCTGCGCTGCGCGGGGGAGGTGATCGAGTCGCCCCTCAAGGGCGACAAGGGCGGCAACACCGAGTTCTTGGGGGTGTTTGTGGCGGCGGCGGAGGGGGAGGAGGACGCGGGGCTGTCGATGGCTGGGGCCGAGGAGGCGGCGGCCGCGGCGGGC
>Ga0315905_10007138_pt1 | contig 11336 bp, 6 predicted proteins | sample LakEriMetagenome_5_FD_203522 | JGI IMG/M metagenome (GOLD analysis project Ga0315905, IMG submission 203522) | Freshwater fungal communities from buoy surface, Lake Erie, Ohio, United States - Buoy 4 MA121 | ecosystem: Environmental > Aquatic > Freshwater > Lake | place: USA: Lake Erie, Ohio...
AACCTACTCACGAATCCCACTAACGAATCCCACTAACGAATCCCACTAACGAAATCACTTACATCACTTACTCAACCTACAATATATATATATATATATAGGAGAAAAAGGAGGAGCGCAAATCGGAGGAGATGAAGCTGCCTGAGTTAAGTGTGGAGGAGAAGAAGATTCTCAAGGAGCTTCTCAAGTCCTGTGTCTTCCAGGGCGTGGTGGTGGGCGTGATCAAAAAGTGTGACAAGCACCCCAAGGCGGACAATTTGATGGTGCTAGAGGTGTCGGATGGTGGCTTTGGATCGGCGCAGGTGGTCACGAACGCGAAGAATGTTGAAGTGGGGCTCAAGGTAGCCTTTGCCCCCGTGGGCGCCGAAGTGTTTGATGAGGAACTGGGTTCAGGTACTACCACTGTTAAGGCTGTCAAGCTCAAGGGCATCAACTCGGCGGGCATGCTGTGCTCGGAGAAGCTGCTGGGGCTGGGCGCGGAGGATGGCGTCGCGATGGTTTTCCCCGGCAACTGCCCCCTGGGGCTGGACGTAGGCGAGGCCTACTTCCGTATCATGCAGCCCCAGGCCTTCGCCGAGAAGAAGGCCAAGATGGAGGAAGATCGCAAAAAAATGGAGGAGGAGGCCGCGAAGAAAGCGGAGGCGAATGCCGCCAAGAAAGCTGCGCAGGCAGCGAAGAAGGCAGCGGAGCCGGCGGTGGAAAAAGACGAGTCCAAGGCGGCGGCGCCCAAGAAAGGGCAGAAGGTGAATGCTCAGTTGGCGCTGCTGCAGGAGCAGCAGCGCTTGGTGCGCGAGCGGCAAGAGGAGATGGAGAGGATTGAGCGTGAGCAAAAGGAGGCGGAGGAGGCGGCGCTGCGAGCGATTGAGCAGCAGGAGGCCGAGGCTGCGCGCAAGCGCGAGGAGAAGAAGGCCAAGAAGAAGGAGAAGGAGGAGCAACTCAGGAAGGAGGGCAAGCTGCTGTCGAAGAAACAGAAGGAGCAGCAGGCCAAAAACGAGGAAGCTCGCAAACAGTTCGAGAAACTGGGCATGGTGGCGGCCCCGACCAAGGAGGCCAAGGAGGACGCGGCGGACTCCTCGTCCGACGATGAAGAGGAAGGCAAGGACAAGGCCGCGGCGCCCGGGCAGCCGAAGAAGCTGACCAAGAACGACATCAAGCAGATGGAGAAGGAGCGCAAGGAGCGCCAGAAAGCCGCGGCTGAGGAGCGGGCAAAAAGGTTGAAGGAACTGGAGGAGGCCAAGGCGGAGGCCGAGCGGCTCGCAAAGGAGATGGAGGGCGTTGCAGACAACTGGGACGACGGCGAGGAGAACGACACCGCGGCCGCACAGGCGCAGGAGGAGGAGGAGGAGGAGGCAGAGACGTCGGGATCGGATTACGACTCGGACGACAACAAGCTGTCCAAGACGGCCAAGCGCGCGCGCAAGCAGCGCAAGCTCGCCGAGGTGCGACGACTCAAAAAGATGGAGGCTAACCTGAAGAACAAGTCCAAGGACAACCTGCGCTGCCCTGTTATTTGCGTGCTCGGGCACGTGGACACGGGTAAGACCAAGATCCTCGACAAGATCCGCCGCACAAACGTGCAGGAAGGCGAGGCCGGCGGTATCACGCAGCAGATTGGCGCCTCGTACTTCCCCATTGAGGCGATTACGGAGAAGACGCTGCCGGTTCTCGACATGATGCAGGCGGCGTACGAGGTCCCCGGCCTGCTGATCATTGACACGCCGGGCCACGAGTCCTTCACAAACTTGCGCACGCGCGGGTCCTCGCTGTGCGACCTCGCGGTGCTGGTGGTGGACATTATGCACGGGCTTGAGCCCCAGACCATCGAGTCAATAGGGCTGCTCAAGAAGCGCAAGGCGCCCTTCGTCATTGCGCTCAACAAGATCGACCGCCTCTACGGGTGGGTGTCGCACCCGGAGCAACCGGTGCAGAAGACGCTCGAGATGCAGAGCGACTCTGTCAAGGGCGAATTTGACATGCGCTACCGCATGGTGCAGGGGCAGCTGGCCGAGCAGGGCCTCAACGCCTGCGTGTTTTATGAGAACGAGGACATGAAGACGTTTCTCAACATGGTGCCCACCTCTGCCATTTCTGGGGACGGCATGATGGATTTGCTATACCTCCTTTGCGATCTCCCGGCCAAGATGCTCGTGGACAAGATCATGTTCCACGAGAACCTCGAGTGCACGGTGCTCGAGGTCAAGGCCATTGAGGGCCTCGGCACCACGATGGACGTGATTGTGGTCAACGGCCGCATCAGAGAAAAGGACACGATCGTGGTGTGCGGCCTCGACGGGCCCATCGTTACCCAGATCCGTTCGCTGCTCACCCCGCAGCCGATGAAGGAAATGCGCGTAAAGACACCCTACGTGCACCACTCGGAGATCAAGGGCGCCATTGGCGTCAAGATTTCGGCCACCGGCATCGAGCGCGCGCTGGCGGGCTCCAACCTCTACGTTGTCGGCCCCGACGACGACATTGAGGAGCTCAAGTCCGAAGTGATGAAGGACCTGGGCGGCATCCTCAAACGCGTGAGGAAGAACGAGGACGGCGTCTACGTGCAGGCCTCCACGCTGGGCTCGCTCGAGGCGCTCCTCGAGTTCCTCGACAAGCCTGGCAAGGACCGCGACGGAAACGACAACCCCTCCATCCCCGTGTCGGGCATCGGCATTGGTCCCGTGTCCAAGTACGACGTGATGCGCTGCAGCGTGATGCTTGAGCGCGACAAGGAGTGGGTCAAGATGTGCGAAAAGGAGTATGCGGCCACGGGCGAGTGGATCAGCGGGAACCCGATGAACTCTTTCAAAGAGGCGTACGCGTGCATCCTCGCGTTTGACGTGCCCGTGCTCAAGGACGCAGAAATCATGGCCAAAGAGACCGGCATTCCAATCTACACCGCCGAGATCATCTACCATCTCTTCGACGCCTTCACGAAGCGCATCGCCGAAATCAGAGCCAGGAAGAAGGAGGAGGCCAAGAAAAAGGCCCTCTACCCCTGCGTCTTTAAAATCGTCAGCGAGCAGACGGTCTTCAACAAGAAGGACCCCTATATCCTGGGTATCGATGTTGTTGAGGGCACCCTGAAACTGGGCCTTCCCGTCATCATCCCAGACTGCAAATGGACCGGCGATGCCAAGACTCAAACTGCTGCAGGTCCGCCCCTGCCCACGCTACACCCCCCCCCGGCTTTCCATTGCTCCCTCATCCCACCCCTCCACGGACGTGCTAGAAGGGACGGGAAAGGGAGGCTAGGTCGCCGCCTGGGCTTGTTGCTTCCACCTCTATTAGGCCCTCTCCTCGCGACGTTGGTCGTGTCTGCCTCATTTGCGACCGCCCTTGTTACGCGCGCGCGGCGCTGCATACGTCGCGTGTGCAGCTGGGTTCTACAGCGAGGTTCTGATGTCTCTCTCTCGCTCTCTCTCTTGCTCTCTCTCTTCTCTCTCTCTCGCGCGCGCGCTCTCTCTCTCTCGCTTTCTCCCAAACCCCCCCCCCACTCCCCTCTCTCTCTCGTTCCTTCGCTCTGCCCTTATCTCTCCCTCCCTCCCTCTCTCTCTCGTGCCTGCTTGTCTGTGCGCGGTACCGCAGGCGAAAAACTGTCCTTCGGCAACGTAATGTCCATAGAAAAGGACAAGAAGCCAATTGAGAGCGCCACACGGTTGACGGGCTCTGTCGCCATCCGCATTGAACAAAAGCGTAACATGAAAGAGTACACCTTTGGAAGGCATTGGGACCACGAGGCGTTATTTGTTTCGGCGCTCAACCGTGAATCCATCGACCTCCTCAAGGAGCACTTCCGTGACGAAGTCCCCAAAGAGGTATTTCGAGTGTTCCCGTCCACTTTCGCCAGTTCATTCATGTTCCCAAACCCAACCCTCTATACCCTAAACCCTGAGCCCTCGGCGCCTGCCGCCGACTAAGCATTGCCCTTATTCCTGTCCACTCGCACTGTTGCATTTTTTTTGGTCCCCTCTAAATCCTAGAGCGCCAACCGAAAATCCCACATGCTATGCCTTTCACGGCTTAGGCTTAAGGCTTTTCAAGTTTTGGCTGCACTTGGCTGCACCATGTAAGCGCAAGTGCCTTAATATTCCGGCCCCGCACCCGTGGTCTCGCACGTTTTGCTAGATGGGTCGACACCTGTGACTGACTGACTTGTGTGTGTGTGTGTGTGGTCTGATGGCAGGACTGGAAGACGGTTGTCAAGATCAAGAAGCTGCTGGCTATACCGTAACAGGCGTACGGTATGCCTCATTTATATCGCAACATCAGGGAAGCGGAGCCTGTACTTGGTACCAATAGAAGTCGCTGCCAGGGCGTTTGCAGGGCAGTGAAGCCGCGGTGGTAAGCATGAAGCCAAGCCAGCTCTGAAGTTTCAGCTGGTGTACCGAATGTACAGCACTTTGGGATGTGTCAGTGAAATCGTCACAGAATTGAGCTTCTTCCGTGTAGACTGCTGTAGCTGCTAGAGTACAGCTACGACTACGTACATGTACAGCTGGTTTGAGGGGTGTGCCTTGAGTTGGGTTCATGCTGTTTTGATTCTGCGAAATAAATGATGTCAGACACTGTCGCCCTCATGCACCCTACCCTCACGCACTCTTCAGTGTCGAGCTTGACATGAGCTGCACCCTGCTCCATTCGCTGGCCGGAGTTCACCGTGTGTGGGCTTCTTTGTTTGATGCGATCGACCACTGGTTTAACAGGGTCCCGGAGGCGAACCTGGGGAGTGCCTGTCTACCCTTCATCCTTACTCTGGCGCTGGCGTGACGCGGCCCCCATCTCCATCCAGCTCGGTAGTTTCATGGTTTATCCAAAACAATACACAGCACAGCATCAGCTTTGACGCCTTGAATGTTAGTCTAAGTTCGAGTGGCTTTGAGGCTCAGCCTGCTAGGCAACACTCGAAGGGGGAAGGGTAGGTTGGCTTTGGGCTTCGCCAGATTGGTTATCTGAGGCCGCCTCTGCCGTTACTCATCGATGATGACTGGCATCGAGATGGGCGCGGGCACAACAGGAGGAAGCGTAACGTCCGTCTTTGCGTCTTTGACGCTGCCGGTCATGCCAGTGGCTACCTCGGACGTGTCGTCAATCTTAGGTGGAATCTGCTTGGCGGCATTGATGGGCGGCAGGACCCCGCGCTTTTGCTTCACCTCGCGCTTGGTCGAGGACTCAAACGCCGTCAGACTCTGCTTCACCGTGTCACTCGACCGTGTTGGGAGTTCTGCATCAAAGCCCAGAAGTGGGTATGCAGTCATGTCACCCACTTCGAGCGACTGCACGGCATCTGAGTCGCTCGGTGCCGCCACACCCATCGCGTCGTGGATGCTGTTACGAATTCGGTCTGCAGAGGCGCTCACATCCATCGACTCGGACAGGTTGAAGCTGACATGCTCAGACGAGCGGCCAGCGCTACCCGGTCGCCTTGGCCCAGAGGGCACCGTACCGCTGCGCAGGTAGGCTGGCAGGATCTGCCTCACCGTTTTCTTGCTGTTGTCTAGCGAACTTCTTTCCTCTTCCTCGAACTGCGGCATCGGTACTGTATGCGCACCAAACCCAGTGCCCACGAAATCGCCAGCGGAGGGCATCACACGCGCGCCGCGTGTTGGCGAAACGTCTCTCAGCCCTTGCTTCCGCGGCGATGCCCAGGAGGCCAGACGCTGTTTCTTTGACTTCTGACCGACCTGATTCCTGGGCATCAGCGCGCTTGTATTTGCCGCGCTGGGCCTCAGTACCTTCTTCGCCTGTCCCCCAACAAGAGAATGGACGCGGGCATGCTCGTCCTCCAAGACCTCCTTCATGACATCTTCCAAGTTGTGCCGGTGGTATTTGCGAGCCTGCTGCTTTGCTGTGCGCAGCAGCGTGGCAAGCTGCCCACTCTGCATGGCATCTAGCACAGCATTGCGCAGCGCCTCCCTGCGCTCTTCAATGGCCATATCGACGTAGGTGATCCAGTTGTTGACAGCGAGGACAACGCAAGCGTTGTTCCAGCGATAGGCAATTCGTGCAACGATCTGCCTGTTGCGGCGCTCCTTCAGGTAGTACTCCTTGTAGGCCTCGAAACACCGCACCATCGGCCGCTTGGCGATACGCATCAGCGTCTTGCTACCCTTGGCTGCCATTTCTCGCTCCGCAATTTTGCGATCCTTGATGATATTCTTCCACGTGTCGACACACCCCTGCACCAACCGCCTGTAGAGCTCGAAGACGGCCTGAGTCACTTTGCGCTTTTGATCGGCCTTCTCGGATGCGTACTCTCGCCACGCGCGCGAGAGAGGCATTACACCGCGCAAAGCATAGCGCCTGCGGAACTGTGCCACCGTCTTGCGGTAGTGGATCTCCTTTTGCGCGTTATCGTAGAGCGTACGAAAGGGGTGGATAATTTGTTTGTTCATCCACATCAATATGCCGTCCCCCACCAGACTTCTGTTGTACAGGCGCTCATCTACGCAGTCCTTGAATTGGTAAAATTGTTCGCGGAGAAGAATATTGAAATATTTTTTCTTCAGCTTCTGCTGTATTGCGCGGAATTTCTTCAGGTTCGTGAGCCACTGTTTGTATGCACGCCAGGCGGTGTACAGGCCAAAGTGTTTGCGTTTCTTCTTGGCCTTCATATTTTTTATCATCATGTCTTTCCACTCGGCAAAAGCCATCTTCACAAAATTCCCTGTGAGCATATGCAGGAAGTTGCCGCACTTTAGACCCACTTGATACCAGAGCTCGCGCAAATCGTCCATGTAATCAGCCCAGTATCCCCAAATGCGCATGCACGGATCCATCTCACGCTTGACGGCAAGCAGGGCCGCGTTATGTGTATGCTGTCGCTTAGTTTGCTTGTGTTCGGCGTACAGGCGCATTGCGTTGAAGCCTCGCACCAGGCCCATGTTGAGCCAGCGTCCCAGCGTACGGCCCACCACCTCCTTGAAGTGTGCTGCCTCGTCGGTGTGCTTGACCCAGCTCAGCCAGCACTTGAGGAAACAAGCGTTGTGGATAAAATTTCCCAGCCGCTTCATCTTCAACTCTTGCTTTTCGCGTTTAATCTGCTTGCGTGCAAGCCGGCCCCTCACCACCTTCTGGATCTTCATTGCGGCATGCTCGCGCCCCATCTTATCCTTTTGCCGTATCAGCATGCCGGTCTTTTGTCGAGCTTGCTTACCCTTCCACATAGCCTGCATCTTTGTTGCAGCCTGGTCCTCCAGCTCCTCCATTGTAAACTTCTTTCCGTCATGCTTCTTCTGCAGACGCTTGTAGTATGCGGAGGACCCCTTGACGCGCTTCGCCTGCATATACGCCTGCCGCCTGCGCCACGCTGTCTGCATTGTGATGGCTGCATAAACTTCCACCTGTGCCGGCGTTAGACCTGCCTTGCCCGGCTTCATAACAGACACAAACCTGAGGTAGCTCGACAGCGCCCGCTGCCAGCCACAAGAGTACAAGGCCGCAGCAGTCAGTTTTCTATACCTGGCATCAGCCCGCAGGGAAAGAAGGCGCCGGACGGCCCAGACACCCGCTCGGGGCGGCAGAAGCAAGTGCCACAGGGGGCAGGGGGCGGGGAGGGGCCGCAGCGCACCTGGCGCTGCACGTTTTTGCGGGCGAGGTAAACGCGGATCGCGCACTGGATGGAGATGGCGGCCTTGTGCTCGCGTTTGTGCACCCAGAGCTTGCGCCTGCGCCATAACGCCCGCCGTGCAAGCCTGCCGTTCCCCGCCCCATGCCTTTCAGTGGCGGCGGTGGCAGCAAGCACGCGAACACACTGCAGCGCAAGGACCGAGGAGGGGGTCTACCGGCAGCGAAATGAGGTCTGGATGCGCGTCGACATCGCCATCCGCCGCTCGTGCTGCCGCTTGGCAACGGTGCCATCCATTGCACCGGCCCTCCCGCGCACGGCTCCCTCCTCTTCGCGGCCGCTCCTCCTCACGCGACCCACCCGGACCGACTGTGAGATTTCCGTTGGCAGTGGTTTGTAAAACATTGGGCTTAGGACTAGCCTGTTGTAAAACGGCACAGGTTAATTTTGACCCTCCATAAAATAAAATATTTGGGTAATTATAATCGCGAACCCGTTTCGATTCCATCGGTGCCCATAGCGAACCCATGAGGCGATCCATCGGTCGATCCATCGACAGCATCATCTACTGGCACGATCCCGAGTCGAGCGCGGGCTTGCTCGCGGCGGGCCTCGGCTTCTTAACAGCTGTGTTCTTCAACTTTCCATTCGGGAGGGAGTACTCGTCAACTGCCATTACATGCATGCTCTGCCTCGTCCACCTCCTCGTCAGCGTAAGTGCCTGCGCCGCGTGCCTAGTGCCGTTTCGTTCCGCTGCGCCAGCAGCGTGCGGGCGTGACGCGCGCTTCGCGGTGGGCAGACATTCGTGCAGATATGGAATTCAACTAAGCTCGTGGGCCGGGTCGGAGTCGCTGCGGTCCTGGTCACGATCGTTTCTTTCATTGTTATGAAAGTCGATGCATTGATCGTTGTTTTCGATGTTATGAAAGTCGATGCATTCATAGCCATTGCCTTCATCTATTTTGTGTTCTTCATCAGCGTAAGTGGTGCCTGCCGCCACGTCGCCCTCTGGTGGACTTATAGCGAGCACGGCCGGGTCAGAGTCGCGGTGGGAGTCACAGCGGTCCTGGTCCTGTTGGTCGCGCTCGTGTTACTGGACATGGCCCTTGGTGTGATGAAGGGGCTGGAGTTCAACGCGCAGGGCGTGGCAAACACGCTGTGGGCGCGGGCGGAGGCGCTGGCGGGCACGTTCAACGCGCAGGGCGTGGCCAACACGCTGTGGGCGTATGCGACGAGGGGGGGGGAGCCCGGGGCAGGTGTGATGAAGGGGCTGGAGGGGCGGGCGGAGGCGATGGCGGGCACGTTCAGCGCGCAGAACGTGCAAAACACGCTGTGGGCGTACTGGTATGCGATGATGGGGCAGGAGCCCGGGGCAGGTGTGATGAGGGGGCTGGAGGTGCGGGCGGAGGCGGTGGCGGGACCGTTCAACGCGCAGAAAGTGATTGCCTACAGCATGGCCATAGCCATTGCCTTCACCGATGTTGTGTTCTTCATCTTCCACCTCCTCGTCAGCGTAAGTTCCTGCCGCCGCGTCGCCTGCTCCTCCTCCCGGCTGCTCAGTGCCGTTTTGTTCGGCGGAGCCAGCAGCGTGCGGGCGTGACGCGCTGCGCGGTGGGCAGAATATCGTGCAGCTCTGGTGGACTTATAGCGAGTGCGTGGGCCGGTTCGGAGTCACAGCGCTCCTGGCCATCATCGTGTTCAAGTACATGGCCCTTGCCCGCAGCATTGCCTGGATGTATGTTATGTTCTTCCTCGTCTACCGCCCCGTCAGAGTAAGTGCCTGCCGCTGCGTCGTGTGACACGTCGCCTGCTCCTCCTCCCGGCTGCTCAGTGCCGTTTTGTTCCTCAGCGCCAGCAGCATGCGGGCGTGATGCGCGCGGCGGTGGGCAGGAAATCTACAGCTTGGTGCAATTTCAGGAGATCCCTGTCGTCAATGAGTGGAACGGCACCGACGACTTTGTCTCCAAGATACGTTGCATCTTTGAATCTACGGTAGGCTGGTACTTTGGGCTGGCGGCAACGCAAGAACTCACCTTGCTCCTCGTTACAGTTCTCGGTGTGATGTTGGCCATGTGGACTGTCGGGGACAGCGGACTGTGCCTCATTGGTGAGCGCGTTCGTCCGTGCTGCACTGTCGCGTGATGCGGCTGCGCTGTGTGTGTGTGTCAGATTTTGCTGCAGAAAAATGGAGTCCTCGCGGGAGGCGAGTGCTGTTGTCTGCTGCACAGTGACCCTGTCCACACCCTCATCCTCCCTGGCATGGTACAGGATTTGTGGTGTCCTTTATAGTCCCTGTCATGTACGACAAGAACAAAGCCTTCTGCGACCAGACAATCGCAATGCTCAACCGGTTTAGGGACAAGATACAAGACAAGATAGAAGCCTTCTGCGACCAGCAAATCGCATTGCTCAAAGACAGTATAGTCGCGTTTCACGACTCAATTTTGAACCCCTTGAGTGCAACAAAAGCCTTAAGCCCGTCGCCATCATATGATGGCGACGGGCTTGTGCTGGCGCCTCCCGAGCACTGGACTTCAGTTGCTGGCAGCAGCAAATTAAGTCTTGTCGAGGTGCCGCGAGACGCCGGGGTCTTCGACGTCTTGAAGGAGCTTCTGAATGGCACTGGCATTGGCGATGGCGGACGAGACCAGCAGCAGCCCGGCAGCTACTCGAGTCTTGAGCTTGCGGCGGCGTGGCGGGTGGAAAACCATGATCTCCACTGTGCATACAAAGTCGCTCAGCGCAAAGTGCTCTCGTTTGCGGCGAAAGTTGCCGTGAGGGGTGATACCAAGGTTCGCATTCGCAAAGAGCTGTATAGATCGGCGAGCAAGCTGCCAGGGGACTTGGAGACAGGCTGCAACGAAGTCCGGCTCCTTCACGGGACAAAACCCGATTTGGTCTGGCAGATCGTGCAGCAGGGGATGAACGAACGTTTTGCTGGAGCGTCAGCGGGTACGAAATTCGGAGACGGGTCATATTTTTCAGACGATGCCGGCAAGATTGACCAGTACGTCGTCAAGGATGAGCGGTATGATGCGGCGCTCCCTCTGCATCAGCAGTTATACTTTGACAGCAGCAGCAGGCATCCTGGCAGTGTTTTCTACGCGTTTGTTTTCAGGGTAACGTTGGGCCACAGCGTGCGATATGACAAAAGAGAGGGGGAGTGCTTCAATGCCCATTCAAAAAGGCGTGAGCTGAAAAACATCCCAACCACTGGGACGCCTTACCACTCCTTGGTAGCCACTGACATATACAGCCCGCAGTTCAGGGGCATCCCACTTGCGCAGCAGATCCGCCACCGCTACAACGAATACGTCATCTTTCATAGTGATCAGACCTATCCCGAATATGTGCTAGCATATCAACGTCGTTGAGTGGGAAGGGAGTTCGGGTTACGGCAACCCTGGAGTTCTGAGCAGTGGAGTTGACAGCAGACAAGGCACGTTAGTAGGGTTTAGTTAGCTTTGGCGAGTACCGAGCCCAAACAGGTATATGGCGGATGCTAAATTTTGTTTCTGTAAGAACAATAAAAGGATCATCATCATCATCCATCACGGCGCGCAACTTGCGCGGGCAGGAGAGAGTCACCATCGCTTTTGCTGTGTCGGGTGACTGGCAGATTACTCACCCCAAGGAGTGGAGTGTGGAGATGTGGCAGACGTGGTTTAAGGACGAGATCAAGCTAGCAGAGGACCACCGAAGCGATCTGCTCAAGCTGGATTGCGCGCAGCTTATTCTTTTACAAAGTACGGAGGCGGTCCTCCCAGTGTCCAGG
>Ga0315905_10007139_pt1 | contig 11336 bp, 8 predicted proteins | sample LakEriMetagenome_5_FD_203522 | JGI IMG/M metagenome (GOLD analysis project Ga0315905, IMG submission 203522) | Freshwater fungal communities from buoy surface, Lake Erie, Ohio, United States - Buoy 4 MA121 | ecosystem: Environmental > Aquatic > Freshwater > Lake | place: USA: Lake Erie, Ohio...
GAAAAAACAACAAACTCAACAATACCATTCCCCTCCACATGCCATTTTGATTTTAACAAAGCCTCAATCTTCCCCATCTGCCAGATCTGTAACACCACCTGATACAATGAATTTCATTGCATCGGCTGATTTCACGTCATCCAACACTTTGATTCTATCTTTTTGAACCATATAAGTAATACCTGAAAATGCATAGGAGTGCGGGACATAGACACAGTAATATTCAGTCAATCCAAATTGAGATAGATCAGTTTGTGTGATGAATCCCAATCTCCAAACATCCTTGTCATCCACCGAAACCAAAACCGGTTTGTTGAATTTTCTTTTGTTGCCGGCGAATGCTTCCAAGAAATCTTTGACCGTGGTATAAATGAGTTTAATACCAGGCGTTCTCTCCAAGACTGTATCAAATAGGTTTACCAAACGGGATACCAAAATGAGGGAGGATAGATATCCAACCACCAACACGATGAACACAACAGTCAGAAATCCCAGTCCGGGTATTTTAGCAGGATTCCCCTGGGCATCCAATTTGATCATATCTGGAACCAGCACCCGCAGAACATTGGGCAATATATCATCCACAAAATTGAACAGGGATACAACCGCCCAGGCGGTGATCACAATGGGTGCCAGAATTATCAATCCCTGGAAAAAGTAATAGATCAGCTTGCCCGGAGTGAAAGATTTCATTGAGATCGGTTTCATCAAATATACACTTAAAAATGACCAATTTTTGGCTAAAATCACCCGATTTCATGCGAAAATCACCTGTTTTTGAGCCAAAAACATAAAAAAGCAGAAAATGCCATTATAAACTTCTTTACAAAAGTTTAACACAGAAACTCAAATAACAAAAATAGTTTCCGTAGTTTTGCGGCCTCAAAATCATGGAAGCCAAAGAAAGAATCATACAGGAGGCAAAAAACCTCTTTTTGCGACTGGGAATCAGGTCAGTATCCATGGATGAGATTGCCACCCAAATGGGAATTTCAAAAAAAACGCTTTACCAACACTTTCAAGACAAGGATCAGTTAGTGGACCTGGTTTTAGAGGAACAAATCAAACAAATGCAGGCTGAAACAATTCAGGCTGTTCATTCATCGTCCAATGCGATTGGAGAAATTTTCAATACCATGGACATGATGGTAAAGCATTCAAGCAATATGAACCCGATGGTATTGTTTGATCTGCAGAAATACCATTTCGGATCATTTCAAAAATTCGCTGCACATAAAAACGACTTCCTGTTTAACATCATTTCCAACAATCTAAAAAAAGGAGTTGAAGAAGGGTTGTATCGCAGCGACATCAACATAGAAATTCTGGCAAAATTCAGACTGGAAACATTGATGATAGGATTTAACATGGATGCTTTCCCCACCAACAAATTCAATGTTACAGATGTATCGCTTGTAATCATTGAGAATTTCCTCTATGGATTGGCAACGGAAAAAGGATTCAACATGATTGAGTCCTACAAAAACAAACGAAAAGAAAATAACCTTATAAATTAATAACAAATGATACGTGTGAGTCTACTATGTGCAGTCATGCTTCAATTGTTTGGTGCTTCCCTGCAAGCCCAACAATCATTCAAGCTGTCTGCAGAGGAAGCAACCAGCATGGCATTGAAAAATGCGACTGAACTCAAAAACCTCCGATTGGATAAAGAAATTCAAATCGCAAAGAACAAAGAATACATTGCCCAGGCCACGCCTCAGGTAAACGGAAGCCTACAGATGCAACATTTCTTCAGCATACCCGTTACCCTATTGCCAGATTTTATATCTCCCGCTGTCTACGGTGTACTATCCAAAAACGGTGTCAAAGACGGAGGCGGAAATCCGATTACGCAACCAACCGGACCCGCACAGTTTTTTCCTGCACAGTTTGGAGTGCCCTGGCAATCCAATGCAGGCGTACAATTCCAACAACTTTTATTTCAACCTGATCTATTCATTGCCATCTCTGCAAGAAAAAAAGCCATTGATTATACAGATGCAAACATCAAAGTAATGGAAGACTCTGTGAAAAGCAATGTGCTCCGTGCATACTACAGCATCCTGATTGCAGAAAAAAGAAAACACTACTTGGATGAAAGCATTCAGCGCCTGGAAAAATTGAAGCAGGATCAAGAAAAATTATTCAAAAACGGTTTTGCCGAAAGATTGGATATTGACAAAACACAGGTTACTCTCAATAATCTCACTACCACAGCTACCCAAATCGAAAGATTGATAGAAATTGGATATGCCTCCATGAAATTTGTATTGGCAATCGACCAAAAAGACAGCCTGCAACTCACAGATCCACTGACAGAAGATTTGGTAAAAAAGGGATTGCTTGAAATGGGCAGTTTTAATTACACCGACAGAAAAGAAATCCAACTGCTCAATGTGGTGAGAGACCTACAGGGACTGGATCTAAAGCGCCAGAAACTTGCATTCGTTCCTACCCTTGCGAGCTATTGGAGCTACAGCAGAAATGCATTGAGACAAGAATTCAATTTTTTTGATTTCAATCAGCAATGGTTCAAAGCTTCAGTGCTGGGCATCAACCTGAGTGTGCCCATTTTCGACGGAGGCCAAAAGATGCAACGCATCAAACAGGCCAATATGAATGTTGAAAAAATTGACAATACCATTCAGAACTTGCAGCGTGCGATTGATTTACAATTGAAAGCCTCCTCAACACAATTCAAAAATGCACTTTCATCATTGGACGTACAGGAAAGAAATGTTCAACTGGCAGAGAAAGTATACAATACTACGAAAAAGAAATACGAGCAGGGACTCGGATCAAGTTTCGAACTTCTTCAAACACAAACAGAACTGGAAAATGCACAGTCCAATTATTTCCAGGCATTGTTTGATGCTGTAAACGCTAAAATATCATTCACCAAAGCACTGGGCAAACTATAAAATATACAATACATCAAAATGAAAAAGTTATTCGTTATTGTCTTCATCGCTGCGCTGGTATCCTGCGGAAGCAAAAAAGAAGGAAATCAGGATTTGACTGGAAAAAAAGCTGCACTGGAAACACTTACCAAACAGAGAGATGAGTTGAACAATCAAATCAATGCACTTCAAACCGAGATCAATAAAATATCAGGAGGAGCTGCTACTGAAAAATTAAAGCTCGTTGAAGCAACAGCACTTGCAACACAAGATTTCAGTCATTACATCGAACTGCAAGGTAAAGTATCCACCGAAAATGTATCCTATGTTACGCCTAGAGGAATGGGTGGACAAGTAAAACAGATGTATGTAAAGCAGGGCGACCTTGTAAAAAAAGGTCAGTTGCTCATGAAGCTGGAAGACGGAATCGTGCAACAAAATATCAAGCAGGTAGAGAGCCAATTGTCTTTTGCAAAAAATATTTTTACAAGACAAGAGAATCTTTGGAAGGAAGGTATTGGAACAGAAGTGCAATTTCTGTCAGCCAAAAACAATGTAGAGGGTTTAGAAAAACAACTCGGACTCGTAAAAGAACAACTCAGCACCACACTTGTAACTGCTGAAGTCAGCGGTGTGATTGAAACGGTAAGCATCAAAGTTGGTGAAACATTCATTGGAAATCCCATGGCGACCATCGTTATAGTAAATCCAGGTAACCTGAAAGCAGTGGTGGATGTACCTGAAAATTATGTGAGCAAAGTAAAAAAGGGAATGTCGACCATCATTACCATTCCGGACCTCAATGAATCATTCAACTCACAAATCAGTGTGGTCTCAGAAACGATCAATGCAACCTCCAGAAGTTTTATTGCTGAAAGCAAACTACCTAGTAAATCAAATATCAAGCCCAATCAGGTGGCACTCATCAAATTGCTGGACCACCAAGCAAAGAACGCCATCGTGGTTCCTGTTGAAACTGTTCAAACAGATGAAAAAGGAAAATACGTATTTGTAATGGCAGAGGAAAATGGTAAAAAAATTGCCCGCAAGCGCAGCATCACCATTGGAGAATTCTACGATGCATTGATTGAAGTGAAATCCGGTCTGGCAGTGAACGACCAATTGATCACAAAAGGATTCCAGGGATTGTACGAAGGACAGTTGCTGACCCTTGCTGCAAAATAAAACATCAAAAGAAATCATTAAACACAACAACATGGACAACCTGTCAAACAATAATCCCATTTCTAAATTGTTGCAGAATCCAAAAACATTTGGACCAACCAATTGGGCAATCAAAAACAGGACAGCTGTTTATTTGATCACCTTGATTATATCTGTTTGGGGCATTGGTCTGTTTCTCTCCTATCCCAAAGAGCAGTACCCGGATGTAGTAATACCCAATATATTCGTACAAACAGTATACGTAGGTAATTCTCCGAAAGAAATTGAGAGCCTCGTTACGCGTCCCATTGAGAAACAATTAAAAGGCATCACGGGGGTTAAAATCAACAGCATCAAGTCGACTTCCTTGCAAGACTTCTCTGCCATTATTGTGGAGTTCAGCACTTCCGTGAAAACAGATGTGGCATTGCAGAAAATGCGTGATGCAGTTGACAAAGCCAAAAAAGATCTTCCCAATGACCTTACCCAAGAACCCGTGGTACAGGAATTGTCATTGTCTGAACTTCCTATCATGTCAGTGAATGTAAGCGGCGATTACGACGCGGTCAAGTTGGGGGATTTTGCTGACCAAATGAAAGATAAAATTGAAGAACTGAGTGAAATCAGTCGGGTAGATCTCATTGGTGCTCCTGAAAGAGAGATTCAAATCAATGTTGATCGATTCAAAATGGAAGCTGCAAAAATCGGCTTCAACGATGTTGAACAGGCCATACAACGAGAGAACCTGGATATATCAGGCGGTTTGCTGGAAGTAGGCGAGCAAAAAAGAGCATTGAGATTGAGCGGACAATTCAATTCTGCGCTTGACCTTAACAACATGGTGGTTAAAAATATTTATGGTGCTCCTTTCTATTTGAAAGATTTCGCAAGCATCGTAGACACCGTAAAGGAGAAAGAGAGTTATGCACGTTTGAATGGTAAAAACGTTGTTACACTGAGCATCATCAAACGTTCAGGAGAGAACTTGATCAATGCATCTGAAAAAATCAATGCGGTGGTGAAACAAATGCAGGACGAAGTTTTTCCAAAAGACCTCAATGTCAATATTACAGGCGATCTCAGCATCAAGGCCGCTGCAGCTTTCGATGAATTGGTAAACTCCATCATCATTGGATTTATACTTGTATTGATCATTCTGATGTTCTTCATGGGTGTAACCAACTCATTCTTTGTTGCATTGTCGGTTCCACTCAGCATGTTCCTTGCATTTATATTCCTGCCGACGGCTGATTTCATTGTAGGTTCCAACGTTACGCTCAACTTCATCGTGCTTTTTGCACTCTTATTTGGATTGGGAATTGTGGTAGATGATGCCATTGTTGTAATTGAAAATACCCATAGAATATTTTCGCAGGGCAAAGGAAAAATTTCAGCAGTGGATGCCGCCAAATATGCTGCGGGTGAAGTGTTCGTCCCGGTATTGGCAGGAACGCTGACAACACTGGCACCGTTTGTCCCCTTGTTGTTTTGGCCGGGCATCATTGGAAAATTCATGATTTACCTGCCCACAATGTTGATCTTTACACTGACAGCCTCCTTGATTGTTGCGTACATCATGAACCCGGTTTTTGCAGTGGATTTTATGGCACATGAAGAACACGAACGAAAATCAAAATCATCTGTCTTCAGAAAGCCTCTCTTTCTTTTATTCCTGATCATGGGTCTCCTCTTTGATCTGGCAGGCTATGGAGGAGATGAATCTTCATTCAGGTTCATAGGAAACATGTTGTTGTTCTTTGCAATACTCATGGTAATGAATGCCTATGTTTTAACCGATGCAATCAATTTCTTCCAAAACAGGTTGCTTCCCGGATTGATGAACAGGTATGAAGTGTTGTTGAGGTGGACAACCCAAGGTTGGAGACCTGTAAAAATGTTGCTAGGCACTTTTGCATTGCTGATCTTTTCATTTTACTTCTTTGGAATGAGAAATGTGCCTATTGTACTCTTTCCACAAGGAGACCCGAATACCATTTATGTATACATGAAACTTCCTTCGGGTACAGATGTAAAATATACCGACTCAGTTACCCAATCACTTGAGAAGAAAATCAATCAGGTATTGGGCATGGACAATGGCAAAAAAAATCCCTTGGTTGAAAGTGTAATTGCCAACGTTGCGGTCGGAGCAAGTGATCCAAATAGCGGCGACAGAAGCACCCGCCCGGAACTGGGAAGGATTCAGGTGAGCTTTGTGCCATTCGAAAAAAGAGAGGGTAAATCAACCACTCCTTATTTGAATGCAGTCAGAGAAACCATCAAAGGAATTCCTTCTGCTGAAATCAGTGTGGCGCAGGAAAGCAATGGGCCACCTACCCAGAGCCCCGTGAACATTGAGGTTTCAGGCGAGAATTTTGAAGACCTTACCAGTACTGCCATCAAACTCAGAAATTATTTGAGTGATAAAAATATTCCCGGTGTAGAAGAATTGAAAATTGATGTGGACCTCAATAATCCGGAGATTGGATTGACCATTGACAGGGAAAGGGCTTTGATGCAGGGAATTTCTACAGCACAGGTTGGAGTAGAAATCAGAACAGCATTGTTTGGAAAAGAAATTTCCAAATTGAAAATCGGAGAAGAAGAATATAAAATCACTGTCAGAAATGAAACCACCCAGCGCAAGACCTTGTCTGAGTTGCTGAACATGCGCATCACCTACAGAGATTTTACAACCGGCATGATCAAACAAGTACCGATCAGCTCAGTCGTTCAATCCGATATCAGCAATACCTACGGAAGCATCAAAAGAAGCAACCAAAAAAGGGTCATCACCATTTATTCAAATGTGTTGACCTCACAAGGATATACGCCACAAAGTGTGAATGCTGACATCAAAAAATACATCGATGCATTCAATGAAAAATCCGAGGGCATAACCGTTGCACAAACAGGCGAAGAAGAGCAGTTGAGAGAAACTGCAGACTTTTTGAGCAATGCACTTTTCATTGCCGTTGGATTCATCCTCCTGATTCTTATTTTACAATTCGGATCCTATAGCAAAACCATGATTGTATTATCGGAAATCATGTTCAGCTTGATCGGTGTATTGTTGGGTTATGGAATATTCCGTTCAACTTTTGCAGCAGTAACAAGCGGAATTGGAATCGTTGGATTATCCGGCATCGTGGTGAAGAACGGAATTCTCGTTATTGAATTCGCGGATGAACTCAGGTCAAGAGGCATGAAAACAAGAGATGCAGTGATAGAAGCAGGTAAAACAAGGATCGTGCCCGTTTTGCTCACCGCACTTGCTGCCATTCTTGCACTGATTCCATTGGCAGTTGGATTCAATATCAACTTTGTAACATTGTTTACCGATCTCAATCCGCATATATTCTTTGGAGGTGACAACGTTGCTTTCTGGAAACCGCTTTCTCTTACGATTATCTGGGGATTGATGTTTGCATTCTTCATGACTTTGTTGATCGTACCTGCGATGTATCTCATTGCAGAAAGATTGAAACGCCCGATGCAGCAATTCTACAAGGGAAGATGGATTTCAATCCTCGGCTTGCTCGGACCATTGTTCTTTGTCTTTACCGCACTGATGTACCTGATAAGAAAAATTCAAGGAAAGAAAGTGTGGAATGGGAAAACGGTTAACAGTTAACCGTTAACTGTTAACTTTAAATAAAACTATAATTAGATGTCAAACTTTTCAACCCGCTCCAACCACGAAATCGACTACAAGATCGTTGGAGAAGAAATGCAGTATGTTGAAATTGAATTAGACCCTCAGGAAACAGCCATTGCAGAAGCAGGAAGTTTCATGATGATGGACGAGGGCATTCAAATGCAAACCATCTTCGGTGATGGCTCCAATCAACAGCAAGGAGTACTTGGAAAATTATTTTCCGCTGGAAAGCGATTGTTGACAGGAGAAAGCCTGTTCATGACTGCTTTCACCAATATGGTAAACGGTAAAAAGAAAGTTTCTTTTGCATCACCTTACCCTGGAAAAATCATTCCATTGGATTTGCAACAACTCGATGGCAGAATCATTTGCCAGAAAGATTCATTCCTCTGTGCTGCGAAAGGAGTATCGGTGGGCATTGCTTTTCAGAGAAAATTGGGAACCGGATTATTCGGAGGCGAGGGATTCATCATGCAAAAATTGGAGGGTGATGGACTGGCATTTGTACATGCAGGTGGGCACGTTTTTGAACGCTATCTCACGCCTGGAGAAGTATTGAAGATTGATACGGGATGCCTGGTTGCATTTACACAAACCGTTGACTACGATATTGAATTTGTGGGTGGGATAAAGAATACCATATTCGGCGGCGAGGGACTGTTCTTCGCAACCTTGAAGGGTCCGGGTAAAATATGGATTCAAACATTGCCCATCAGCAGATTGGCAAGCAGGATCATGTCTTACGGAACATTCAACAGAAAAGAAGAAGGAAGTATTTTGGGCGGCATTGGCAATATGTTGGATGGCGATGGATATTGATATCAGCCCACTGCCTTAAAATAAAAATCCCACTCAAACGAGTGGGATTTTTTTATACTTCTTTGCAGGAAAAACTACTCTTTTCTTCCATAAAGATTTCCCAGCAAGCGCAAGATTTCAACATACAACCATACCATGGTTACGAGCAGTCCAAATGCGCAATACCATTCCATGTATTTAGGAGCACCCATTGAGGCACCCTGTTCAATGCGATCAAAATCAAGCAATAGACTCAACGCAGCAATTGCTGTGATGGCAATTGAAATCCCGATGCTCAACATGCTGCCTCCTTGGAGTCCCTGCACCTGAACGCCAAAAAGTGAAAGAATGAAAGTGATCAGATAAAACAACGCGATTCCTCCTATTGCAGCAAACATGATCGATCTGAATCGCTCCGTTACACGTATGATTCTGAATGAATACAAAAGATACATTGCTATCGCAGTACCAAATGTTAGGATGACCGCCTGCATTACAATGCCGGGTGCAACTTTTGCAAACGCATTGTTATAGATGGCAGAGATGGATCCGATGACCAACCCCTCTAAAAGCGCATATGCAGGAGCCAGGTATTGTGCCCATACCGGTTTGAACATGAGGATCAAGGCAACGACCAATCCGCCAATGGCACCCCCCATTACATAGCCTTGAATGCTGTTGCCCACAGCAGCCTCATTCCAAACATAGAATGCAGTCGCCATGACCATGATAAAAAGAAATCCAAACTTATTGAGTGTACCACGAAAACTCATGCTGCCTGATCCAGGAACATGGATAGCTCGCCCGAATGATTTTTCCGAAAGAGTGGGATTACTTGAATTGAATAGAGCCATATTGGGTAATTTTGTAGTCTAAATTAATTAATTTCATAATAGTACACGAAACCCTTCATGTACGACCATGTTAAAGTTCAAACAAAAACCATGCCACAAAGGAAAGAAGAGCTCCTCCATGATATTGTCATCAAGTTTGCAGGTGACAGCGGTGACGGGATGCAGCTGACGGGAAGTCAGTTTACCAACAATACAGCACTGCTGGGCATTGATCTTGCCACCTTCCCCGATTTCCCAGCTGAAATCAGGGCACCCCAGGGAACACTCCCGGGAGTGAGCGGATACCAATTGAGATTCTCCAGCGATGCAATTTTTACACCCGGCGACCTCTGCGATGTCTTGGTTGCCATGAATGCAGCTGCCCTGAAAACAAATCTAAAATCCATCAAGAAAGGCGGAAAGATCATTGCAAATGTGGATGGATTTGATGCAAAGAATTTAAGACTTGCCAATTATCCTGATGGAGTCAATCCGCTGGAAGATGATTCACTCGGTGGATTTGAAGTCTTTAAAATGGATGTCACAAAGATGACGCGCGAAGCTTTGAAAGACATCCAGATGGGGACCAAAGAAAAAGACCGTGCCAAAAATATGTTCGTGTTGGGATTTCTGTATTGGATGTACAGCCGCGACATGGAAAGCACACTCAATTTCTTGAAAGAGAAATTCGGGAAAAAAGATGAAATCCTTCAGTCAAACCTGAAAGCTTTGCAGGCTGGATATAATTATGGTGATACAACCGAAACTTTCACAACAAGATACAAGGTTGAGAAAGCAAAAATGCAACCAGGTACCTACCGCTCCATCATGGGAAACCAGGCACTGTCAATGGGACTGATTGCTGCTTCTGAAAAAAGTGGATTGCCCATTTTTCTGGGCTCCTACCCCATCACGCCGGCTTCAGATATTTTACACGACCTGAGCAAGATGAAAAACTTTGGAGTGAAAACATTTCAAGCCGAAGATGAAATTGCCGGTATTACTTCCGCCATTGGCGCAAGCTATGGTGGTGCATTGGGTGTAACAACTACATCGGGTCCGGGCATTGCACTGAAAGGTGAAGCCATGGGACTGGCAGTGATGCTGGAAATTCCTTTGGTAATTATTGATGTGCAGAGAGGTGGCCCATCAACAGGGCTTCCAACAAAAACTGAACAAAGTGATTTGATGCAGGCATACTATGGAAGAAACGGCGAATGTCCCATGCCCGTGATTTCCGCATCCACACCGAGTGATTGTTTTGATTCCATCTTTGAAGCAACCCGGATTGCAGTGCAACACATGACACCTGTTATGTATTTAAGCGATGGATACATTGCCAATGGTGCCGAACCATGGAAATTTCCAAAAGCAGAAGATCTTCCTGAAATCAAGGTACATTTTAAAAAAGGATTGGATGAAGGCGAAGAAAAGTTTTTGCCATACAAGAGAGATGAAAAACTTGTTCGCCCCTGGGCAGTTCCAGGCACCAAAGGATTGGAGCATAGAATTGGAGGGATTGAAAAACAAGATATCACCGGCAATGTGAGCTATGATCCAGAGAACCACCAGCACATGGTTAAAACCAGGCAAGCCAAGGTTGATAAAATTGCAGATTATATACCCGAGCAAAAAATAGACAGCGGTGCTGATAAAGGAAAAGTATTGGTGCTGGGATGGGGAAGCACATTCGGTGCCATCAAAACTGCAGTACATGAATTGATGCATGAGGGCCATGCAGTTTCACATGCCCATATCAGATACCTGAGACCGTTTCCGAAAAACCTTGGAAAAATAATTTCAAGTTTTGATACTGTATTGATTCCTGAAATCAACAACGGTCAATTGATCAAAATCATCCGTGATGTTTATTTTGTCGATGCCAAAGGATACAATAAAATAAAAGGCACGCCGATTACGAAAACAGAATTGATAGAAGAAATCAGAAAATACCTGTAATAAAAAACCGTCAACCGTTAA
>Ga0315905_10007140_pt1 | contig 11335 bp, 3 predicted proteins | sample LakEriMetagenome_5_FD_203522 | JGI IMG/M metagenome (GOLD analysis project Ga0315905, IMG submission 203522) | Freshwater fungal communities from buoy surface, Lake Erie, Ohio, United States - Buoy 4 MA121 | ecosystem: Environmental > Aquatic > Freshwater > Lake | place: USA: Lake Erie, Ohio...
GACGCGTCAATGCTGCCCGAACGCCGCATATTCGCGACGAAGTTCGTGACGCGCGCTTGGTTTTCCACGAATCCGGAGATCATGCGCCCGATGTTCGGCGGGACGACGATCCCCAGCCCCGCGAGGCCCCCCGTGAACGCGACGGGGAGCGTCAGAATGAGGGCGTCGCGCGCCCCCATCCCAGCGCGCTGGAGCTTCTGGATGGCTTCCGGCTGGTTCATGAGCCGGAACACCTCCGCCATCTCCTGCTCGTAGCGGTCGAGGTCGAGGTAGACGTTGTGCCCCCCGGTGAACACGCCGCGCTCCCGCATCAGCCGCATGGCCGTGTCGGCTTCGCGGAACACGCCGTCCCCAAGGTCGATCCCCGTGTCCAGCAGCTTCGCAATCCCCATGGCGCGGAACGACTGGAGACGCGCCTTCCGCCGGGCGTAGTCCCATGCGGCTTCCGTGGCGTGCTTCGGGGCTTCCAGCGCCTCCGCCGCCTTCATGAGCGAGCCGTACTCGTCCACGTACGCGACGGCATGAGTCAGCTGCGTCGCGATGAGGTTGGTCTTGGGGTTGAGCGCGCCGAGCGGGCCCAGGTCCAGGGCGTTGTTGAAGATGTTGCCGATGGCGTTGCCGACATGGTGCATCATCTGGGTGATGGTGTACCAGCCCTTGTAGAAGTTGTTGATCTTGTCGGCGGTGGACTTGACCATGCCGCCCACGCCTTCGAGCGAACGCTCCATGGTCGCGGCGAAGTCGAGCGTGTCGAGCATGTTCTGGGCGACGGTCGCCGGGACATAGAGCTGCCAGCTGGTCTGGCCGCCGTCGAACCACGCGTTGAGCATCTTCGGGTCCACGCGGATCTCGGACCCGACCTCCGAGGCCAGCCGGTTGACCCGGGAGGACACCGTTTTCCACGCCTCCGCGTCGGAGATGGGCGCACCCGCCGCGTTTGCCGCTGCTTTCGCCGCGTCGAACTCGTCCCGGATGTTGAGAAGCGAAGCGGAAGCTCCGTTTTTGCTCCACTGGGCCGACCGAATGTCGAGAAGCAGCTCTTCAATGTTGATGGCCTGCTGGACCGCCGGGACTTCGCCGATCCACGAGGCGAACGGCGAGATGTCCTTCAGGCGCTTCGTGCCCCGCGTGCCCTCCGACCACGCGCGGAGCGTGGCTCGGATGACATCCAGCTCCGCCGCATCGACATTCGCGGCGGACCACGCCGCTGCGTCGGCGCCGAACAGCAAGTCGAGGTCGCGCGTCAGACTGGGGCGCGAGAAGAGCGGCACCATCTGGTCCCGCATGGCGATCTGCACCACGCTTTCGTCCGCCGTTGCCTTCAGCGCCTGAATCACACCCCCCCGGAGCATCATGACGAGGAAGTCCTGCGCCGTGAGCGCGCCGTTGGCCTTCGTGTACCGGGAAATGATGCTCGCCGGGTCCAACGTCAGGGCGCTCATCGGGTCGTTCGCGACCGCCATGATCTCGGCCACGGTTCCCGCCATCCGGCGCTCGTGCCGCTGGGGCATGTCCGTGGAAAGCGCGCTGTCCAGCGCGGCAAACCCTGCGGGGCGGTTGCGCACCCCGCGCGCGAGCAGCTCGGCCGAGAGTTTCCCGGCGGCGACCATGTTGCGCGAGACCGGGATGTGCGGAATGTACTGGTTGACCCCCCAATCCTTCAGCATCCGGAGCGGGTCTGCGATGAAGTCGAGCCCGTGCTGCACGAACATGCGCTCGTACGCCTTCAGCAGCCCGTTCATCTCTTCGACGAGCGGCCGGATGGCCGGGTCGATGTCGCCGTACCGCTTGCCGAGCGTCTGGGGCGTGATGCCCGGAATGGCCTTGCCGAAGGTGTCGCGCGTGGCCACCGGAGCGTCGCGCAACGTGAGCATGGCGGCTTCGAGGACCTTCTCCTCCGAGAGCCCCGTCGTCGCGGCACGGAAGCGGGTCCAAAGCGCCCGTTCCCATGTCTCCAGCTCGCGGAGCTTCAGCTTGCCCGTCGGCTCCGTGGGCGGGTTGTACTTCAGGTAGTCCATGGCCGCATCGACGGCGTCGTTCCGGAGCGGCGACACGGGGCCGAGCGAGAAGCGCACGGCCTCCTTGGTGACGGTCCCGTCCGGCGCGATGGCGACGAGCGCGTACCCGTCCTTCGGGCGGGTCAGCGTGGCGAGGCTGTCGATGTTGTCGGCGGTGGCGCCCGCGAGGTCCGCGTCGGCGACGTAGAACACGCGCGTCGGGTTGAACGTGGGCAGATCCGTCGTCGCGGCGAACCCCTGGGGGAGCGCCGTCGGGATGCGCAGCCCGAGCTTGGCTTCGGCTTCGGTCAGCGTCGCGCGCTGGGCGGCCAGCTGGGTGAGCTGGCCTTCGGCGGTGGCCGCGATCTGTCCCGCGCGCTGCACCTTGCCGGACTCCGGGAGGTTCTGAAGCAGCGTGTCGAACGCGTCGCGCAGATCCCCCGTTGTCTCCGAGACATACCGGGACATCAGCGACTTCCACGCCGTCTGGGCCAGCTGGAGGTTCGTTTCCGCCGTGGAGATCGCGTCCTGGGTGTCCGTTACCGCCTGCTCCGCGCGTCGCACGTCGCTGCGGAGGCGCCCGAGCTGCGCGGCGGCAGATCGCCCCTTCACACGATCCAGCGCGCTCTGCTGGGCGTCCCGGAGCTTCCGGAGGGCTTCGTCCAGCGCGAGCTGCTCCGGGGTGGACGGCACCGACTTGACGCCCACCGGCGTCTTGACGCCCGAGAAGCCCCGGAACGCGTCGCGGGCGTCGAGGTCCGAAGATGCGTCAAGGAGCTGCTCGAAGCGTGCATACGCCTGCGTGAGCGCGTTCTCGTCCTTCTTCGTGAACCCCAGCAGCCCGGCCACTGCGCTCGTGAAGCGCCCCCACAGCGTCGTCGGCTTCTTGGTCGTGGACACCACCGGGATGGACTTCAGCAGCGCCTGGAACGCGCGGTCGCTCATCGCCTCCGCGAGAAACTCGTGCGCGTCCGTCAGTCCATAGGGTCGCGGCGCCCCGGAAGGGCTCAGCTTGTTGAACGCGACTCGCGTAGCGAACAGGAGCTGCTCAACGGCTGAGGCCGCGTCGCGCAGCGCCTGGGGCGCGCCGTGGCTCAACCCGGCGTCAATCCGGATCTGTGTCGCGACGTGGACCAGCTCGTGAAGGGTGAGGGGCGCCAAGCCAATGGTGCCCGTGCGGCGCGCGTCAGCGGCCGAATCGCGGAAGATGACCTGAATCCGCTCTCCGGGATTCTGGGGGTAGAGGGACATCCCCGCCCAGCTTGGGCCACTGCTGCCCTGATAGAGATCGCCGGGTTGGAACCACGAGAATGTCGCCTTGTCCATCTCGCCGCCGATGCTGCGGAGCTTGTCCAGCACCATCCAATCCAGCGGCTCCATCTTGTTGGCGGCGCTGCTCAGCCCGATCAACGGGTTGTTGCGCAAGGACTCGATGAAGTCCAGCAGGTCCTTGACCGTCCCGCCCTGCGGAAACTTGGCTTCAATGGCGCGGCGCACTGGGTCCGCCGCAAGGCGGGCTTGCTGGATCTGGCTCTCCAAGGGGGTGAGCAGCGCGCTGTCCCCGGCGGGGGCTTGTTGGGGCGACTTGGTGAGAAACTTCCTGGCCTGCGGCAGCTCGCCGTAGGTCGTCGCCAGCGCGGCGTACGCCTCCTGCGCCGCCTTCCGCGCGGCCAACGCGGTGACGAGGTCCCGCTGGTCTTGCGTCGTGAGGGTCCCCAGCTTCTTCTTGTCCTCGACGGTCCTGCGTGCGACATCAGCGTCGAGCATCGCCAGTGTCAGCCGCTTCCCTGCCGCTTCGACGGCAGCGGGGTCCGGCACGGGGGGCGCGGGGACGGGAGGCGCGGGAGGCGGGGGAACAGGCGCCGTGGGGGGAGGAGGAGGCGGAGGAGGCGGGGGAGGGGGTGGCGGAGGGGGCGGCGCGTTGCGGGTCGCGTCGTCGAGCGCCTTCTGGGCAGCGGCGACCTGCGCTTCCGCAGCGGTGATCGCGTCTTTCTCGGCCTGCGTGTAGAGCTTGACGGCCTCCGGCGCGTTCGGGGTCGTCGCGGCCCGTGCCGCCTCCAAGTCGTCGAGCGCCTTCTTCACCGCCGCGAGATGCGCCTCGTCAATCGCCAGCTGGTTTCGGGCGGCCGTCGCCACCGCCGCGTCGGGGAACACCGGCAGGGTCGTTGCCTGCTGGTTCGCGCGCACGATCTCCGCCGCCGCGTTTCGCAGCTGCTGGTCCGTGAACGCGTCGAGCGCGCCGCCCCGGTTGCCCCCGAGCGCGGCGAGCTTCAGCCTCTCGTAGATGGCGGCTTCCGCGTTCGGGCCCGCCGCCGTGATCGCGCCGCGAATCCGCTCCTCCGACACACCGCTGTCCAGCGTCGCCTTGATCCATACGTCGTCCAGCGCGCCGGGGGGCAGATGGAGCTTGTCCATGGCCGCGAGCAAGGCAGCCTTGTTCATGTCCGCCGTCACCGCCATGACGCGGACACCTTCGCGAGCGCGCAACAAGGACGCGACCGCCGCGCGCACCATCGCCTCTTCTCGTCCCGTCGTGCGCACGAGCGCCGGGATGAGGTTCGGCTCCTCCAGCGCCTCGACCATGACCATGCCCTGCATGAACCCCTTGTCGCCAAGCAGCGAGCGCGCGTTCGCCATCTCAACGCGCGTCGTCTGCGTGGCCAGCTGGATGAGCGCGTCCACCTCCTGCTGGGTCGTCATGCGCCCTTCCCGCATGATCTGCGCCAGCCGGTTGGTCTCGTCGGCTTCCGCCACGAGATCCCGCATGGCCTGAAGGATGGTCTTTCCCGGCGACGCCGTGATGCGCCCCGTGAGCATCCCCGAGAGGACGTTCACCCCGTCCGCCGGGGCGGTCTTGCCGAAGGACAGCGCGATGCGCCGAAGCACCGCCTGCGCGCGCTTGGCGTCCCCGCCCATGATGTCGAGCACGGCGGCCCGCAACAGCGCGGGGGTCACTTCCTTCCCGCCGGTCCGCGCGAGGTAGCGATCCAGCGCCGTGCCGAGCTTCGTCGGGTCCAGTTCGTCCATGGCGCCAAGCAGCCACTGGGTACGCGCCTGAAGCGTGGGCATGTGCGCCGCCAGGACACCGGCCGCGCGCGACTGGCGTGCGGCTGCCGCCACCGCCAGCTGCTCCGTTTCCGTGAGCGCGTCGCCCGCCAGCTTGGCGAAGGACTCGTCCCCCGTGATGAAGCGCGCCAGCGCCGGCAAGCTCTGGTTCACCTCGTCCACGGTCTTGCCGAAGGTGTTCACGATGTCGTCGCGGATCTGCGCGATCACCGGCGCGAGCGCGGCGAGGTCCGCCCGGTACCGCTGGGTGCCCGGCGTCAGCACGTCGGCGCCCGTCTCCAGCGCGTCCATGACTTCGTTGATGACGTCCTGCGCGCCGTACGTGGTGTCTGCGAGGTAGCGCGCGGCGAGCGCCGGATCGGCGACCTTGCCGGCCTTGGCCATGGCCTTGCGCGTCTTGGCCACCGCGCGCGCCTGTTCCACGACGCTCGCCATGGTGCTGCGCAGATACTGGTCCTGCGTCGCGCTCATTTCGAAGAACCGCTCGACGGCGCCCTGGTACTTCTGCCACAGCTCCGGGGCGACTTCGGGAAGTTCAACCCACTTTCCGTACACGACCCGGGCGGCGGGGAACATCTCCTGCGTGCCCTTCAAGCCGCCGACGCTCTGCATGGCGGACATGCGCATGAGCATGGGCTGGACGAAGCGCGTGCCGAAGGTGCGCCCGATGATGTCGTGCATCAGCCGGTACGGGTGCGTCACGCCCTTCCGAAGCAGGCTCTGCCCGACGTAGGCGACGGCTTCGCCGGGGGAGAGCACTTCATAGGCGGACTGGCCCACGGACTTCGCCGTGGCGACCCGGTCCGCGAGCACCCCGAACTTGTACGGGGCGAGGAGGTTCCCCGTGGCCTTGCCGAGACGGGTCACCGCCTTGATCTCCGGCAGGAGACTGTACGACACCTCACCGAACGGCACGTGGAGCGGCAACGCGCCCACCTTGGAGACGTAGCCCTGCGACCGGAGCGTCTTTCCCGCCGAGAAGAGCGGCTGCGCCAGCAACAGCTCGGTCTGCGCGGCGGTCAGCACCCGGCGCGTGTTGTCCGCGAACGCGCGCTCCGACGCCGAGGACCGCTCCATCTGGACGGCGAGCTTGCGGATCGCCTGCGTCGCCTTCTGGGGGTTGGCGGCGACCATCGCCATGCGGCGGCGCATGGCCGCGAGTCCCTCTTCTGCTTCTGGCAGTTTCGCCGCCGCTTTGCTGACGGTCTTGGACGCGTTCTGCAACGCCTCGAACGCCTGCTCCGCCTCGTCCAGCAGCGGCTGGAGCGCGGCCGTGGGGTTCGCCGCGTTCGCGCGCATGTGTGCCGCGTCGGACGCGAACTTGTCCGCACGCGCCACGGCGTTCTGCTCCGCCTTCAGCAACGCCTGACGCGCCGCCTGGGTTTCCGCCAGCGCCGTGTCCCCGGAGGCGCGGATCACGGTGCGCATGGCGTCGTCGATGGTGCCGCCCCCGCTGCGCACGAGGGCCTCCGACGCGGACACGCCCGTGCGGCTCAGCCGGTACGCGTCCTCTCCGACGTGGATGACCTTGCTGGCCTTCCCCGCGCTGCCGAACAGCAGCAGCGGGTCCGACAGGATCTCGACGCCCACGCCCGCGACGAGACGTCCGAGGTCGGACTGGAGGTACTCGTACATCTTGCGGTGCGCCTGCGTCGGGGCGGACGCTTCCAAGCGCGCCGCCAGCTCCTTCGGCATGACATAGTTGAGGACGCTCTCGGCCGACGGGTTGGTGAGGCTCGTGTAGTAGTAGCCGGGGGTGTTCGCCCACTCGGTCACCAGCCGGTCGTCGGACACGGTCTTGTAGAGGTTGCGGCCCATCTCTTCCATGCCGCTCAGGTACGCGTCGCTGGCTTCGCCGCCGCCGTACATGGACGCGTGCAGCCCCCCGAACATCCGGGCGCCCTTGCCCGCAATGCCTTCGAGCGTGTCCCCCATGGGCGTGCCGCTGTCCGGAAGCACTGCATCTGACGTCGTCGCGGCGAGGTAGTACGCACCCCGTCGCGGAAGGTCGAGCGGCTCCAGCCAGCCGATGAGGTGCTCCCACCAGCGCGTGTCCTGCTTCTCCTTGATGTCCTCGACCGTGACCGGCGGAGGGCGCCCCGTCAGCGAGGTGTAGATCATCTCGCGCGCAGCCAGCTGCTCCGGGGCCGCCAGCCGGCGCGTACCCGCGAACGCCTTGGACGCTTCCACCGGGTTCAGCCGCGCGTAGCCGAGACCCGCGCCCGCCTTCGTGTCGTACGTGCTGGGGATGTACGGGAAGAACTGGGTGCCCGCCGGAACCTCCGCCATGGTAGGCGCGCGCGACGCCGGAGCTTCCGTCCCGCTCGGTGTAGTCGGCGCCGCGAACGCGGGGGCCATCGGTACGGCGCCTTGCTTTACAGCTTCGGCGAACGTGGGGAGAGGGTCCAGCAGGGTCTGCTTGGGGGGCGTGGCCATGCCCCTCCTCTAACCCTACCCCGTGCGGCCCGTGCTCCGGTCCCCGCGCACCATCCCCGGGAATACGCCGCCCGGGCCGAAGAGCTGCGCACGCGAGATGCCGAGTTGTTCGGCCGCCGCTTCAAACCGGGTCGGTGGTGGGGCCATGGCCATGCCCCCCTGGGGAGTCGCGGGGGGTACCCCCGGCGTGGGTGCCGCCGCTTGCCCCATGCCCGGCGCCGCCGGAAGAAGATCCTCGGGGCTGATCGGGCTCGCGCCCGGTGCGGCGTACGGCGGTGCGAGTGTCGCGGGTGCGGGCGGGGCCTGCTGCGCAGCTTCGTCCGTGCGAATGTCCGCACGCTCCGCCGCACGATGCTCCATGGCCGTGTCCCGGGCCGCCCCGGCGACGAGCCTGCGCAACGCGGCGGGGGCCTGGGGAGACTCGGGCATCTCCTTCACGATGCCTCGGAACTCCCGGAGCATCCCCGGGTTCCGCGCAGCCGCCACGGCGGCGTCCTCGTCGGTCTCCGCGCGCACCATTTGCCGCCACGCATCGAACTGCTCGGCGCCCATGCTCTGGCGAAGCTGCGCGGTCGCCGCCGTAAGCGCGTCCTGCGGGACTTCGCCCACCTTGCCCAGCAACCCCTTCAGGTACTCGCGCTGCTTGGCGATCTCGGGGGAGACCGGGAGCGTCGCGACGCGCTGCGCGAACCCTTCCATCGGGATGGTCGCGCTGTACTCCTGCGTGAGCTGGTCGTTGTACGCCTTCTTCGCCGTCTCGTCCGCGTACTCGTCCGGCGGCTTGATGCCTCTCGCCGCAAGTCGGTCGCGCGCCACCTGAAGCTGCGCGATGGGGTCGTTCGTGGTGATGATCCCGGTGATCGCGTCGAACTTGTCTACGAAGAGCTTCTTCAAGGCCGGATCAATCCGGACGCCCAGATTCTGGAACACTTCCTTCCGGCGTGCGTTCATCCCGGCCAGCGCATCGCTCTGGGTCGCGGCGTAGTCCGTGTAGACGTTGACATTCCCCGCCGCCGCGATGGTGCTCTTCTCGATGCTGGACGCCGCACGCGTCACCAGCGCATTGAACAGAAGGTTCTTGTGGTCCTCCGTGACATTCGGCATGTCCCGCACCGCCGCCGCGATCCCCGCCGCGACCTGCTGCATGGCGGCGTTCGCGTTCGGCACCAGCATGTTCGGCGTGCTGCTGTCGCGCACCCGCTCATTGATCCGGGTGACCATGCCGCCCGCACCCGTGACAAACTCTTGGTCGAGCATGTCCACGAGGGCGTCGAACCCGGCCCCGACGCGTTCAGGGCTCCCCACGCGCGGCGTAAGGTCTGCGATGAGCGCCGCCCTCTTGTCGTCCGGATTCGATACCGCGCTCGTGAAGGCGGTCTGGATCGACGCGATCCCCTTCTCGGGGTTCTTGATGGCCTCTATGAACGACTCTTCGGGCTGCCCTGCCGCGATCTGGCCGTTGATGTTTTCGAACTCCCCCGTGATCGTTTTGAGGAGCGCCGCCTTGGCGTCCGCCGTCATGGCCTTGGCCTTGGCCTCGTCGGCGAGGGCGCTCAGCATGCTGGCCTGCGCTGTCGCGAACTTCGAGAGCATGTCCGTCATGCCCGTGAGCGTGGCTTTCTTCATCTCGGACTCGGTCTTTTCCAACTCCGTGATGGCCTTCACCAGCTCGATCTTCAGGCGGTTCTCGCCTTCGAGATCCCGCTCCGGCGTCGTCGGCGTGCGGCGCGCGAGCGCCCGCATCTGGAAGAGGTCGAGGATGTTCGGGGCACGCCCCGGAATCTGCTGAGCCATGACTCCTCCTTAGACGGGCGCCGTCGCGAGACCCTGGGCACCCTGCGCGAGCTGGTCGCGCTCTGCCTGCCCCCGAAGCATCGCCTCCTGCTGCTGCGCGGGCGTAAGGCCGATGGCCTCCTGCGTTTTCTGGAGCGCGGCCTGCCGGCGTGCCATCTCCATCTGCGCGAGCATCTGCATCTGCTGCGTGTTGAGCGCGCGCTGCTGCTGCGCGGCCATGAGATCCTGCTCGCGGAGCTGGCCCATGCCCTGCATCATGGCCTGCTGGCCCGCGCCAAGGACACCCAGCTGCTTCGCGGTGCTGATGCCGCTCTCGCCGCCGCCCATGGCGCTCCCGCGCGCGAGCTGGGCGAGGGCCTGCTGCTGCTGGGCCTGCACGCTGCTCGCCATCCCCGCTTGCGCCTGCTGGCGAAGCCCTTCGGACATCCCGCCCGCGCCGCCCGCCAGCCGCTTGCGATCTGCCTCGACCTGCTTGCGGAGCGCCTGCTCTTCCTTGCTGGGGATGTACGAGAGTCCCGCCATGATCAGCCCGGGAACGGCCCCCGCAAGCTGGGTGGCCATCCCAGTGGCGCCTCCGGCACCGGCCCCCGACCCTGCGGCTCCAGATGCTGCTGCTATCGTCGCGGGGTCCATGATCTGCTCCTATCGAAGTGCGAGTACCCATACCCCGCCCGTGGGGATGGCGACCTTCGGGATTCCTTCACCGGGGGCGAAGATGCCCGCCCACAGGCTCATGCGGACGCGCGTGTGCCCCTTCGGGACGTTCTTCACCATGCCGAACTTCGACACGTAGCGCCAGCGCGTCTCGACGGCGTACCCCGGGGCAACGCCGTCCGTCGGGAGGGCCACCGATGTGCGGGAATGGGGAAGGCGCCCGTACAAGCCAGGGAACACGTTGCCCCCGAACTCGATGCGGTAGTCCCAGTGCTCGATGCTCGGCGTGGCGGTGGTGGCGTTCCACACCGTCGCGTCTTGCTGGAAGAACCCCTGGATGCCGAACAGCACGACGCTGGCCTCCCACGGCATGAACAGCGTCGCCGTGTGATGCGCGAGGACGGCGCGCTCGGCGATGTCGGCGCCGTCTTTTCCGCCGCCCCCCAGCTGCTTCGCGTACACCCACTCGTGCTGGTCGAACCCGTACCACTTTCCCTGCGCAAAGGACCCGTACTGCCAGCCCCACGCGGGCAGCTCTTCGTTGACCTTCCAGTTCCCCCCGTCCATGCTTCCGTTCAGCGCCTCGAACGTCGGATGCGGGAACGACGTGGTGGGGCCATAGACGATCTTGTTGTACAGCTCCGGCGCGTCCACCTGCGCCGACGTCAGCGTCACGGGATTCAGAACCGCCATCTCAGCCTCCGTACAGGTTCACGAACCCGATGTGCCCATTCGCCAATACGCAGGCGGACGTGTTGCCCCCCGTCGCGCGCTGGTTGACGCCTTTGATGCCGAGCTGGAAGTTGAACGACGGGGAAAGCGACCGCAGATCCAGCACGCGCCACCACGTAAAGGTCTCCTCCACGCGCCCCGGCCATGCCGGGTCAATCGTTGACATCGAGCGGGCGTCGGCCATGTTGCGCAGCATGCGGTTGTTGATGGGGACTTCGAACAACGTGCCGTTGATCCGGTAGTTGAAGTTCAGCCACAGCTCCTGCCGCACGGGCCCCGTTGCGAGCGCCGATGCCGCCGTGCTCCACCGCACGCTGGCGAACGCGAGCACCAGCCCCGGGCTAAGCGTGTAGCCGAAGCCGCCATTGTCCAGGGTGTAGGGGGTCAGCACCTGCCACGTCGCGTAGGTCGTCGCCTCGTCGAAGGTCGGCAGCGGCGTGCCTACCCCGTAGGGGATGCCTCCCGGGATCGTCACGGGAGTCGTCACGTCCCGAAAGTCCGCTTGCCGCACGATGCTGGGGAGGTGCTGGTCGCCGAACGTCCCGCGCGAGATGGTCTCCGCCGTCTGTTCGTTGACGACAGCGCGCACGGTGTCGTACATCGACGTGATGCTGACCTTCGTGATCGGCGTACCTGAATCGGGGGGGTTTACCGGC
>Ga0315905_10007142_pt1 | contig 11333 bp, 11 predicted proteins | sample LakEriMetagenome_5_FD_203522 | JGI IMG/M metagenome (GOLD analysis project Ga0315905, IMG submission 203522) | Freshwater fungal communities from buoy surface, Lake Erie, Ohio, United States - Buoy 4 MA121 | ecosystem: Environmental > Aquatic > Freshwater > Lake | place: USA: Lake Erie, Ohio...
TTCGGTACCCCAAGGTCGCTCACCTACGGACTCTGGCGTAGGGAAAACTTCACTTTCATCGAAACTTTTATCACCCATATGTCTCTCCTCCTAGAAGTAGTTAAGGTCTGAAATCCGTAAAAATTTAACTAAGCTGTGGTTCTACCAGTCGACTAGAGAGCTTGCCAATATCGGCTCATATTGCCCTACGTCATTCTTCAAGATACTCCCCAATACTTTTTCGAGCATGTCAGGCCGGAGACCATCCGCTGGGGAGCGCAACTCGATGTCATCTCGAGAAATTTTCGTTCCCGCAGCAAGGAATCTCTTAGCGACAATCATCTTCCCCATTTTTCTGATTGGCGCACGTTCATTCTCATATATAACTTTCTCACCGTCCCCAAGCGCTGCTGAAGCTCGTCGAAGGTCTCTAACTAGTTTGCCCAAGCCCTGTGGTTCAAGAGAGAATGCATGATCTGTGCCCTTCAGCGCCCGATTCAAAGTGAAGTGCTTTTCGATGATTCTTGCGCCGAGAGTGAACGCAACTGTGGACATCGCAATTCCGTTATCGTGTCCCGAATAACCAATCACATTTTCAGGATACAAACTTCTCAACTTCTCAATAACCCGTAAGTTTAGCTGGTCAAAACTTGCAGGGTAACTTGCCGTACATTGCAAAATTGCAAAATTGTTATGAAATTTTCGGATAGCATTGACAGCCGTTTCAATCATTTCAAAATTAGAACCACCAGTACTAATAATCATTGGTTTTTCGAATCGAGCAACATACTCGAGAAGAGGCAAGTTGGCGAGATCACCACTTGCGATTTTGTAAAGCGGCATATTCAAAGCCTGCAAGAAATCTGCACTATTAAAATCAAAAGCTGTAGCGAAAAAAAGTATATTTAGTTTCTCGGCCTCAGCCATACAGATTTTGTATTCCTCAACACCAAATTCAAGAGCATCCCTGTGGAGACCGTAGGAATCACCAAAAGAATTCTCACTGTTGTAAGGCTCGTCGTACATATTTGGGGTAAAAAGAGTCTTATTGTCGCGTTTTTGAAATTTTACCGCGCTTGCTCCTGCGGACGAAGCTGCATGAATTAGTTTGAGCGCCTGTTCTAAATTTCCTTGATGGTTGTGACCAACTTCGGCGATAACAAACGGAACTGAATCATCATTTAGTGAGGTATTCAAGATTTCAAACTGTCTCATCCCGGAATCATACAACTACCATTTCCAATTAGGGTCTTAAAAGTCGTGCAAAATGGAAAATCAAAAGAGAATTCAGCTCAGTCAAAGAATCACTTTTTGTAATCACTGTTCAATTTGCCAGAAATTAGATGAGTTGCCCGTCATTTACCTTGGTGGGTAATGGATACATTAGATTCATTGCCAGTAATGTTAGAACCCATAATCAAATAAATATAAGGCTGAAAATCTAAAATTATTGATGCTTTTTTGACTTCACTTACGATTCCAGTATCTACTGGGCAGTCTTGAAGAGTAATGCCTGACCCGTCAATAAATGAAATATTTTCCATTCTGGATTTTCCGCGCAAAACTCGTCCACAGCTTCTTTTGCTCCTAAACAAGTGGTAAATCCATAATCGTCACAGACAATGAAACCTTCATTAGAAATCTTTGGACCAAACTTCTGAAGACAGAATTTGGTTGCTGGGTAAACATCTACATCTACATGGAGCAACCCAATAGGCCTATCGCTTGGAATTTCAGCCCAAGTATCGTGAATATCACCCGCGATTACCCGTACGTTGCGACTTTCTTTGAGATAGGCCTGCACGTCAGTTAGGCGCACATCTGAGAATTGAGAGTGTGCCCGGTGACGCCCATCGAATCTTTCGTCAACTACTGCGTGCCCAGAAAATGTATCACACGCAAATATTGAAGCCTCAATCTTTTCACTGGCCAGAATCGAACTCATAAATTTTACAGATCCACCTTTGTAGACTCCAACCTCAACAATTATTGTTTTTTGGGGGATCTGTTTGAGTATTTGAAATAGTGTGTAGAGCCGATCTTCACGCAAAAAAGTATTACCCTCTGCACGTATTTGCTTAACAATTGTTGCGAATACCTTGGGATTCTCATGAATTTGGATTTTTTTTGAATTGCCCGCGTACAAATAAAAAGGGACATCCCTAACAATCGAAAAAAGTCGCATGAACCTTCGCAAATCTCTATATTTGTTCTGGAAACCACGGGGAAACAGAACAAATAGCCTCTTTGATAAAATCCTAAAGTACGAGATAGCTTTCTCCCATTCTTGTTTCCCTGTTGATTCCCAGTGTAGGGCACGAAAGCCCTAGAATATCGAGTTTACTGCTAATACATAACGGCATTACGTCTCCAATTTAAGGAGACCTCGATAACCCCGCAGGGCAAACAAACCGCCCAGCTGTTGAAGGAATGGGATGTCAAGATTCTATTACACCCTCAAATATTACTTTACAAGGGTACAAAAAAATGAAAAATTGACTCTATATCCTTTTCACATGGGCTTTATAGTTGTTGGCGTACCCTCAAGCCTGTGACCAAGGACAACTATGACATCGCCTTCATTCCGGCAAGACAAGGAAGTGTTCGACTTCCTGGGAAAAATGTAAAACTTCTAAACGGTATACCTCTGATCGCGTATTCTATTAGGAGTGCAATAGACTCTGGATTATTTAAAGAAGTCATTGTTTCAACGGACAGCCCAGAGACAGCAAAGATTTCAAGAGATTGGGGGGCGAGCGTTCCAACTCTTCGCCCTGCAGAACTTTCAAGCAGTACAAGCACCGATATAGAATGGGTAATGCACGCTATCGAAAATTTAATACCTTTCCCCCAGATTCAGATAGAGTGCATCGCCATTCTTCGTCCGACTAACCCGCTTCGGACTGCGAGTACTTTAAAAAATGCCATGCAGAGATTCAAACAAAATACCTGGGCAGATTCCCTAAGAGCCATGGAAATTGCACAAATTCATCCCGGAAAAATGTGGCGAGTTGATGGCGCTATGGAAGCAACTCCGTACCTTGATCAATCAAATGAAGTGATACCAACGCATAACCGTCCAACGCAATCTTTGGAGCAGTTATGGATTCAAAACGCGTCACTGGAGATAACTCGACTAAGTAGTGTGCTGGCCTCTCGGTCGATTAGTGGTAACAGAGTAATGGGGTATCAAGTGCCAGAATTTGAAGGACTTGATTTAAACACGCCTCTCGATTGGACGCTGCTGGAAGCATTAATCAGAGAGAATCCCGAGTTAATTCCTAACTTGATACAGCCCAGAGGGAGCCATTAGCCCCCAAAGTCATTATCTGGCGTGCCCGATAGACTTTCCTCATGCCCGCTAGCTTGCCCACACCCGCAGCTCCTAAGCAGGATGCAACCCGTAGCGTCTTAGCAATTCCGGGATTTCGCAAACTCTGGAACACGATGGTCTTCTCTTCCTTAGGTGATTGGCTCGGTTTGCTCGCAACAACCGCCCTTGCGCAACAACTCGCTGACGGTTCTTATGCCACTGCAAACTTTGCTATCGCCGGTGTCTTCATTGCGCGATTGTTACCAGCAGTATTTCTTGGTCCCATCGCTGGAGTATTTGCTGATCGCTTTGATCGCCGCCGCTTGATGGTGGTCATCGACATCCTGCGCGCCGCTCTCTATATCTCAATTCCAATCGTGCACACATACTTTTGGCTCTATGCCGCGATGATCTTGGTTGAGTGTCTTACTTTATTCTGGTCACCGGCAAAGGAAGCATCAGTACCTAATCTTGTCCCACGCGATAAGTTAGAAAATGCCAATCAAGTCTCACTGCTTGCCGCTTATGGCACAGCGCCAATCGCTGCAATTCTATTTACACTACTTACTCTGCTCTCAGGTGCCATCGCAACGATTAGCCCATTGCTGCCAAGTAACTCGGTAGATATCGCTCTCTATATCAACGCACTCTCATTCCTCTTCGCCGCCTACACAATCCGTGGCCTGAAAGAAATTCCCAGAGGCGCTTCCGCTAAAGAAGATAAACAGCAGAACATGGGTCAATCACTAGCTTATGGCTGGAAAACAGTCTCACAATCAAAGATTATTCGCGGCCTGATCATCGGAATGATTGGTGCATTCTCAGCAGCTGGTGCTGTGATTGGCCTTGCTCGCACATTTGTAGGAGACCTCGGCGGCGGCGATGCCGCATATGGTGTTCTTTTTGGTGCAGTCTTTACTGGCCTGGCAATCGGTATTGCATTTGGCCCAAAGATATTTGCTCAATTCTCGCGTCGTCGTTTATTTGGTGCATCTCTTTCCACCGCTGGTTTCTTTCTGGTGCTATTGGCACTTATTTCAAACCTGACACTATCTGTCATTATCGTGGTCTTCCTGGGTGCTTTTAGTGGCATCACTTGGGTCACCGGCTTCACCATGCTCGGCATGGAAGTCCACGACGATGTCCGTGGTCGCACCTTCGCATTCGTGCAATCACTGATTCGTATCACCTTGGTAGCAGTCCTTGCCATCTCACCCATCATCGCTGCCACCATTGGGGAGCATAGGTATCAATTCCAGAACACCACACTTGACTACAATGGCGCCCAGATCACTATGTTGTTAGCTGGCGTGATTGCAGCCTTCATTGGTGCTCTGGCCTATAGGCAGATGAAAGATCGCCCACATGTCTCGTTCTGGTCAGATATCGTCTCAGCGCTGCAAGGCGAACTTGGCACTATTACAGGTGCCCCAACACAAGGAATCTTCCTTGCCTTTGAAGGCGGAGAAGGCACGGGCAAATCAACCCAATCAAAGCTGCTTGCTAAGTGGTTAGAGCAAGAAGATGAAACTGTTCTTCTTACAAGAGAACCTGGCGGCACCACACTAGGAAAAGATCTGCGCACCATCTTGCTCGGCCATGAGACTGGAGCAATCAGCCCACGAGCAGAAGCTCTGCTCTATGCCGCCGATCGTGCCCACCATGTTTACTCTGTTATTCGCCCAGCACTAGATCGTGGGGATGTAGTCATTACTGATCGCTACTTTGATTCTTCTGCTGCCTACCAGGGAGCAGGAAGAGTGCTTATCCCAGGAGAAGTAGCGCGCATCAGTCGTTGGGCGACAGAGAGCCTTTATCCCACACTGACCATCCTGATTGATGTTCCTGCCGAAATCGGACTCGGCCGCCTGCAATCACTAGATCGGCTAGAGGCAGAGCCAAGAGAATTTCATGAGCGTGTGCGGCAAGAGTTCTTACAAATCGCCATGATGGATCCAGAGCGCTACTTCGTTATTGACGGCATGCAATCAGTGGAAGAGATACACACACAAATTATCGAACGAGTAGCAGAGCTGCCAGGACTCAAACAAAACGCAGCCGGCCCGCACCAAAATCGTTTACTACGCCCCATTCGTTTTGCAACGAATGCAGTCACGCATCGGATAAAGAAGTAAGTGAGCTCTGTCTTTGATGACCTCGTAGGTCAAGAACACATCACAACAATTTTGCAAGCAGCCGTTGCCGCCTCCCGCACGGGTGTGGAAAGCCAAGAAATGACACATGCCTGGATATTCACTGGCCCTCCAGGTTCGGGCAGATCCAGTGCGGCAGTTGCATTTGCACAAGCACTGATCTGTTCTAATAACGGTTGTGGCACATGCAGTGATTGTGATGCAGCAAAGACTCACGGCCACCCTGACGTTGAAATCATTCGCACAGAGGGCTTATCGATTAAGGTTGAAGAAGTACGCGAACTACTGACCCGCGTTGCCTGGGCACCTTCCATGGGCGGCTGGCGAGTGGTTGTGATGGAAGATGCAGACAGACTCACTGAATCAGCTGCTAACGCGCTTCTGAACGCAATAGAAGAGCCTGGCACCCGCACCGTCTGGTTGCTCTGTGCGCCCACGTTGCATGACCTTTTGCCCACCATTCGCTCGCGCTGTCGCCACCTGCAGCTGCGCACGCCATCACTACAAGCAGTAACCGACGTGCTCGTGACTAGAGACAAGATCGCACCAGCGATGGCTGACTTTGCAGCACGGGTAAGCCAAGGACATATCGGGCGAGCACGATATTTAGCAAAGAATGAAAACGTGCGCGGTAACCGCGCTCGCATCATGGCGCTCCCGCTACAACTGAATTCACTTTCAGCGGCCTTCCAAGCTGCACAAACACTGGTGGACCTAGCAACTAGTGAGGCCAATACATCTAGTGATGAACGTGATGACAAAGAAATAGAAAAACTACAAGGAGCCTATGGGAAAGGTGCAACTGGCCGCGGTATGGCAACGGGCGGTGCGAAGGCCGTAAAAGAGTTGGAGAAAGAACAGAAGTCACGCTCTACAAGAATGGTGCGCGACTCCATCGATGGCGCACTTCTTGATATTGCAACCTTCTATCGAGATGTGATGATGGTGCAATCGGGTGAGGCTGACTCCATAATTAACACAGATATGCGCGAGGCAATCGAAAGTTATGCAGCTAAGTTTCCGGTGCACTCGACAGTCAACAAGATAGCCACCATCATGGAAGCACGTACCACCCTTGCACATAATGCAGCCCCACTAGTTACCTGTGAGGCCCTGATGTGCCGTCTGGCAAGGCCGTAGATGGCGACCTTCTCCATCCGCCGACTTCACTGCCGCAAGCAGATAACGCCTGTGGACAGCAATTGGTGTCGCCAGAAAGTGGTCATTAGCACCCCTCGCCATGGTGCAGAATTCCCCCATGCGCTTAGATCATGTTTCTTATGTGACTTCCCACGACCAGCTAGCTGACACTGTGCAAAGACTAGGATCGCGCCTAGGCAGCACATTTGTAGATGGTGGTATCCACCCACGCTTTGGCACACGAAACTTCACTGCCTCTCTTAAGAATGGTCAGTACATAGAAGTCGTATGCCCTCTTGATCACCCAGCAACAGAACAAACTCCTTGGGGTAAGGCCGTATCTAAGAAGGCAAATGAAGGTGGCGGCTGGTTCACTTGGGTCTTTAGTACAAAAGACATCACTTCTATTGCAATAAAGTTCGGGCGTGAGGCCACAGAAGGTCATCGCACACGACCAAACGGAACAGATCTCAAGTGGGTGCAAATAGGCGTTAAAGAAATTGCAGACACAAGAGAATTCCCATTCTTTATTCAATGGCTGTCTGCAGATCACCCATCACAAGACGGCACACCACTTGCTGAGATTGAAAAGATTGTTATAGCCGACAATGATCAACTAGCTGACTCTTGGTTTAAAGACGACATTCTTGCTTCACTTGGAGATGTCACCATTGAGTGGGTCGACCCATCAACTAATGATGACCAGTCTGGGATTGTTGCCGTGCACCTGGTAACTCCGGGTGGGGTTGTAGTTCTGGATTAAACCCCAGATGCATCCTCCAGACTTGAGCCAATTCTAAGTGACTTACCTTTCGATTGAAGAACCTGTTTTATAAATCTCGGCCCCAAGCGGGAAAAAAAAGCCAACATGTCTAGGTTCATACCTATCCGATTTTGTTTTGCAACCGCCTTTGAAATAGTCAAGAATGTTGCTATTCCCGTCTGATTTGAACTGTCGATTTCGGAGTAATTAAATCGAATCCCCAGTTTATACAGGGAGATTGCAATTCTAAAGCGAGACATTATTCGCTGATTCTCTACAATAACAACCTCTAGGACCTCAGGAATTAGGAGCTTCTTAAGGTTCTTCATATTACAAGGACCGTCGATAATCACCCAATCGGGTGAAAAATCCTTAAAATCAATTTCCGATTCGTCGGTCACAACTCGAAGAAAATGAGACTCCTGGTTCTTTAATTTTAGATTTAGAAACTCGACGGGTTCCGTCGAAATCAGCTCCGCAGGTGTGAACTCAAGAATTAAGTGCGTAATTGTCCCTAGACCTGCGCCGATTTCAAGTACTTTTTTTGGAGGCCTGACAAGAGTTAATGCGATTATTGCCAGCAGTGCAGCCTTGGAGGCGATTGCATCAGAACCAGGTAACTTCTTAAAGCGATCCCAATGCGCTAAGACCGCGTCCCTGTAAAGACCAGAATTTATCTTTTCATTCATTGACATGACTTAGCTGAACCAGGCACTGATATGGACCAAAAGCTCGATAAACAAATTCATGATCCGAAAAGACTTCAGTTAGAGCCCTATATTCACCGTATTGCCAGCCTGGGTAACTATGCAAGTTATCAAACAACACCAGGGATCCGGGCTTCAGTTTGTGCTTAAGAAGCTCAAGGGCGAATTTGGTAGGTTCGTAAAGATCCATATCAAAATGAATCAAACTCAGTTCAACTTCGTTCTCTTTAAGCCAGCCAGGTAACACATCGATTACAGATCCCGCGAGGAGCGTGATTTGAGGATCTCCCAATTTTGGGGGATTTCCTTTCAAATCAAATGCATCGAGATGATCAACATTACTCCAGGCATCATCGAGTCCTTTAAAAGTATCGATTCCAATCAATCGCTTTTTGACACCGTACCTCTTGTATAGGCCGCTGAATCTAGAAATTGATGTGCCTTTATAAACACCCATTTCCAGGAAATCACCTGCGTGGTTGGCCGACAATCTGGCCGCGTACTCTTGGATTCTCACTCTATTTGAGAAGAGTACTGAACCCTTAAGGTTTGCTTCTATCAAATCCGCTGATTGTTTTTTTGATGACAATGTGACCAAATCTATGGAAGTTGGCTCGGCGATAGCCGACTTAACCATCTTCCGAAACTTGATTTCAATTCTAGAATTTATTCTGCTAATCAAGATTCTATCTCCCTTTATGCATCAGATAAATTTTACTTTTAATGTAGACGTAGTCGTTTCATAGGAGTGAGCTCGCTGTCATAAACTTTCTTCACCCCATCGCCAAGAGACTTCTCGATGGAACGCACGTCACGCACCAATTTAGCGAATCCGATTGGTTCGACTGATGCGGCTTGGTCGCTTCCCCACATGGCACGATTCAACGTGATGTGGCGTTCAAGGAAAACTGCGCCCATAGCCACTGCAGCTAGCGAGGTGCTCAATCCTAATTCGTGGCCGGAATAGCCGATAGGTAAGTTGTATCTGTCCCGTAAGGTCGGGATCATTCTTAAGTTTAATTCTTCCAAGTCGCATGGATACGCACTTGTGGTGTGACACAAAATCAAGTTTGAGCCCTTCATTAGGCTAACCGCATGATCTATCTGTTCTAAAGTAGACATTCCAGTTGATGCAACAAGTACCTTGTTTGCTTGTGACGCTTTAATCACCAACTCATCAAAAGTAAGTGAGGCGGAGGCAATTTTGATTATTGGATGATTCAAGGAGAGCAGAAATTCTAGACTGGGTAAATCCCACGGCGAAGCAAATAAAATCAAGCCTCTATCATGGGCATAGCTCCCAAGTTCATCGTATTGGTCAAAACTAAATTCCATGCGTTCCCGATATTCCATGTAAGTCATAACACCCCATGGAGTTTCTCGAATTACGTTCTTTTGATCTTCTGGTACGCAGAGTTCAGGAGTTCTTTTTTGAAACTTAACTGCGTCCGCTCCAGCATATGCAGCAGCATCAATCAACTGCTTGGCTATTGCCATCTCGCCGTTATGGTTAATTCCGATTTCCGCCGTTATAAATACAGGCTGCCCAGAGGCAATAGTTTTATCCTTCAGTTGATTCACTTTCTGCCACCTTTACTAGTTCAAAAACTTCCTGAAATACACCGTTTCCCCCGATGGTAGATAACACTACATCCGCAGTAGACAAAATAACGTGATTTGAGTCCGCCGGACACAGTGAAAAACCAGCTCTCCTCATTACTTCGTAGTCATTTAAGTCGTTTCCGATGTACCAAACATCTTCCCAGGAACAATCGACGGCGGAAAAAATCTCTTGCATCTTTTCTGTTTTTGTTTTAGCGCCCTGAATAAATGGGATTTCGAGTTTATTAGCCCTTTTCTCAACAACTGGATTGCTTTCCGAACTAAGAACCCAAACGGAAATACCCAAATTCTTAATCTTGCTTATGTAAAGACCATCTTTTCTGGAAGCCGTGATGGACTCCTCTCCAGACTGATTAACATGAACTTTGTCGTCGGTTAGGCAGCCATCAAAATCGGTGATGATGACTTTTGGCACAAATAGCGGGGTTGCCACCCCGGTTTTTAGGCGAGTTGGTTTTATAGAATTTGCAAACATCAAATCTTCTGCAGTATCGATATCAAGACTCTCCGACGAACTAACCAAAATAGGTTTTGGAGCAGCACAGAATCGATACTTGTTGTTTTGGAAATTATCTAATGGGAACGCATAACAGCCACCGGTTTCGATTACATGAGGGCTTCGATCCTGACGCCTTGGCCTGAAGTCTGTTGGATGGCCAACGGGTTCCCATAAGTCACCACTTTGTTGCCAAAGAAAAAAATTCGATTCCATGGCGGTAAACCCTGAATTGCCACCTTCAGCAGCAGAGATACATTGAGAAATTGAATTCGCCGAAACAAACGGACTTGTCGCCTGCAATAAAATTACGATGGATCCAGAAAAAAAATAATCGGGAAAATCAGCCAAAACCTCCTCGATAACAGATTCAGTGGTAGAAAAATCTTGAGAATTCTCAATAGATCTTTTATGCAGAATCACGGGATATTTTGTGGCCTCTTGTTCAATCATCGCTCCATCAGTGGAAACGATGACATTGCAGTCTGGAATCGAGAGAGCTGTTTCAATTGCTCGCTCCAAAAGAGTTACACCATGCACTTCGGCCAAATTCTTGTTTTTGATACCTTTGCTGCCAGCTCTAACCGGGATAATGATATTATTCATAATAGAATTATTGCATCAATACAGCATATAGTTGAGGAACTGCAATGTTTGTTTTGAGTTATCCAATTTACAATTATCCCTAAATTGGGAGGGGTTAATTTTGCTAAGCAGAGAATTGACTCTGTGTTCGAAAGAGCACACTCACTCTTTCGCGGTTTTTAATAATTATAATACTGATTTGTTCATGGCATGGACATACGAAATCTTTCATGAATTATCTCAACTCGAGAATCAAACTACCTATGTTTTTGATTTATCAAATTCAGGATACGATTACCAAGTTTCCTACACTTCTCGATTCTTTCGCGAGATACAGAGAATGTTAAGTCCTAGCAAATCTGAACAATCGACATTCATTGTCCCCTCCAAAATATCAAAGTTGGCAAACACTATTTTGGTTTTCCCGAAATTTGCGCGCGTTCTCCTAAGAATTATCAAATCCAAGAATATGGCTGATTTTATTGACTCACCTCAAACAGACGAATATTTGCGAAAATCAATTCACTCGACCGTGGCAGGATATACGGGTACTGTCGAGTACTCGATTTATCCA
>Ga0315905_10007144_pt1 | contig 11329 bp, 10 predicted proteins | sample LakEriMetagenome_5_FD_203522 | JGI IMG/M metagenome (GOLD analysis project Ga0315905, IMG submission 203522) | Freshwater fungal communities from buoy surface, Lake Erie, Ohio, United States - Buoy 4 MA121 | ecosystem: Environmental > Aquatic > Freshwater > Lake | place: USA: Lake Erie, Ohio...
TTTAGGTAGGGTTTCGGGTTTAGGGTTCAGGGTTTAGGGTTTAGGGTTTAGGGTTTGGGGTTTAGGGTTTAGCGTTGGGGTTTAGGGTTTAGGTTTGTACCTGGAGGGGCGCGGGGCGGCGGTGGGCCACGCCAGTTTCGGTCCCGGTGTACTTGCCCACGGCCTCATTTGACACAAACAGACCGAACAGAGGCGACCCCGTGTCCACTACCACCCGCAAAGCCTGCGTCGCCGTGTTTTTGAAAGTGTGTGAATGTATATTGATCCAGTGTCCACTAACACGCGCAGAAGCGGAATTAAATTCGGAAAAGTCAGAAATTCTGCACACAATTAGTTCACTTCACTACACACTGGACAACACACACACACACACACACACACACACACACACAAACAAACACACACACACACACACACACACACACACACACATACAAGCACACACACACACGGACCTGGCGAGGAGAGCCAACAAAGATCTGGGCGAGAAACTGGTGTCCGTTGGGGTTGGCTACGCCCACCTGACAAATTAGCAACACATTAGCAACACATTAGCAACACATTAGCAACACATTAGCACGCAATACACACGCACCTGACACAAAGAAATTTATTCATCATGTATTCTGATTTATCCATTAATTCAATTTAACATAGAATTTGGTGGCCCTAAGCGCCCACGCCCTAGACCCACCGTTATGGAAACTTCTTAATAAAGCTCTCTCACTCACTCACTCACTCACTCACACACACACACACACCTCCTCGCGGTTTGTGCTCGTGAGCTGTTTGTTCACTACACAATAACTAGAGAACATTTACAACACAACAAATAGAGAACACTTACTACACAACAAGTACGGGATACTTTACTGACCAATATTTAGGGAACATTTTACCACACAATCAATAGAGAACACCTGACTTGACAATCATCAGAGCACTACACAATTCATCAGAGAACTACACAATTCATTTTACTACACGTCCACCTCCTCGCGGTTTTTGCTCGTGATCTTGGTTGGTGTGTGCTGAACAAAGACCCTGTGGACATTCGCGCCGTCTCCGCCCTTCAAAAAAAACAATACCCCAAAAACGTCAAACCCGAGCATTTGCACTACTGCTGTATGCTCATCGGTTGTAATTTTTTTTTATCATTTTCGATCTTTTTTTTTACCTTAACGTCTGCGGCGTAGTCTGAGATGCCGAGAATAGTGTAGGAAGGATCTATCTTGCCCAGACCCAGGGTCGGCGGCACGCGCGCTGAGCTGTGCGTCAGGTCAAACAACACGTTGTAGGAGCGGAAGAACACTGCTCCCTGTGTGTGTGTGTGTGTGTGCGTGCGTGCGTGTATGTATGTATGTTGTATGTATGCATGTTTATATATAGAAACACACACACACACACACACACACACACCAAAAACATACACAAACACACACACAAACACACACACACACACACACACGGCACGGTTTAGGGTTTGATGGTTTAGGCTTTAGCCTGCCGGGTTCAGGCTCTAGGGTTCAGCACAATGGGCGTCTGGTGGGGCGGCTTCATTGCCCAGTTGACGGGCAGGGTTTAGGGTTTAGGGTTCAGGGTTTAGTGTTTAGGTTTTCGGGTTTATGGTTCAAAGTTTAGGGTTCAGGCTTGCGGGGTTCGCTACACACACACACACACACACCAGCACAATGGGCGTCTGGTGGGGCGGCTTCATTGCCCAGTTGACGGGCATGACGCAGGGGCGCACACTGGTGCCCCAGGCTTGGTCCAGGAAGGTATGATGCTCCACCTCCAGGTCTTCTCGCCTCAGCTCCAGGCCCACGTCCATGCCGTTGACCGTTATAAACATCTTTTTTGGGGAGGGGGGTTATGGTTCAGGGGAGAGGGGTGAGGGGTTAGGGTTGCCAGGCGCACGTTGATGCTGTTGGAGGTGATGAATATCTTGGGTTGGGGTTTAGGGTTTCGGGTTTAGGGTTTAGGGTTTGGGGTTTAGAGTTTAGGAGGATGATGTTGAGATGATGAACATCTTGGTCGGCATTCGAAGTAAGGACTGAATGATGATGTCTTTGGATCATGTCACTGGCTTGGATCATGTCACTGTCTTGGGTCATGTCACTCATGTCACTGTGTTGGGTGATGTCACTGTCTTCCCTCATCCAACTCTTGGTCGACATTCTCACAAGGACTGAATGATGATGGCACACTGTCTTTGCCGTGTCACATCATCATGATGCGACACTGTCTTTATAGTGTCACATCATCATACACAGTGTCCCATCACCATACAGTGTCACATCATCATCGGCCTAGTTCATCGACTATATAAAGAGCTACTTGTCCCAAGTTTTGTACTTAGTCTAGAACTACTTATGGAAACTAGTTGGGAACACATTAGCAACGCATTAGCAACACATTAGCCACACATCAGCAACACATTAGCCACACCTGAAGTCTAGAACTACTTATGGAAACTAGCTGGGAAAGACCAAAGGCACCTTGTTGGGAGAGCCTATAAGGAGAGCCTAATTGGGAAAGGCTATAAGGAGAGCCTATTGGCCGATGAGGAGAGACTAGAAGGAGACCATGAGCCCAGAAGGAGACCGAGGCAGCGGTCCACTATGAGGAGAGACTAGAAGGAGTCACTGTCGGCCTAGCTCATCGATAGTGCCTATTGCCCTAGTTCATCTGCAGATGGAGTCACTGTCGGCCTAGCTGATGAAGAGAGGCTAGAAGGAGTCACTGTCGGCTTAGTTCATCTACTCCGTCTGACTATCGGCCTAGTTGATCTACTATGTAAAGGCACGATGAAACACATTAGCAACACATTAGCAACACGCGTGTCATCTACTATGTAAAGGCACAACGAAACAACAATCATGTAAAGGCACAATGAAAGAGACGATAAGGAGACACTAAGGAGAGACTAGCAACACATTAGCAACACATTAGCAACACATTAGCAACACTATGTAAAGGCACGATGAAAGAGACGATAAGGAGACACTATTTAAAGGAACTATAAGGAGAGACTAGATATAAGGACAAACTATTCCCTCCGTCCCTCCCTCCCTCCCTCCCTCTTCTCTCATTCTCTCTTCCCTCTTTTCTTTTTTCTCTCAGAATGGGGTGCACCTTGGACCACTTCTTGGCGTAGTTCTGGTACAGCGAGTACGGCGAGGCCAGCATCTTCCCGTCCTCCTGCCGTGTGTGTGTGTGTGTGCGTGTGTGTGTATGTGTGTGTGTGTTTGACGTCCTCCTGGCGGTGTGTGTGTGTGTGTGTGTGTGTGTTTGTGCGTGGGTGGGTGTGGGTGGGAGTGTGCGTCTTTGCCAGGAACATTCCGTGCTCCTGGCGGCGGGGCAGCAAGAAGCAGGAATGAGGGGTTCGGGTGCCGTGTTTCGGGGTTTTCAGGTTAGGGTTCAGGGTTCAAGGTTTAGGTACCTGGCCGCCGGGCAGCATGATGCAGGGCGACCCCGTGTCCAGGAGCGCTGGGACGCTGTGGTGCGCGTCTGAGGGTTCAAACGCCAGCAGCTCCTGCGCCGTGTCAAACGCGTCGCCGATTTTGATTGACTTGATGGATAGCGTGTAGGACTTGGTGCTCATCGACGGCACCTTGTGCATGTTGCCCTTGATGCTGCCTGCCACGTATCCGCCCAGCTGCCGCCGCGCGAGGGAAAGGAGTTTTAATAGATACAGGTGGGTATTCTACAAAGTTCTAAATTAATCAACCACATGAACATGCGAAACGCAAACAAGCGGCACGGGTAATATGAATAAAGAAGGAGCATCTACATGTAGAGGCGCCAGCAGGCGAAATAAGCGGGCTCGCTGGGCTCCCGCAGAAGCAGCGGGCTCCGGCTCGTACAGAGCAGATGCACTCTGCATTGGGGCACGGGGGGACTGCGCGGCGCAAAAACCTGCAGCTCAGCGGCCGTCTTGGACGCCATGAACGAGAACCGCGGGGGCAGGCCCGCCACATTGCTGTCCTTGGCATTGGGTGCGGTGAGCCCGAGGAGCATCGGGGGCGGCAGCGGGTGGTGGTCCTCGTCGTGCTGCTTCTGGTAGCGCGGGGCAAGGCCGAGGACGCCGTTGCCCATGCGCGCCCAGAACATTTCGTTGGGCGCGTTGGTCCAGCACGCAAACGCCACGCGACCCTTGTACTCGCCGAGCCGGACGTCGTCGCGGCAAACGACCCCCGAAAGCTCGGTGTTGGCGTCGGCGTAGTACACGCGGAGCGGGAGGCTCATCTCCATGTTGACCGAGGACGACCGCGACGGGTCGAAGAGCGGGAGCGCATACGTGAGCCCGTGCGCAGCCGCGCTCGTCGGTACAGCTGTCGTTTGCGGCCCGTGCGCCAGCACGCAGAAGCACGCCAGCACCGCCGCCATGAATCGCGGCCGCACCTGCACTGTGCGCATGCAAAGCATCTTCTCCCAGACTGAAGTGACTCAGGGTCATGATGAGTCACCAAAGCAACACCTCCTATTTATAATACGTGGACGAAGTGTCGTCTGCGCAGATGGCCCGCGGGCCCGGGCGTTTGTGGCTGGCGGCCGCGACGGTGCTGGCTGTAGCGGCGCTGGTCGCGGTCGTGCTCACCCGCCTCGGCGCCGCACCCCAGCCTGCCGCGCTGGCATTGGCAGCCAATTGGCAGCCGTCCAGCGCCGTGGGCGACACGCGACGCGCGGAGCGTGACGCGGAGGCGCGAGAGCAGCGGTTGCTGCGCGAGGTTTGGGGTCTGAAGCCGCACGGCACCCGCCATATTGTGCCGGAGGAATCCATCGTCCACCACCCGCGCAGGCCCGCCGCGGCTGGCCGAGCCGCGGCGCCGCCTCCTGCGCCCGAGATCGATCGGGCACAAACGAAAGGAAGACACGAGCCGGCGGCGCCCAAGCCCGCGCCCGCACGCAGCGAGCATGCAGCGGTCGCAGCTTCAACGCAGAAAGCGCCGGGTATTGCCGCGGCTGGCGGCCAGCCGCCCGCGGACTCGAAGCAGGACCGCATTGACGCCACGCTGAGGAGGCTAAAGGCGCAGGCCAAGAAGCTGGGGGTCTTCAAGGGCAAGAAACTCACACAGCTCGATGAGGAGTTCGATGACCTCCCGATTCCGGATCTAGAGTACGGCGCCACCACCCCTGACATCCCCTTCCCGTCGGGCACGGGCGGTGCGGAGAACAAGGCCGCCACGCAGACGCTCGCGGGGCAGTCTCTCTCCTTGAACGAATGGTCGCCCATGAAAGACCCTGCTCACAGGTCCAGGACGGACGAGGCTGACCCGGGGGATGCCAAGTTCGAAGCCGCTGGCGTCTACGTCAACTCTGGGAACCCGTTGTTTCCGGGCCGGACCGGCGATCGCGATGAGGACGCAACCATGATCTACCCGACGATCCAGTTTGCCGCGCCCCCGAAGGAAGCCCTGTATGCGCCGGCGTGGTCGCCCGACTATCTCGAGCCTGCGCGCCACGCGCCCACCGACCACGCGGCCTGGAACTGGATAGCCCGGGCCAAAAAGCTGGAGGACGCGTTTGAGCGAGAGGAGATGGCGAAGCACAAGAAGGGCACGGCCCCAGCGCCCGCTGCCGAGCAGAAGCCGGCGCAGGCGCAGGCGCAGAAGGCGGCGGCGCAGCCCAAGACGCAGCTGGCGGGCGTGGAGAGGAGCCGCCACGGCTTCGGCAGCGCGTGGGAGCTGCCCAAGGGTCCCGAGTCAGCCAGGCGCAGGCAACGCGAGGAGGCCATTGCGGAGGCGTGGGACACGCCGCGCCATGATGCCGTCGCCCCTGACTCCACAGGTGGGTGGGCGAGCACGCAGCATGGTGGTGTGGCAAAAGAGAAGTCTGCGCTGCAGGAGCTGAAGAGGGTCGACACCGACGAGCACCAGGCGCGCTCAATAGTGCGTGCGGCGCACAAGCGCGAGCAGCAGCAGTTGCACAGCTTGTATGGCGTTGTGCCATCTCACCTCGACAAGGAAGTCGCCGAGATTATGGGTAGCCAGTCCAAGGCCGCGACCCTCACCGAGCTTGCCGAGGTCGCAATCAAGGACCCGTGCCCGTGGTATGGTTGTGCCGACGGCAGCGACTCGATCATGGCATGGAAGAAGAAGGCGAGGCTCCAGGCTGCCGCGCAGATTCTGAAGCAGCAGAAAAAGGAGAAGGAGGAGGAACAGCACAAGATTGACGTGGCGACGGACCTCAACGCCAAGACGGAGCAGCTCCTGGGCTTCCCCACGGTGGAGTCGCCGACGCAGAAGCTCCTGGCGCACGGATACGGGACCACTAACACCTTCAAGGCGGATCCCATCACGGCCCCCCACGACCAGTTCTACGGAGGCGACCACCGATACTTTGGATCTGACCTGCCCGTCATTGCCCGCGGCGACGGCGGCCACGCAGCGAGCAGCACCAAGTCACACGTCAAGGCGCACGAGGCCTACGCCGCCGACGGGAAGCGTGCTGTGTATGACCTTGACCAGCCCCACTCGTTTGACTCAGTGCCGCTCGCCTCGCCGTCGAGCTTCATGTCGCGCGTGGAGGCGAACTACCCCAACGGTTACGACACGGCGCATCCATGGTCCCCCGGCAAGCTCGCGGCAAAGGTCTTCCGCGGGCAGGTGCTTGCCGACTGGCGCAAATACGAGCACGGGCTCACCAAGTGCATGGAGGCCGAGGCCACTGTGGACCCCAACCTGCACGACTACAGCTGCAAGGACGTGTCCACAGGCCTCTCGTACTTGCAGTCCTGTATGCAGAACCACCAGTTTGGCCTCGAGAGCCTTTCGGGGGCTTCGCAACTGGCTCATACGGCGGGGGATGCTAGCGAGGGCGCGTGGGGCGCGCTGCCGAAGCTGGTACAGTTGACTTATCAGTTGCACCCTAAGGATTACGAGACTGTGCATCAGGTCCTCAGCAACAATGCCGTCTTCGGCGCGCTGTGGAACATGGAGCGCCTGCATGCGCGCTGCGCCGCGACGGGGTCAGCTGTCAAGTACCGCACCCGCGGCAGCCGCGTGCGGCAGATCGACAGCGAAGTTAAGTATCTGGATCGCCTCCTTAAGTGGTGGTACCCGGGCACGCCCGAGCAACAGAAGGGCGAGGCCATCATCCAGGGCGCCTACAAGGGCCTCCCGTGGGAGCATGCGAGCCAGGCGCGTGCCGCCGCGCGCAACTACTTGACATACGCCAACTCCAAGTACCCGGATGCGTCGGCCTACCCCAACCTGCCCTTGGAGAAGCAGTTCTACGGCCCGGAAACTGGGTATATGGCCGCCGACTGGCAGCCTGCGGACAGGGGAAGGAAGGGGCTGGCTAGGTGGCGGGTGCCGGCGGGCGGGGACGAGAGAGTGCAGAACCCCGCGGGCCCCATAGGGTCTCTGGGTGATTACACCATGCAGCAGCCCCGCTCCAAACTTGATACTGATAAGGCGGTAGCGGGGTTCCCGGTGACGGTCAACGGCAAGTTTGTGGTAGGGATTTTCAAAAGGAAGCTCTTTCGTGATTTTGTGTGGGCGATGTACCAGGGCACTGACCTTCGAGAATTTGTGTGTGTGTGTGTGTGTGTGTGTGTGTGTGTAGGATCCTGCCAACCCTCGGCCCTGGCAGGCTGATAAGGGTGCATACAACCCCTGGACGGGCTATTTCTGGACAGGTGTGGTGGCGGTGCCGTGGGGGTGTGGGTGTCTTTTTGGGTCCGGTTGGTGTTTGGGTCCGGTTTGTGTTTTGGTCTCTACTTTCGGTGTGCTATGAGTGTGTGTATGCATGTATGGGTGTGCATGTATATGCATACACGTACATTCACATACGTCAATGGAGAGATGGTATGTAGAACATATGCGCATGTGCGTAGTTGTGTGAGTGTGCGTACAGTGTGCGTACAGAGGGCCGGGCAAGTAGGATGCGGTGCGAGAGGGGCATACCCTAAATGCATTTACATGCATGTAATGTGTGGGTCTGTGGGTGTATACAGGGCCGGGCAGGTACGATGCGGTGCCAGAGGCGCACCCGATGACACAGTACAGCACGGGCTACAACTACCCCACAACGGTCAAGCCGGAGGTTGTTCAGATGTGTGAGGTGATTTTTTTGGAGGTTTTTCTTAACGCGTTTTTTGTTATTGGTGTTGTCTGCACGCCGAAGGATTCACGGGACAGTCTGGGCGCAGGCTCAAAGAGAGAGAGAGAGAGAAAGAGAGAGAGAGAGAGAGAGAGAGAGAGAATTATTCTCAGGTTTCTCACTCCCGCAATCTAGCGATATATATACTCATGTATATTATCTGCTCAACCTTTCGATCTCGTGCCTTTTCGTGCCTTGGACTTTCTCTCCCTTCTCCCGCTCGTCCCTCCTTTCGCTATGTCTGTGTGCGTGTGCATGTGTGGCTCGCTCTCGCCCTCACTGTCAATTCAGGAGGACGTCAACTGCCCGGCGTCAATGGTTTGCTCAACGGGAGGGTATTGCCGTGCTTGGGAAAGTGGACAGAGCTGGTATGTGCCGGCTAATGGGGGCATCTGGCGGACTGACTCCGGCGTGGCGGAGTCATGGGTTTAAAAGGGGTTTTGGGGGGGGGGGGCTTTATTAGTGTGTCGGAAGTATAACCTGATGGTTGTTTTCAAGGGGGTGGGGGAGGAGATGTATTCATTTGATGGAATTGGAGACAGCTGTCTCTTTCAAGGAGGGTCAGGCCGCAACGAGGAAAAAAGCTGTCTCAATAAAGTGGTGCGAATCCATGCCTGAGGAGAGATGAGGCACAGGTCGGGGCAGCGCTGTATTCCAGGCTCTGTACGTTCACAACGAGGAGAGTTTAACAATGAACTCTCTCCCTTCCTCAAGGGTTGAGGTTTCGGCGCTTTTAGGCTCCATTCCCTCCTACTCATTGCGGCTCAAAAAGTATTCATGCCATGAGCGTGGGTGTGTTGGGTCTCTGCGATTATTTTCTCTCCTGCCACCTACCACCGAAAAAAAAAGAGAGTGCCATCTGCCTCGGCACCACATCCGTGCCCGGAATTGATGCAATCGATGCCGCACCTGTGCCTTGAACCGCTGAAGGCGTAGAGCCAAACGGAGCAATGGCGGACTCGAATCGCCCTGATGGTGTCAGGAACGCGGTGCCTGGTGGTGGCGTGTGGTTTGCACGAACCTTGTCGTTGAGTGTATCCCTACACCTGTGCCTCGAACGCTTAAAATATCCGCGAAATCTTCAGGAATTAATGCCGTGCCTGTGCCTCGATTGCTTGAAATGTCTGTGAAATCCCCAAACACGGGAGTAGATGCACACCGAGCTGAAGAACTGCTCATGTTCTGAATGTTCCTCGGTTCTTGTGATAAGTTCGCATAATGCTGTGTTTGTGATGAAGACAACGTTGGCGTCCTTGGAAGGACTGGATTTGGTTGGGCATGCTGCATACTTGGTTGGGGATGCTGCGTGCAGGGTGTTGTCATGACTCGAATGACAGAATGCGACGGCTCACAAGTGTCTGCGCTACTTTTTTGTCCTCGTTCAGATCCTTTGATCTGAGATTCCTCGGGAGCAGCCTCCTTCCAGGGAGATGCAAAGGGTCCGAACAAGGCAACTCGTGGTGGCGTCTGATTATTCTTCAATTGCAACTCTGAATGGATGCGTGTTCTCAACGACCTGGCACGGTGAAACCCAGCAACCATGTGGTCTGCTACCAGCTCGGCGTTGGCTTTATCATTAAATAGCAATCCAGGTCCAAACTCAGCCGCATGTTTGCGGCACTGTGCCTCATACTCGGACCACGTGATCTTTCCTTGGACATTTAGAGAGTCCTCGATCAAACCCAAGTGCTCATCCGCTGCACAAGGCAGCAGTAAATCAAGCACAAGTCTGCGTGCCAGGTTTGAGGTTAGGCTGGGTGGAAGAAAGCCTGCAAGCTGGCAAGATCAAATGGGGTTGAGTAATTACCGAGCTGGAGAGCGCGAGTTTCGAGCAAATGCCTGAGCGCTTGATTGATTTCGACCGAGAACGTACAAGATGAGGCATCTTGGTCAACCGCATCTGATCGAGAGAGGAATGCATCAAAGCCCTCTTCCTGTTTGCTCGCACATTCTATGAGACCTCAGCGTTGTCACGCCACTTCAGCATCATTGCGTGGCCGTCGCTCAGGTACTTCTTATGCTGAATTATCATGACTGCTTCCTCTCGCAGCTCCCCTTTTCTATGATTTTTTCGCCAGCTAGCAAACGCGGCCACTTTTAAGCGGCGATTCATTCTCTTCATGGTGCTGCTGCTCACATGCTGCATTCTCTTCTGCTCCGTGACTCGATATTTCAATGTTATAAACGCCACATCCAAAGACCGATTTATCCGCTTATTAATGATCTTACCACAAACAATTACCGTCCTATTTTGTTCCAAGGCACGGGCGTTCCAAAATCGGAATGCAGACATGAGACTTTGATTAGTCCATCGTGCAAGTACTTTGCCCATGACATCCTGTTGCCACTGTATCTCCTCTGTGTCACACTCTGCATTGGTCCACCAAGTGAAGAATGCTGCCGAGAGCCTGGCATTGAGCATCCATGCGATCACACGAGCGCATACCTGTTCAAGAAGGTGGTCATTGAGGGAGGCAGAAGAAGGCAAGGCAGTCACAGCAGGGGCATAGCAGGGCACAATGAAGAGCAGAGCACCGGGCGAATGAGCGAAAACATTTACACACGCAAATGCCACACGTTCACAACTGACAGACCTCTTTAGCATGCTTCTGAGGCAGTGCGTTTCTGTGCCAGCTCTCAAATCCACTCCACAAGGAAGCACTCTTCCAGCATAAAATCAGTTTGGTCACACGTCTGAGACACGCCGCTGATCGATGCATTCTGGTAAAATAACGAAAACATTTGACAATTGCAAAAACAAAAATTTGTGCTGATTAGCTTCAGTCAATGCACATGGTGAGACCACGTGCAGTCACATGGCTGGTTCTGGCAAGGCACCTGCAGGTCAAACGCTATCAATGAACGAATTATAAAAAAATATTAATGATAATTAAGGAATGATAATTAAGGAGCACATGCAGCAACGTGCCGAATGTCTTTTGCAGCACTCTGGTGTGTCCAGTGGCGCAGAATCCGACCACAGACAGCTCGATGCCTCTTCTGCTTTGCATGGTCACAGTATAGGGCCAACGCACGAGCAAGAGGCAAGTTCGCCCACTGCCGCCGCACTTTGTCGGCAACCCTCCGGATTTTTTTTCGATCCTTGGTGTGTCGATGCCATCTCTCAAACTTGCCCCGAAGTTCCTGCTCACAACAACTATCTGAGACTAGGTATGACTTGCAAGCAACCACGAACCAAGCCGCAAACATCGTCAGCGCCCTA
>Ga0315905_10007146_pt1 | contig 11328 bp, 10 predicted proteins | sample LakEriMetagenome_5_FD_203522 | JGI IMG/M metagenome (GOLD analysis project Ga0315905, IMG submission 203522) | Freshwater fungal communities from buoy surface, Lake Erie, Ohio, United States - Buoy 4 MA121 | ecosystem: Environmental > Aquatic > Freshwater > Lake | place: USA: Lake Erie, Ohio...
TGGTGTATTTGGAGGCGCCGCGCGTGCGCGGCCGGTGATTTACCGGCACCTCGACGATGCTCAATCCGGCGCGGCGGAAAAATGCCGGCAGGTAGCGATGCAGTCCGTTGAACGGCACTAGAAACCGCACGTGCTCGCGCCGCACCGCCTTCAACGAGCAGCCGGTATCCCGCACCCCGTCGTGCAGGACGGCGCGGCGGATCGCATTGGCGCAGCGTGACGCGGCGCGGCGGCGCCAGTCGTCCTGCCGCCGCAACCGGTAACCGCACGCGACGTCGGCCCGCTCCAGCGCCGCGATCAGGCGGGGAATGTCCGCCGAGTCGTTCTGTCCGTCGCCATCCACCATCACGCACACGCTCCGGGTCGCGTGGAGCAGCCCGGCATAGAGGGCGGCGCTCTGGCCGAGGTTGTGCGGGAAGCTCACCGTCAAAATCCCCGGCGTGCGCGCCAGCCGCGTCGCCGTGCCGTCGGTCGATCCGTCGTTGATCGCGATGATTTCAGCTCCGGGCACCGCGCCGCGCAACTCGGCCAGCACGGGGTCGACGTTGTCCTCTTCGTTGAAAAATGGCACAATGATGCTGGCGTCGGTCGTCATGATTTTGTCCCCCTCATTCTGCGCCCCGTACGTAACCATCGTGTGGAAATTTTGAAACAATTGGGCTACAAATCGCGCGGTGGGATTTTTTCCCGAGCCACTGCCGAGGGCATTGCTTTAGCCGCACCGAATTAAGGTCCTACTGATAGGGGACTGACGGAGAACGGACCTCCCGGTCCGTTCCGCCCGGATCATGTCGTGAACCACCGGAAATCAAGCAATAGGCAGGAGATCCGTTCTCCGGCCTGAGGTTCAAAAGCTAACAGCTATTGGTGTGACGCGTGCGGTGGTGCGGGGCTGAGGCAAAAATAGAATTCGAAATCAGATTCAACCACCCCCGGACCGCGCGGTTGGGCGGATCCCAGCTTTATCTCCCGGGGGTTTGATACTAAGAGCGGTTGATTTTCAGTCTCAAACCCACGGGCAAGATGCTCGTGCCACCTCGGAACCCGCGGTCTAAAAATCAACCGCCATTGGCATCACTCTAAATCGGACAGGGCGACGAGGCCGGGGATTTTTTGGTAGTGGCGGTCAAAGGTGAGCACGCAGGCGTGGTGCTCAAGGGCGGTCACACCGATGATGATGTCAGCGAGTGGAATCACTTCGCCGCGGCGATCCAGTTCCCAGGCCAACCGAGCCGCCCGTTGCCAACCAGCCGAACTGAGATGCAACATGCGCGCGAGAGAAAAGGCGCGGTCGTAGCGATCACGCACAGAGGGATCACTACGACCGCGAAGCACTTCGCCCCACACGATGCCGTTGATCGCGAAATCGTAGTCGAGTTCCAGATCGGTCAGGAGCGCGAGCGGATCTTCCCGACGATTCAGCCACGTGATGTAGTAGCTGCTATCCACCAGCACGAGCGGGTATTTCATGGGTGTTTTTCACCGTAGGACGCCGGAGGTTCGTTCAACGTGTTGCCGCTGGCCGCGAGTTTGGCCCGACGGGCCCGGCGCTTCGCGAGTGATTCTACCGCGCGCTGCACCGCTTCTTCGTCGATGTCTGGTGGATCGATCAGATCGGCGGACTTGGGTGCACCGTCAGCGGCCAACTCATCGGGGGTCATACCCAGACCTGCGCTCCAGACCCGCCGCCACTTGGCTCGGCGGGCGGCTTCGCGCAGGGCGAATTCCACCGCGTCGCGCTTAGTCTGATGACCGGTCAACTGCATGAGTTCGGCGAGTACGTCTTCGGGGATTTCAATGGTCATTTTCATGGTCGAGGCGTCTTTTCATCAGGGATATGGGCGGCGGCCCATATAGCAAGAAAACAGTATGGGTTATCACCCATATCATTTGCTGTGAGCAGTAAAAAGCCCCGCGCTTTTTAGGCGCGGGGCTCGAAAGAGTCGCGGTATAAGGCCGGTCCTACAAAGGTCGCTTACTTCTTCTTGGCGGCGGCGCGCTTCTCCTCGATCGCAGCTTGCGCGGCGGCGAGGCGGGCGACCGGCACGCGGTAAGGCGAGCAGGACACGTAGGTGAGGCCGACCTTATGGCAGAACTTGACGGAGTCGGGATCGCCACCGTGTTCGCCGCAGATGCCGAGCTTGATGCCGGGACGGGTCTGGTTGCCCTTCTCGCAAGCGATCTTCACGAGCTGGCCGACGCCGGACTGGTCGATCGAGGCGAAGGGGTTCTTCTTCACGATCTCATTTTCGACATAGGTGCCGAGGAAGCTGCCGGAATCGTCACGCGACATGCCCAAGCAGGTCTGCGTGAGGTCGTTGGTGCCGAAGCTGAAGAACTCGGCGGTGTGCGCGATCTCGTCGGCGGTGAGGGCACCGCGCGGGATCTCGATCATCGTGCCGACGGAGTAGGCGATCTTCACCTTCTTCTCCTTCTGCACGAGCGCGGCGACTTCGTGGACGATGGCCACTTGGAGATCGAGCTCCTTCTTGAAGCCGACGAGCGGGATCATGATCTCGGGCTTGGCTTTGTAGCCTTGCTTGGTCGCATCGGCGGCGGCCTCGAGGACGGCGCGGGCCTGCATGCGGGTGATCTCCGGGAACTTGATGCCGAGGCGGCAACCGCGGAAGCCGAGCATCGGGTTGAACTCGTGGAGCTCGTGCACGCGGTGCATGATTTTCTCGACGGGAACGTTGAGTTTCCGGGCGAGATCCATCTGCGCCTCCTTGGAGTTCGGGAGGAACTCGTGGAGCGGGGGATCGAGGAAGCGGACGGTGGCGGGATAGCCCTTGAGCGCTTTGAAGATGCCGTAGAAGTCGTCGCGCTGGTAGGGGAGGAGCTTGGCGAGGGCGGTCTCGCGGTCGGCGAGATTGTCGGCCAAGATCATCTCGCGCATCGCGTCGATGCGGTCGCCTTCGAAGAACATGTGCTCGGTGCGGACGAGGCCGATGCCGACGGCGCCGAAGGCCATGGCCTCGGCGGCCTGCTTGGGCGTGTCGGCGTTGGTGCGGACGCTCATCTTGGTGGATTGGGCGCACCACTTCATGAGCTGCACGTAGTTCTTATACTTCTCGGTCTTCTGGGCCTCGGCATCGTTGCTGAGGAGGCCGGAGATGATCTCGGAAGGAGCGGTCTTGATCTGGCCCGCGTAAACGAGGCCGGAGGTGCCGTCGATCGAGAGGAAGTCGCCTTCGACGAAGGTCTGACCGTCGATGGTGGCGGTCTTTTTGTCGTAGTCGATGGTGACGCCGGCAGCGCCGCAGACGCAGACCTTGCCCATCTGACGGGCAACGAGGGCGGCGTGGGAGGAGACACCGCCACGAGCGGTGAGAATGCCCTCGGCGGCGATCATGCCGCGGAGATCTTCTGGGGAGGTCTCGACGCGAACGAGGAGAACTTTTTCGCCCTTCTCGGCGGCCTGCACGGAGCGTTCGGCATTGAAGTAGATCTTGCCGGTGGCGGCGCCGGGGCCGGCGGGAAGGCCGGTGGCGATGACCTTGGCCTTCTTGACCTCGGCGAGATCGAAGATGGGGGCGAGGAGCTGCTCGAGTTGGTCGGCGGGATTGCGAAGCACGGCCGTCTCCCAATCGATGAGTTTTTCGCGGACCATGTCGGCGGCGAACTTCAGGCCGGCGGCGGCGGTGCGTTTGCCGTTGCGGGTCTGGAGCATGAACAACTTGCCTTCCTGAACGGTGAATTCGATGTCCTGCACGTCCTTGAAGTGGGCCTCGAGAGTCTTGCGGACTTTGAGGAGCTCGGCGTAGGACTTCGGCATGACGTCCTTGAGCTTGAGCACGGGCTCGGGGGTGCGGACGCCGGCGACGACATCTTCGCCCTGGGCGTTGATGAGGAACTCGCCGTAAAATTCGTTGGTGCCGTTGGCGGGGTTGCGGGTGAACGCCACGCCGGAGCCGGAGGTGTCACCGGTGTTGCCGAAGACCATGGCTTGGACGTTAACGGCGGTGCCCCATTCGGTGGGGATGTTGTATTTGCGGCGGTAAACGCTGGCGCGGTCGTTCATCCAGGAGCCGAAGACGGCGCCGGCGGCACCGCGGAGTTGGTCCCAAGCGCTGTTGGGGAATGCTTTTCCGGTGCGCGCTTTGACGAGGGCTTTGAAGCGCTTGATGAGCTCTTGCTGGTCGGCGGTCGTGAGTTTGGAGTCCTCGATGTCGCCGTGGTAAACCTCGTGCTTGAAAGTGTGGATGGTGTGCTCGAACGGATCGTGGTCTTCGCCTTCGCGCTTCTGGACGCCCATGACGACGTCGCCATACATTTGGATGAAGCGGCGGTAGCAATCGTAGGCGAAGCGGGGGTTGCCGGTGGCTTTTTCAAGGGCAACCACGGTCTCGTCGTTGAGGCCGAGGTTGAGGATGGTGTCCATCATGCCGGGCATGGAGTCGCGGGCGCCGGAGCGCACGGCCACGAGGAGGGGCATACCGGTCTTGGCGCCGAAGGTGGTGCCCATGATCTTCTCCATGTTTTTCACGCCGGCTTCCATCTCGGCCTGGAGGGTCGCGGGATAGGTCTTCTTGTTGGCGTAGAAATAGGTGCAGACCTCGGTCGTGATCGTGAAGCCGGGAGGCACGGGCAGGCCGATGCGCGTCATCTCGGCGAGGTTGGCACCTTTACCGCCGAGGAGGGCCTTCATCGTGCCATTGCCGTCGGCTTTGGCGGCGCCCCACGTGTAAACGTATTTGGGCGCCTTGGAGGCGGATTTCTTTTTCGCGGGAACGGACTTCGTTGCTTTGGATTTTGCGGCCATGTGGATGAGTTGTGCGGTTGAGAAAAGCAGGAGCTGCGGCGAGCGCAGAAGGGCAGACAAAAAACGCTCGCGCGCGGGGCTGTCAACGGCGCAGCAGGCGATTGCTTTTTTCCGGCCAAATTCGCGGCCAACAAGCGGAAATCGCCGGTCAAACGACGCGGGAGGATACGTTCAACAGCGGTCGAACGGGTCGGAGCGAAGCGGTTTTTACGGCCGGCGTTGAGCGGGATAGATTCCGGCGCGGCCGCTCGCGTAGTGGGCGATGAAACAGACGAGTGCAAAATACGCGGAATAGTATGCGCCGAAGAGCTCCAATCCGAGCACGGTGCAGGCGAGTGGAGTTTTCGTGGCGCCGGCGAAGACCCCGATCAGGCCAAGGCCGGCAAAAAGGGCGACCGGCGCTCCCAGCGGAACGGCGATGGCGTGACCGAGGGTTGCACCGATGAAAAACAACGGCGTGACTTCGCCGCCTTTGAATCCGCTCGCGAGGGTAACGGTGGTGAAGAGAAACTTGCCGGCCCAACTCCACGGACCCGCGCCTTCGGTTTGAAATGCGGAGAGCAAAGTGACCGCTTTCGGGTCCGGCGACGTCACGCCGATTCCGAGATAGTCAAGCGATCCCGCGACGTAAACGAGCGCGATCACCGTCAGACCGCCGAGCAAAGGGCGCAGCGGGGCGTAGGCCACACAACGCTTGAAGCTCGCCTGCAGTCGGTGGGTGACCTCGCTAAAGCCCCGGCTGATCGCGCCGAAGATGACGGCGGCGGCGATAATCTTGGCGACGAGCGCTGGGTCCAGCATTGCAAGGAACGGAGTTCCATCGGCGGCGCCCAGCGAAAAAAACGCGTGGTCGATGCCCCACGCCGAGCAGGTGAGGTCGCCGACGATGCCGGCGACGAGCGCCGGCAGAAAATCCCGATAAGCCAGCCGCCCGACGACGAGCACCTCGATGGCAAAAATCGCTCCGGCGAGCGGTGTGCCAAAAACCGAGCCGAACCCGGCCGCGATCCCGGCGATAAGTAGAGTGCGACGAGTGGAACCCTCGATGCGGCAGAGCCGGGAAAAAGCGTCGGCGAGGCTGCCGCCCATCTGCAACGCGGTGCCCTCTCGGCCGGCCGAACCGCCGCAAAGGTGCGTGGCGAGCGTGCCGAAGAGCACCAGCGGAGCCATGCGGGCCGGCACGCCTCCGCCGGGCGCGTGGATTTCGTCCATGATGAGAGGGGTGCCCCGCTCGGCTCTTTGGCCAAATCGAAGGTAGATCCATCCCACCGCGAAGCCGACGACCGGTAGGAGCCAAAGCAGCCACGGCGAATGCCAGCGGGCTGCAGTAACCCGGTCCAGCGACCATAAAAAGAGCGCACTGGCGGAACCGGCCAACAACCCGATCGGCACGGCCAAACCGGCCTCGAGGCCGAGGCGACGGAATCGGTTCGAGGGAGTGCTCAGGGTGGGAGTGGATTCCATTGGGCCGGTGGAAAGTATGAGCGACCGGTTTAAAGCGGAGTCAATTCGCGGGCGCGTTGCGGGCTTTGACGGCCTGACCCGGACGATTTCGAACATCGCGCTTTTGTTTTGGAAAATTCCCCGCACGCTGCACGTTCCCAATCTTTGCCAACGTGAGCGCACCCGAAGAATTTCCATACGAAGAGTCCAATCCCGAGCCGGTGCCGGATGCCCGCGAGAAGCCGATGGGTTTCTTCGATCACCTCGAAGAGATGCGTTGGACGCTCATCAAGTGCGCGGCGACTTTTCTGCTCTTTGCCGGCTTGATCGGTTATTTTCTGAAGGAGTTTAACGATGTGCTCCTTTGGCCGCTGAACTCCGTCAAGGTCGATTACCCGACGTTCGCACTCGAGCTCTCGACCGTCTCGATCATGGAGGTGTTCAATGTCATTATCCAGATGTGTCTGCTCGGGGGCTTGGTGATGGCTTTGCCGTTTTGCCTGTTGTTCATCGGGCAATTTGTCGCCCCGGCGCTCACGGCGAAAGAGTTGAAAGCGGTTTTGCCGATGTGCGTGTCCGCTCTGGTGCTGTTTTTGCTCGGGGCGGCATTCGCTTATTTCCTGCTGGTGCCGAGCACGATTCGGGTGTCGATCGAGCTGAATACCTTTTTTAACTACGCCGCGCGCTGGACGCCCGGTAGCTACTACAGTCTGCTCACCTGGCTGGTGCTGGGCGTCGGGACCTCCTTCCAATTCCCACTGATTATCATTTTGTTGGTTTGGTTGGGGCTGATGACGACGGCGTTTCTGAGAAAATACCGACGCCATGCGGTGATCGTGATTTTTGTGATCGCCGCGATCGTCACGCCCACGCCCGATCCGGTGACGCAGGCGATGTTCGCGGCCCCGCTCTATCTGCTGTATGAGATTGCGATCATCGCGTCGTCGCGAGTCGAGAAGCGCAAACAGCCGTTGCAGTTTGGTTGAGGACGCCCGACGCCGGGGGCTTGGGGCCATAAAAAAGGCGCGTGAGTGAACACGCGCCGGCTGAAAATTGTAGGTTCGGGGATCGCGTAGGATTATTTCTTCTTGGCCATCAACTGGGCCTTCAAAACCACCCGGAACATCTGAACGGCGAGCCAGAAAACGGATGACATACAGGCGGAAGTCAGGCCGGCCCAGAGCATGACCATTTTAGGGTCGTTCGAGGGCACATGCGATTCGACGAGCCAATACATGAGAGCGAAGAATCCGAGCACGAGCACGGCATCGACCGCGAGGCTGGTTGGGCTGGTGAGTTTTCCGAGAGGCGACGACATGTAAGAATTTCAGTGGCTTTTGGCGGGGCTTGTCCATGGAATTTTCGTTCCCGCGTCGATTGAGAATACTTCCGCTTGCCTCGGTCGCGGGATCGGCGGGATCCGCGCGCTCTTCGAAGTGGATGGAGTACGCCGGAAGACGCAGCGGGTGATTTTGGTTTTCTCGGTTGTCTACAATCTGCTCGCGGTCGGTTTGGCGGTGGCGGGGAAAATGAATCCGCTCGTCGCCGCGATTTTGATGCCGCTGAACTCGCTGGCGACGCTGGCGATCGTCACCGGGGGGATGCGGCGCGCGTTTCGCATCGGCCGCTAAAGCGTTTTTGGGATCGCGGCGGTCAGATTTTCCGGGCCATCGGCGGTGATGAGGATGTTGTCCTCGATGCGGACGCCGCCCAGGTGCAGATGCTGATCGACGAGGGGCCAATTGACGGCGTCGCGGTATTTTTCGCGACGGGCCGGATCTTGGAGAAGCGGCGGGATGAAATAGAGCCCGGGCTCGATGGTGACAACGTAGCCGGGCGCGAGCGGGAGATCCATGCGGAGCGTGCGCAGGCAGGGTCGGGGATTTTTGGTGCGGCCGGGCAAGAGGCCGCTGGCGTCGCGCACACCGAGTCCGACCATGTGGCCGAGACCGTGGGGGAAGAAAAGGGTGTGCGCTTCCGCCTCGACGAGTGACTCGGGGTGGCCGCGCATCACGTTCATCGCCACGAGGCCGGCGACGAGATCGACGGCGCAGGCGAGGTGGATGTCGGTCCATTCGGCGCCGGAAACGCAGCGGGTGATGGCGCGCTCTTCGGCGGCGAGGACGACTTGGTAGAGGTCGCGTTGAAACGGGCTCGGTGTCCCGACAACATAGGTGCGCGTGACATCGGCGGTGTAACGACCGATGGCCGCTCCGGCGTCGATCAAGACAAACTCGCCGGTCTGGGCGGCGCGAGCCGTGGGGGAAAAATGCAGGATGGCGGAGTTGGGCCCGGTGCCGACGATGGTGTTGTAGCCGGTGCGCGTCGCGCCGGCGCGGAAGAAGCCGGCTTCGAGTTCGATTTGCAGCGCGCGCTCGGTGATACCGGGGCGGAGGAGTGCTGGAATCGCGGCATAGCCGGCGGCAGTGGCGGCGGCCGCAGCGCGCAGCACGGTAACTTCTTCGGCGTCCTTAGGACGACGGGCGTGGCGGAAGGCGTCGCGGATATGGGAGATGAGCGGGACGTCGGCAGGAATGTCGGGCCGGAGGGCGCCCAAGTTGGCGATGGGGCGGCCGTTGCGGGCGGCGAGCCAGGGAGAAAACTCGGCCAGAGGGCGGCCGGATCGCTGCGTGGTCCCCTCCCAAACGCGTTCGCCCTCGGTGACGGCGGGGACAAAGGAAAGCCATTCGCCGTCGCGGGGATCGTAAGCCATAACGCCGTCGATGCAGTCGTCGTCAGTGAGGTAGGTGTATTCGGCGTGACTGAAGAAAGGGTAGGTCTGGTCGCTGTTCTCAGGCAGAGGAACGGGTTGGCCGGAGCCGACCAAAAGGATGGCGTCCCCGAGGGGCAGCGCGCTCGCAAGGCGGTGACGACGCGATTTGAGGTCAGGAGGCATGATTTAAGGGAGTTAGAAATATTCTGAGGCCGGAACAAGCACGGGAAACCAAGGGCGGATCGCGGACGTTTGAGTTGGGAAATGGATTCGCGGACGATTAGGAAAAATTTCCTGGTGAAGCGGTTTTCTTGCGATTGGGGGCTGGCTTTTTGGAAAGTGATTACTCAATTTCTTGCCGCTATGAAAAACATGACCTCAAAACTTATCACCCTCCTCGGCGCCCTTGCGGTGCTCGTTAGCTTCTCCGCTCCGGCTCTCCGGGCCGAAGACGCTCCAAAGAAAAAAGGCCCAAGCGCCAAGCAACTTGAAATGTGGGACAAGAACAAAGACGGCAAACTCGACGACGCCGAGTCTGCCGCAATGAAGGCCGCCAATGACGCCAAGAAGAAGGCAAAGGAAGATGGCATGAAGAAAGACGGCGAGAAGAAGTAATTCTTCGATCCGACTCTTTTTGGAGTTTTAAAGCCCCGGCGATTTGCCGGGGCTTTTTTACGCGTGGATTGCGCGGTCGCGGCCGGGGCTTCCGGCGTAACCCGCAAGGATCTGCTCAATGCGGCGGACGGATCACTTCTTCTCGATGAAGGCGCCGCTCCAGTGGAGTTTGGTGCGCACGACGGCGAAGTGCTCGTAATCGAGCCGCTGGGCGAGAGGGAGTTTGAGCGCAGAGATCGTGATCTCGATGGGCGTATCGGCGCACGAGAAGTGATTACGTTGCCCGTCCATGGCGACGAGCAAGGTCGAGCCGGGGCTGCGGTTGTGGACCCGGAGGCAAACATCATCCCGAAAAATGATGGAGCGGTTGCTCAACGTGTGCGGGCAGATCGGGGTCATCGCGATGACCCCGGCGTCGGGCGACATAAGCGGACCGCCGGCGGAAAGATTATAGGCGGTCGAGCCGGTGGGCGTGGAAAAAATCAGGCCGTCGCAGGTATATTCGGTGACGAGTTGGTTGTTGGCGAAGACCTCGAGCCGGACGATACGGGAGTTGATTTGGTCTTTGATGAGGACGTCGTTGAGGGCGATGTCGTGGCGGCTCGCGCTGGTGGAGCAGGCCAACAAGGAGCGGTAGGCGACGTTGAATTCGCCGCGCAACAGCGACGAAAACTGAACGCGGGCTTCGTCGGCGGAGAACGTCGTGAGAAAGCCGAGGCTGCCGCGGTTGACGCCGATAATGGGGACTTGGGCGCGAGCGGCCTCGCGGGCGACGCCGAGGAGCGTGCCGTCGCCGCCGATCACGCAGCAGGCATCGCAGCCCGTGAGCCAGCCCCGGGGGATGTCGAGCCGGGAGGTGTGCTTGGTTTTGACGCCCGCGGCTTTGGCGAGGACGAGCAGTTCGCGGGTCAGTTCGGGAGCGCCGGGTTTGTCGGCGTTGGTGACGAAGGCGAGCGAGCGAAGAGCGTTCATGCGCGGAAAGAGTGGGCGATTAATGGCGGGAGCAAGGCGCCGGGGGAAACAAATTTACGACGAGCGACGGAGGCCGAGGAGGAACTCGCGGTTGCCGTCGGTGCCGGTGATGGGCGAGTCGATGGTCCCGATGAGGGTCGCGCCCCGGAGAAGACCAATGGCAAAGGTGCGAATATCGTCGATCACGGCCTGTTGCACGGCGGGGTCACGGATGACGCCGCGGCCTTTGTCTACTTCGGCTTTCCCGGCTTCGAACTGGGGCTTCACCAGGGCGACCAGCACTCCGCCGGGGCGGACGAAAGGCCAGATCGCGGGAAGTACGACTTTGAGGGAAATGAATGAGAGGTCGGTAACGACAGCGTCGAACTCGGCGCGCGGGAGGTCGCCCACGGTGAGGTGGCGGGCGTTCATTTTCTCGAAGTTGGTGACGCGCGGATCGGCGAGAAGTTTGGCGTGGAGCTGAGCCCGGCCGACATCCACGCAGATCACGTCGGCAGCGCCGGACTGGAGGGCGCAATCGGTAAAGCCGCCCGTGGAAGCGCCGACGTCGAGGACGTGGGCGCCGGCGAGATTGAGGCCAAAAGCGGTAAGGGCGGCGGAGAGTTTTTCGCCCCCGCGGCTGACGAAGCGCGGCGGTTGTTCGACGGAGAGTTCGCAGTCGGCGGGGAAATCGCGGCCGGGTTTGTCGAGACGTTCGGTACCGCTGCGCACGCGGCCGGCCATAACGAGGGCCTTGGCCTGGGCGCGGGAAGCGGCGAGGCCACGGATGACGAGGAGTTCATCGAGGCGGATTTTTTTGGTGGGTGCGGTCACGTTGGGAAAG
>Ga0315905_10007148_pt1 | contig 11328 bp, 6 predicted proteins | sample LakEriMetagenome_5_FD_203522 | JGI IMG/M metagenome (GOLD analysis project Ga0315905, IMG submission 203522) | Freshwater fungal communities from buoy surface, Lake Erie, Ohio, United States - Buoy 4 MA121 | ecosystem: Environmental > Aquatic > Freshwater > Lake | place: USA: Lake Erie, Ohio...
TTCCAGGGCAACCTTGGCCTTGAACGCCTCCCCGTGAACCTTCTTGATCCGTGCCATGCTGAATACCTCCCCACCAAGGAGATTCTAAAGCTAAGGCACCTGTCCAGTTTTCGGGGTCCACCACAGTTGGGTTAGAAGAAACCCTTTTAAGACTAGTCAGAGTCAAGGAAGAATGGGCCTCTGTTCCCCAAGATGAAACCATCCGAGCCTACCGGCAAGTAGCCGATGAATCCTTGACAAAAGTCATGGAGATATTATCAGAGGAAGGTTTCTATAACCAATACATCGCATTGCAAGGCTTGGCCACAGAACTCGAGGATTTATTAAAAAAAGCGAAATCCTCTGTCATTGAAAAACACAATGTGGAGCTAGATAAAACTTTGGCTTCTGTGTTGCATTTGCCCGAATTCCAGACATTGAACGAAGATGATCGAAAATTGGTCCAACAGCAGGCCGAATCCGGGAAGCTATCTCAAGATTTGAACGATAAGCCAATCAATCAAGTGGTAAGTGCCTTGTACCAGGCGTCCTCCATAGGTTCGGGCTTACATAACAAGGTTACCAGCCTAGTTCAAAAAGCAACCAAACAACGGGAAGACTCGTTTTCTATACCCCGCCAGGATTACGAGATCCAGTTCCCTGATTACATTACCACCCGAGATCAAATCACAAACATTGTTGCCGAACTGGAAAAACTCAAGGTTTATGTGGATGGCAGTAAGGCCGTTCGCATCATTTGGAAAAAAACTACTGCGCAGGATGTATAAACATGGCCTTTGATTCAGAAACCCGACGCCGACTGGCTGGATTTGTCACTGCCGCACGCGGTTTACTGCAAAGCGAATTTGCCGAATTGTTGCCTTCAACATTTGGAATTCGCTTAGATGGCACATCCGACCCGGTGGAGTCATTGTTGGGTCTGGATGAGCCAGGCTTGCAATTAGCTGAAACTCTGCGTGAAAGGATTACCTATCTAGCCGTTAATCTTTCCGCTGAAAAAACTGATGCTGCAAAAACAAAATGGGCAGTGGACCAATTGGCTCGTGAGCAGGCCTTCACTGTCTTAAATCGGCTTGCAGCTATCCGCATGGCAGAAAAGCGTGGAATCGTTCAAGAATCAGTTGCTAAGGGGTTTCAATCGAAAGCATTTAGAGTCTTTGAAAATTTGGCAGGAAATTCCTTAGGGGAAACCTTTCCCAAATACAAGCAATTTCTGAATTGCCTTTTTGATGAATTAGCAGTGAACCTTGGTCTGCTTTTTGATCGCAATGCACCTCAGGGACTACTTTTCCCGCGAGAGACCGCCTTTTTAAAATTGCTCGAACTTTTCAATGATCGAGACTTGGAAAATCTGTGGGCAGAAGACGAAACCATTGGCTGGATCTACCAATATTACAATGACCCTGCCGAACGCAAAGAGATGCGAGACAAATCGGCGGCTCCCCGCAACAGCCGGGAACTCGCAGTCCGCAATCAGTTCTTCACCCCGCGTTATGTGGTGGAATTCCTCACCGACAACACCCTGGGGCGCATCTGGTACGAAATGTGCCAGGGGCAAACCAGCTTGAAAGATCGCTGCCGCTATCTGGTGCGCCGGCCGAATGAAATATTCTTAAACGAAGGTGAAGCCGCTCCAGAGCAGTCTAAGCAAGATAACCTCTCCCAGGAAGAATTGCTGAAGCAAACGGTTTATGTTCCCTATCGGCAGCTCAAAGATCCGCGCACGATTTTCATGCTCGATCCAGCCTGCGGCTCGATGCATTTCGGCCTCTATGCTTTTGATCTCTTTGAAGAGATTTATCACGAAGCCTGGGATAGGGAAGAACCGAACCCAGGTGCCTTACTTCGCTCCACGGGGATGAAGTCTCTGCATCAATCCTATGCCGATAAAACCCTATTCATGGCGGATATCCCCCGGCTGATCATCGAGCATAATATCCATGGCGTGGATATTGATCCCAGGGCCACGCAAATAGCTGCTTTAAGTTTATGGCTCAGGGCGCACCGCACCTGGAACGATCAGAAAACTCCGTTAGCGCAGCGACCCAGGATTACAAAGTCCCATATTGTTTGCGCGGAGCCCATGCCGGGTGACCCTGCCTTGCTCCAGGAGTTTGTAAAAGCTTCTTTTCCTGTGAATGAGCACTCGTTATTTCAACGCCTTTTAGAACAGATCTTTGTCAAGATGCAGTTGGCCGGTGAAGCGGGCTCCCTTCTAAAGATTGAGGAGGAAATTACCTCGGCAGTCGAAGAGGCCAAGGTTGCTTGGGCAAAAAGCCGCTCAGCCTCTCAAGAGTTGTTTGGTACTGCAGAACTGAATGCAGCGAAGAAACCAGGCAGCCAGGCAGACCTACTAGGGCTGGATACTGCCCTCATTGCTTTGGATGTGACCACCGACTTCTGGGAGAGTATCGAGGAACGCATTTATGCCGCGCTACGCGACTATGCCGAGCAGGCTGAAAGCGGCGCTGGCTTCCAGCGCCGGCTCTTTGCCGAGGACGCGGCGCGGGGCTTCGCCTTCATTGATGTCTGCCGCAAACGCTACGACGTGGCGCTGATGAATCCGCCGTTTGGACGCGCCACTGACCCTGTCTTCGAGTTAATGAGGAAGACCTTTCCTGCGTCATACATTGACCTCTATTGCTGCTTCGTAGAACAGGCGTTGAGTATGTGTCCCGCAGGTGCTGTCGGAGGAATCACATCACGATCATTTCTTAATGCTGTCACACTCGATGACTTTCGAGACCGAATAACTCCGCGGATCGCACAATTGATCGACCTCGGTCTCGGGGTTCTCGACAACGCGCTTGTAGAGGTCGCTGCCACAATTTATGGCTCAAATACGACCGAGTGCATCGAGTTGTTTGATGTCCAGGCACATGAAAACAAAGCCGAAGAATCTATAGTCCGTCTCCACAGTTTTGCGGCAGGGAAGCTTCTTCAGGATAGCTACCTAATTCAGAAAGCGAAACTACAGCACGTTCCGAAGCATCAGATTCTGTATAAATTTACTGACTTTGGCCAGAGTCTTGGAGCGACAACATTCGAGCCTGGCGTCGCAACCGTAAGAGCCGGGCTAAACACCTTCGATAACTTCCGCTTTGTTCGGTCTTGGTGGGAAATCGAGACGGCTCTGTTGGGGCGCGGAAAGACCTGGGAATATTTTAGCAAAGGCGGTGAATTCGAGACGTTTTACGACGACGTCCACCTCGTTCTCAACAGAGCAAACGATGGCGAGGAGCTTGGTGCGGTGAATGAACTTCAGAACGGTCAAACCGCCCAAAGCCGTCAGTCTCATTCTCGCTATTATGTTCCCGGGCTTATCTACACGATACGAAGCTCACGGGGCTTTAATGTGCGCCACTTTCCCGCCGGTTGCGTTTTTAGTATAAAAGGGCCGGTGATCCAGGCGACTGCTGACTGCTCGCTCGCGTTCTTGGCGGCATTTCTCAACTGCGAACCCATCCGAGGATTCGTTCAGCAACAAGCTAACGCAAATCAGTATATGCCGAGCGTGGTGAAGTCGCTGCCTTGGATCAGTCCTAATCAGAAGTTGCATGAATCAGTCAGCGCACTTGGGATGCAATCTATAACGGCGAAGCAGGGTTTCTATCTACGCTGCGAAGAAAATGCATTATTCTCAGCTCCTTTCGGTAGTGGCGAAGTCTGTTTTTCGCTAAAAGAACTGGCACGCACGAGGAAACGGGGCGTGGCGCAAGCAAACGAGGTCGTTCACTTGGCAAGTCGTGAAACGAGCGCACAGCTTTCGGAGTATTTTTCATTTCCCAAAATCGATTGGGAAGCCGAAGGCGTGCGACTGACTGACCACAACCTATCACTCGCTCCAGAGTTCACGACTGAACCCTCACTTGCATACCGAATTACCTCCTATGCGGCAGGCTGCGCCTTTGGCCGGTGGGACATCCGGTATGCGACGGGCGAGCAGGCCGCGCCGGAGTTGCCCGACCCGTTTGCGCCGTTGCCGGTCTGTCCGCCCGGCCAGTTGCAGAACGCGCAGGGCTTGCCCGCCCGCCCGGAGGACGTGCCCGCCGCGTATCCCGTCCGCATCCCGTGGGACGGCATCCTCGTGGATGACCCGAATCATCCGCTGGACCTCGAGCGCCGCGTCCGCGAAGTCATCGAAATCATCTGGAGTGGCAAAGAGGGCGGCCCGACGGCCGAGGCCATCGAACACGAAGCCTGGGAAATCCTTGGCGTGAAGTCGTTGCGCGACTATTTCCGCAAGCCCGCCGGCTTCTTCGCCGACCACCTGAAACGCTATTCCAAGAGCCGCCGGCAAGCGCCCATCTACTGGCCGCTTTCAACCTCCAAAGGGGGTTACACACTGTGGATTTATTACCATCGTTTGACCGACCAGACATTGCATACAGCTTTGCTTGATTTTGTTGAACCTAAGCTAAAAACGGTAGCTACAGAGATCAACCATTTGCGTGAAACCAATGCGGCACGGGACCGACTTGCGGACCTGCTTGATTTCCAAGACGAACTGAAAGAATTTGAGGTGGAGATCAAGCGAATCATTGATCTACCGTGGAAGCCCAACTTGAATGATGGGGTTAAGATCACTGCCAGTCCCCTTTGGAAGTTGTTTCGGCTCCCCGCATGGCAGAAAAATTTAAAAACCACTTGGCAAGAACTAGAAAAAGGTGATTACGATTGGGCTCATTTGGCTTACAGCATTTGGGCGGTTCGGGTTGAAGAAAAATGTAAGTCAGACCGCTCAATGGCTATAGCACATGGATTGGAGCACCTTTGCACTGTGGAAGCTCCAAAGCCTAAGCAAGGCAGAAAAACTAAATCAGAGGAAACCGAAGATAATGATTTGTACCCGACTGAAGATGATGGCACGGAATCATCCAAGGAATCACCTAGGCCAAAAAATGTGGGCAGGCAACCTAAAACTAACCTTACTGGCAGTGATCTACCAACCCCTAAACGGCGTGGCAGGCCACCTAAAAACCCTCCTACAGGAAACTGAGCTGATGATTGCCGTGTGCCATCCAGCAAAAAGTTCTGGATGAAATAAGCCGGTTTGCAACCGCAAACAATTTGGAGCTTGCGCCATGAAGGTAAGGGATTTCATCCGAGATAAAGTGTTTTTCCAGCGATTGGATAAGAACCCATGTCTGGTAATCTATGATCCCCAGCGCCGTTATCGAGCTATTGTTCAAGAGATGGTGTCTAACAAGTGCCGGGTCATTGAGGTCGCCGAGACGGTTATCGAGCCCAGGGAACGGGCAATTCAAGGCCTGCAGGATTTGGCTAGGGGTGATATCAACCATCTGGTGATCTGGATAGCTGGAAAATCTCCTGAAGAACCGCAGGATAAAATCCAGGACCTTTTTTCAGTTCTTAGTTCGGTTGGAAGAATTTTTCCTGAAGGGGATGGGGACCAGTTTCGATCCTTGTGCCACCGCGCTTTTCCCACCCACCACCACGATATCGAACAACTCTTTCAGCAAGGTGAGCCCACTTTTGAAATCATCGATGCGCTAGAAGGCGGAACCAAATACCCACAGTTAAGAGCATTGTTAGAAACCACCTCCACAAAAGAAATCCTGCAGCGAATACTAGTCTCATCACCAAGGTTCGATGAACGACTTAAGGCCAATATAGGCTGGGTTATTGAGGCCCGAAACCTTATTTCCCAAGCCCTTGGGCATACGTTGCGAACTAAAGGCGAGACGCGGAATTCTATAGCAAATGAGTTATGGCAAGTTTTATTGATCTCTGAATTTGCAATGGATTCACAGGACACCTTGCCTAGCAGTCTTTCAGCAGTCCCTCGCGCCACTCCTGGCGCAAAAGCTTTGGTTTTCGATTTGTGTCACGACTTGAGACGCAATTTAGATTATCGAAAAATTTATTTGGAGAACGCCCAGCGGATTGAAGCTGATTATAAATTGGCAGATTTATGTAAAGGCATGCAGAATTTAGGTAGACGGGACACTTTCTCCTTTGAGGAACAGTTTTTATTCCAACAGGCTGTTGATTTGGTTGCCGCTGACAAATTAGCCAACGCCCGGCTTATGGCAGAAGAACGACAAGAAAGCGTTTGGAAAACGCTGAATGATGATGCCGCAATGCGATGGGAAGTTTTGGAAAAGGTGATCGAACTATTGACCGAAGTTGCCAATTTACCCACCGATCTTGGCAAAACGCTTGAGGACCTGATTGATTTTTATTCCAAACATGGAAAAACGATCGATCGATGCCACCGGCAGGTTGAACAGATTGTCACAAGGGGATTGCCAGACAATTTACCATCGCTTGAAACCCTCGTTTCCAAGGCCCGAAATGTTTATCGAGAAAAGGCAGATTCATTACAGGCTGAATTTGTTAAACGAGTGATTTCAGAGGGCTGGGCACCCTCAGGTGGTAGATTCCTGCGCAACAATCAAATTTACGACCGTGTGGTCAAACCTTTGGTGGACAGAAATGAACGGGTCGCTTATTTCTTGCTGGATTCCCTCCGACTGGAATTGGGTGTTGAACTAGAAAAGCAATTGCAAGAAAGACATTTGGTTGAAAGAAAAACGGTTTGGGCTCAGCTCCCCACCTACACCGAGGTAGGAATGGCCAGCTTGATGCCCGAAGCTTCCAGCAATCTCAAATTGAAGAAGATGGATGGAACGCTCGTCACGCACCTGGGTAATGATCCAGCCACCACGCCGTCCACGCGCTTTGCTTATCTGGCATCGAAATTAGGAGACCGCTGTGCACAAATGGACCTCGACACCCTGACAGGGGTTGGTAAACCTCCCAAAATTGCTGAACAGGTACGCATGCTTTTGGTTCGTAGCCATGAGCTAGATAGCACCGCTCATGCCAGCACAGCAAGCGCCTTAAGTTTCCTACCCGACCTGCTCCGAAAAGTATCATTCGGCTTGGGTAGGCTGGCAACAATGGGTTTCCAGAAAGCTGTGATCGCCACTGATCATGGATTCCTTTTATTCCCAGAAAACTCAGGCGGAAACCTGGTTGCCAAACCGAGTGGTCAATGGCTTGTCCAGAAGCCTCGTTGCTTACTGGGTGATGGAAGTGGAGACATCACTTCCCTGATATTGCCGGTCACCCAGGCAGGTATTCCAGCAGAATGCAAAACATACAGTGTCCCCAGAACTTTGGCGACTTACGAAAAGGGGCAAACCTACTGTCATGAAGGTCTGTCACTACAAGAAGCGGTTTTGCCATGCCTGGTGGTGAGCTTTAAAAATAGTCAAACAACCAAAAATGAGAAAATGAATTTGGAATTGAGTTACAGAGGTGGAAAAACCACCATCAGCACGCGGATGCCCAATTTGGAAATTGAGAATAAGTCCCACAGGGATCTGTATCAGTCAACCCAAGTTGAGGTGGCGGTTGAAGCAATTGACCCAGGAACGGGCAAAGTTGTGGGAGAAGTGAGCACTGGGCCAACTGTAAACTTGGCTAATAAATGTGTCCGATTAGAGCCTGGTCAAAAAGTGAGTTTTACTTTGCGAATGGAAATGGATTTTGAAGGCCCTTTCAAGGTTCGAGTGTTTGACCCTTCCACCCAAATCACACACGCCGAAAAAACACTTAAAACGGAGTATATGGCATGAGCCAGCACGAACCATTGGATCTGAAGCTCAATGAGGCTTTTGCAGGCAAGGTGGTTCGCAAGGACCTGCTGCTTCAGGTGAAAAAAGGCACCAATGTGCCCTCCTTCGTTCTTGAGTTTTTGTTGTCAAGGTTTTGTGCCAGTGATGACCCCCAGGAGATTCAAGCAGGCTTTAGTGCAGTCTTAGAAACAATTCAAAACAACTATGTCAGGCCTGATGAAAGCAACAAAGCCAAAATCAAGGTTCAAAGTTCCGGGCGGCACACATTCATTGACAAGATTCATGTTTCCTACAACGAGCGCGAGAAACGCACTTGGGCAAACATGGAGAATTTTAATTCCCAACGCATAGCAATCGAGGAACGATTCTACAAAAACGAGAATGACAGAATTTTTGAAGGCGGCATCTGGGCCGAGATCACGGTTGGCCACAATGATGCTGAGGAAGATGATCACGCCTTTTTTGTTGAGAAGTTAAAGCCAATCCAGCTTTCCAGGTTTGATTTTGAGGCCTTTGTTGCCGGAAGAAATAAATTCACTCGGGATGAATGGCTTGATGTGATCATCCGTTCCTTCGGGCTGGAGCCCTCGTGGATGACCCAAAGGGTCAAATTTCATTATTTAGCTCGGCTGGCAGCGCTAGTTGAATCGAATTTCAACTTCATTGAGCTCGGGCCCAGAGGGAACGGCAAGTCGTACACATTCAGCGAATTCTCACCTTATTCAACGCTATTAGGTGCGCCGACATCCGCAGCAAGTCTTTGGTGGAACAATAGCCGCCGAAGGGTTGGGATTATCGGCTATTGGGATGTTGTAGCTTTTGACGAAGTGGGCGAAGGGGTGGTGGTGCGTGATAAAGAAACATTTCAAGTGATGAAGCAGTACTTGGCCAATGGTAATTTCACGCGCAGCAGCAGTACCGTAACAGCGAACGCCAGCATGGCTTTCATTGGGAACATCGATGACTCGATCGATAGCGTGGTGAACTCCCCGTACCATTCACTTTTCAAGCCACTTCATCCAGTTTTCGATCTAGCAATCATAGATCGATTCCATAACTTTCTTCCTGGTTGGGAAATCCCAAAGACCAGGGATGAGAATCTGACCAAGCATTTTGGATTGATCGTGGAGTACCTTGCGGAAGCTTTCCACCATTTGGCACGAAAGGTGAACCGTTATGCATGGGTGAAGGCAAATGTGAAATTAGGACCAGGCTTTGATCAGCGTGATCAAACAGCGGTTTTAAAAATGACCTGCGCCATGGTGAAAATTTTGCACCCTGGTAGCGATCCGACCCGAGAGGAGTTGAATCAATATTTGGCTTATGCAATTGAAGGTCGGCGGCGTGTAAAAGAACAATTGAACAAACGTAAACCAGACGATGAATTCGCCAACATTAACTTGGGTTACCACGACGAGAATGATCAATTAGTTATAGTGTATTGCCCTGAGTCTAAAGGTGCTCCAGCAACTCAGAGTCCTCAGCGTGGTGTTGAAGTAGATGCTGACGGGAAGAAAGGCCCCAAGCGAGCTGTACCACGCCATCTTGCTCAACCACAAGTATCAGCTCCAACCCCAATCCAAACAAATGTGGTGGCACCCACCACACAACAGGAAGTTGGTTCTGAATCCGCTGCTCCACAAGAAAAACGTTTCCGAATTCATTACAACGCGACCGGTTACAGCTTTGAAACTATTTTTGGTGAATACCTTCCCGGTGCGGATGAGATAGAAGTAGAGGATGCCTACATAAGGGCACCCCACCAAATTGCTAATTTCGTTCGTTTTTGCGAGGCTGCCGTAAAACTTGGAAAGCCTTCCAAAATTAACCTTATTACCAAATACGATTCAGATCTGGAGCGCAATGAATCGCTTCAAAAACTTGAATCAGTTAAACAAAGCTTGAACGACTTTGGTGTTACCTTGACTATTGAGGAGCGACAAACACTTCACGACCGCCAGGTGCGTTTGAGTAACGGCTGGATCATAAAAATCGGTAGAGGGTTTGACATTTATCAGAAACCCGCTGATTGGTTTCAAATAGGCGTTACAGACATGGAGCTCAGGCCTTGTTTAGAAACGACGGTGGACATTTTTAAAGGATAAGTTTTTTGCAAAATAATGCATAGAGTTTTTAAAGGGTTTCTAAAAGCACTTGGATTTGACATCAATCACCAGGGATCGAACCAGACCGGCTTGGTCTGGCTGCCTAGTGCCATCAATTTACCGTCATTATTTGGAGCAAGGCTTTTTGGATGCGCTCCAGGATTCTATGAAAAAATGTATTCTTCAAACCAGCCTGCTCATCCATGTATAAATCCCGCCGAACCTCGACCATGATGGACCAAACATTTCGGTTTATTTGGTAATACCGCATGGGAACCAAGGCTCCAGCAAACGGCTTATCCAGATCGACACTGAACCCCTGGGCCTTGAACGCTCCCACGGCGAAATAGACCAACTCCGGCGGCGAATGGAATGGATCGGTACCCAGACAGATTTCAGGCCGATTGGAAGTTTGATCAGGCTCGTAAGGCCATGGCTTGGACCCAAAACTATGGGCATCGATAATGAGGCAATTTCCTTGGGTATCCAAGGCCCTTTGGACTGCCTCGGTCAGTGCTTGATGATGTGGCCGGTAAAAGCGAGCCAACAGGGCCTCCCGCTCTTCCCCAGAAATCTCTCTGCGCAGTGGACCGCTCAATGATGACCGCTGATAAATGACACCCATCCCACGGCTTGCCATGGATTCCTGCTGGTCATCCTCGAACCGTTCAGGGTCCAGCACCAGCCGGCTAACCGGAAACTGGATGGTGGTGGCGGTATCCGATGCCAGAGCAAACAGCTCGTCGGTGTAAGCGTCGGTCATCCGCACCAGCTCAGCGGCCAAATCGTCATCTGAAAGCACGAGCTGATCGCGGTATTCAGGTGGAATGACCGTGGAGGAATGCGGGATATGGATGACGACCGCTGGATATTTTTTCTGGTTCATGTTCGTTCAATTCCTGATGTCAGCTTTGGGTTTCAGTCCCATCGTCAACCTGTTCGGCTTCATCTTCATCCGCCAAAAACTTTGCCCGCAGTTGCTCCCCCAGCTCCGGGGCCAATTTGCCTATTTGGTCGAAAAGCTCATCGGTGTAGCCGTCATTATTCACCACGCCACTTATCCTGCTGAAAGCACTGTCAAAGCGTTTGACAGTGCGTATACCTGCCACCGCGTCGAGCAATTGCTTCCGTCCCTGAAAATACTTGATGGCAACCAGTTTCAGGCTGCCATCACCCATTTTCCTCAGGTAGATGCAGTCCTCATATCCATCGCCCCAGCGGTCCGCGTGCTTGTAGGAACACAGGAGAACTTGAGGCCGGCGCTTCTTTTCCTGGCTCATGGGTTTCATTCCTGAAATTGTTTGCTCACAACTATCCTTCGCAGCCAAGGATTCTGATTTTTGCTTTTTTTGAAAAAAATGAAGCCCAGGAAAGCATGGGGGGTTGGTGATCCTCCGTAAACTTCTGGCACCAGAATGATTACCAACTGGGTTTTCCTTTTAAAAATCGGCACACCCAAGAACCACAACCCTGGACTGATCGTAATAAAATAGGGCCTACACATCTCAGCCTGCGAAAGGGTTCCATGCCCAGTCCCTACCACTTCCGCGCCAACCGCCGACCCAAACCGGTCAAGGTTTTTGAGATGGTCACCATCATCAGCACTGAGACCCCCA